>JMBV01000005.1_pt1 | contig 108318 bp, 179 predicted proteins | sample 616531 | NCBI WGS metagenome assembly JMBV01 (sample SAMN02727904, study PRJNA239997) | anaerobic digester metagenome | biome: anaerobic digester; isolation source: mesophilic anaerobic digester inoculated with municipal waste water sludge... | place: Germany: Bielefeld University, CeBiTec ...
ACACGGGTCTATAAGCATCAAGCGGAAGCTCCATCTTTGTGCAATTTTCTCGCATAAAGTAACGCAAGCATAACAAACTGTTTAATCGGTAAAGGAATTTACGGAACAAGAAGCGAATGTTTACTCAATTAGGATAATTCGTACCGCAAGATGCAATGTAGCAGTCTACTTTCTAGCTGCAAATTACTTCCTTCTAAATACCTAACATAGGTTTACAATAAACTTTTTGAATGGCTTCTTGGTGGATGTTTATTTTTTTTACATTGCACATGATTCTGGCATAATGCCGCGGCTGATAAGTGATTTCTATTTGGAGGTGTTGTTTGATGGATGTTGGGCGAATCAAGGTGATTTACCATCCTGTTTTAAAGGAACTAAGATTTGAGAGAATGGAGAACGAGATTTGGCACAAAGTTGATGGGGGGGAAAGAAGCCGTTTGTGTCGATATTTTGCATCGAAGGACGGTTTTGTTTTGCAGGATTTAGGGCAGCAGTTTTTTTTCACGACATACTTGCATCGATGGATAACGAGGAGCATGTCATTGTTGATTTCCAAGGAACAGCGGAGGATTACGAAGATTTCGGACACATGCTTGCCTATTATAATAATAACCGAAAACCAAACGGACAAAATATTAGGCTAGGCGAGCTGTTTGAGTTGCCCTCGGTGGCAGAACTCTTTGATGACGTTATGAAATTCAGTGATCAAACAATGGGGGGGCCTTTCTCGGACTATCGAATGAATTTCGTCAAACTTCCCTTACTAGTATGTTGGCAGACAAACTAGAGGGGGGGTGGGTTCGACAATTAGAATTAAAACGGGATGCCCTACGTAATGAAGAGGTCAATCTATGCTTTGTAGGCTCTTACAGTGCCGGAAAATCCACGCTTATTAATGCATTGATCGGTGAACCAATTCTCCCGGAGTCCATCAGTTCCACAACCGCGAAAATGTTCAAGTTGCAGCAGGTTGGGAATGATGAACCACCAACAGTCAGGTTTACTTTATTAACTTGGGGGGGTCAACAGAATGAACAGACTCAACTAGATGAATTTATCATTATTTGGAATGAAACAAAAAGGAATTTCAGTTCTTTGCCGCTCCCACGGAAAATCCGATACGAGGTAGATTACGAAAAACGATGATCGCCCACAAACACAAAGTACGCCATGAGCAGCTGAGGGCAATACTTTGGGAAATAAACAGTATTTCTCCCGGGAAAAAAAAGCGAAATTCAGTACTCAGTACAGGGCGCCGTACAAGTCCAATACCCTTTCGCCTTTGATGCAGAAACTAAATATACTATTTTAGACACCCCCCCGGCAGTGATAGCGATAATCCTGCACACATGCGGGAATTGGAGGAGGCGCTTGGCCATCCGTTAAGTTCCATTATAATCTACGTGAATCATCCAACAAAATTGGAAGGGACCGCTAACTCCTTGTTATTAGAAATGTTTAAGCACGCGGAAGAAAAAAAGGGGGGGTGGTTTAGGGGGGGCCACTATAGATTTGGCTCGTTCATTTTTCGTTATCAATTCGGCTGATACTGTCTTTAACGAAAAAGAATTTGCTGTTTTGCAGATGGGGCGGTTAAAACTGGTAAACCCCCCCGAGCTGCAGGAATTAGTTGCTGAAATAGATTTTTCAAGAAGAAGGCTCTTTTTTTACTAGTGCCTTAGTGCTAGCATTGCCAGGGCCGCGATGAGCGGTTTCGCAGATAAAGATCAACTGGAGTGGCTTGAAGATAATTCCAAACTCATAAAGCGTGATCGATACCGCTTCTTTCGTTACAATGTTATGGGCAAATCTGAAGTGCACACACAACAGCTGATATCCGAAGCTGAGGTCGCGGCAACCAGTGCAGAGCAAGATGGCAATTCTGGCGCGGCCTATTATATTTGTTCGGGTGTTTTCTCGCTGCAGCGTGAGATTGAAAAACATGCGGCGAGATTTGCTCTTGCCGTGCGCGCCCAGGGTATCATTAAGGGTACCCGCGAGTTGATAACCGGATTAAGCCGTAAATGCACTGAAATCGATTACCAGCTGGAAAGTGATTTGGAGGATCTAGATCGGCAGATATCTATAGTAAGAACCGAGGTTTTGAAAAGAATTTCTCAGCGGTGTTCAAATACTACGGAAGCAATAGCTTGTAAAACGGGCCGCGCATTGCATTTAGAACCGGACATGCTTGTGGAATACAAGGAGAAGCTAGAGAAGCAGCTTAAGGAAAGGGTGGGTCGTGTTGAATTCTTTCCCGAACATAAGCAGAGCCGTCATGTAGAAAAAGCGATTACTCTATTAGAACATGCTGTTCAGGATTACGAGCACCACTACAACGCAACAAAAATTGAGTTGTTGCGCAAAATGCAGGAGGATTTGATTGAAGCCATTAAGTTGGATATAAATGCCCGAAAAGATCTGGATCAAGAAACAAAAAAATGCTCTTACAGCAATCGAGGAAATTTACGTTCCGGTTAATAAACCTTTGATTGGCAAGAGTTTATTCGAACAGCATGCAAAAGACATTTTCAAGATAATTAGAATCACTAAAAAGCAGGACCTCGTAACGAACACTGTAAATAAATTCCTTGAAATTTTGGGCCAGATGAAAGACGATTACAAAGAGGATTTTAGATATTCCTCTGAAAATCAAAAAAAAGAAAAGTGGCGGCGGCCTTTACGAATAGGATAGATGAGTTCGCACAAGGCGTTATAGATTTAAAAGAAGATCGCGGCAAAGTGGAGCGCGAGCGACAAATCATTTCGGAGTATCTGGAAAAGATTGAAAATTTAGATCAGAACCTAGGCAAAAGAGTTTACGGGGGGGAAGACTTGTGTCTGAACAATTTGAGTACTATTTTAAGGATAGGTCTATAAATGCCGCAAAGGCATTGATGATGAGCGACATCCGCAATAACGTCCTCCGTGGCAATGAATTGGAGATTCTCATTGGTAATTTACAGGCAGAGAACCTGTTGTTGGACAAGGCTTTCAACCCAAGGGGGGGCGTGGAACAGTGGGACGAGGACTATCTGGAGTTCCTGCAATTGGGCTTTGTGTCCGACTACTTCTCCGAACCTTATTTGCGGCATTTTGGCGAGGTAGCGGAGCATGTTTTCACTAGGAAAAGGCGTAAACGCCGCGTAATGGTAGGTGCAATAGCTGCTGTGCTTTTGGCTGTCATTGCTTTAAGCTGCTTGTTTGCCCGTAACCTTAGGGAAAAGAAAGGGGGGGTGGTAGATTATGGCCACATTGGACAAACTTATGCCCGAAGTACCCCGGCAACAGGATCTGCTTACCAGCTTGGATAAAATCGGCTTTATCTTGGACAAACACTATTTGAATGGTTTACAGGAACAGTTTCAAATGATGCCTTTCGACATTTATAACCGAAAGCCGAATGGTGGTTGTAAAATGGGATTTAAGAGTAATATGCGCGCGGTCAGGATTGCTCGTTGGGTTTACGAGCAGGACGAAAAGATTAGTGATCGCTTCAAAAACATTATTTCCGTTTTCGCCCGTAGTGATAGTACTCTCGCGGCAATTGTTACGCGGACACCGACAAAATCGGAAATGTTCTTTATTTTAAAAAAACGAGACAAGCAATTACAGCAAGGTTGAAGAAAGTTCGCAAAACCAGTCCTTGCTAATTAGCGCCATTGAAGGGAATTTCCCCGGAACAATTGCGGAACCATTTACACCGGACAAGGACTGGTTTGGTTTGGAAAACGCCCAATCCATCGCTTGTTTAACGAATGTCGGCTCCCAGAAATCGGAAGATTATCTTAGTCAAGGGCTGGAAAAATCTTAGATGGTATCGTGCCCAGGACGGAAGAAGAGAGTTATACTATAGTAATTTTAGCTGAGCCGCTTTCCCCCCTTGGGAATGTGGCACAGTCTTAAGCGGTTATGAGGAACTGGCGTCCGCGCTTTATCCGTTCAGCGCTTATCAATTTGGCCACGGGAAAAGCCAACAAGAAACTGCCGGTGAATTTACCTCCCTTTCTAATAGTGAAAGCGTTAATCAGGCGGTCAGCAAGATGCATACAATTAGCCTGGGGGGGCGTTCGGGTTCGTGGGCATTGGAGAAGCCGGCGGTGCAGGGCTGAATGGGGGGGGCTATACCCATAGCCGTGGTACGGTTGATGGAGTGGGCACAAGCGTGACTGACGCTGAAGGCAAAAATTACAGTTTGGCTACAGGTATCAATAAAAACGCTACGTATAATTATAAGTCCTTCACTCTAGCTAATATGTTAGAGAAAATAGAACATCAGATGAAACGGGTACAAGCAGGGCAGGCCTTAGGATTGTGGAAGTGCGCATCGTATGTCATTGCTCGCAATGCCCAAGTAAGCCTTGATGTGGCCTATTCGTTACGTGCTTTAACTCAGGGGGGGATTCCTCTTATATAGAAAACTCGGCACTTAATCATTGGATGCGGCACGGAGAAAACAGTGATTTTGAGGACCTAAAACAGTACCTTCTACACTGCACCCACCCTATCTTTGCGCACCAACGGGACTTAGCCCATAATGCCAACAGGTATGACGATGAAAAGGTCTTAATGGTTACCCCCCCAACAGCCCACCTTTCCACCTCGGAAGTAGCGATGCAGATCAGTTTTCCCAGAAGATCAGTGGCGGGCCTGCCGGCCCTCAGCTGTGCCCGGTTCGGCCGGGGTGTTATGTGCCACAACAATAGGACAAATCGGAAGCTACCCATGGGGCGAGTTTTCCACATGCATAAGGTGGAGCGAGCACCGGTAGAATTGGATATTGAAACACTAACAAGCCATACCTTTATCACCGGTTCCACCGGTTCGGGAAAATCTAACACCATTTATACACTTATAAATAACGCATGTTTTCAGAGGAAAGTAAGATCAAGTTCTTGGTGATTGAACCCGCCAAAGGAGAGTACAAAAGGGTCTTCGGCGGAAGAGATGGCGTATTCGTCTATGGTACTAATCCCGGCAAGGCACCCTTGCTTCGTCTCAACCCCCTTTTCATTTCCGGAGGACATCCATGTTCTGGAACATGTTGACCGTTTAGTAGAGATCTTCAATGCCTGCTGGCCCATGTATGCTGCGATGCCAGCGGTGCTAAAGGACGCGATCGAAGCCGCATATCGCGAAGTTGGTTGGAACTTGACAAGATCCGTCTGCTCCCCCCCGCGCTATCCCACTTTTTCAACCGTTATGGAAAAATTGCCCGAGATAATCAGGGGGGGTTCGGCTTATTCACAGGATACGAAAGGAGATTATATTGGGGCCCTCGTAACTAGGGTCAAATCTTTGACCAATGGGATAAACGGCTTGATCTTTTCTAGTGATGAAGAAATACCCAACGAAAAACTGTTTGAAGAAAATGTCATTATTGATTTAAGTCGGGTTGGATCGGTGGAAACCAAGGCGCTGCTGATGGGTATAATGATTATGAAGCTGCAGGAGTATCGGCTTGCAACGGGGGGGACATGAACGCGCAGCTAAAACATATTACCGTTCTGGAAGAGGCCCATAATTTATTGCGCAAAACATCACTTGAACAGTCCCAAGAAAGTTCAAATCTACAGGGCAAATCGGTGGAGATGCTTACTAACGCAATTGCAGAAATGCGTACTTATGGCGAGGGTTTCATCATAGCGGATCAATCGCCGGGACTTTTGGATCTATCGGTAATCCGCAATACAAACACTAAGATCATTATGAACCTTCCTGATGAGTCAGACCGCCTTTTAGTCGGTAGGGCCGCGGGCCTAGCGGATGAGCAAATCGTAGAATTGTCAAAGCTGCGTAGAGGTGTAGCCGTGTTTTATCAAAACGATTGGCTAGAGCCCGTTCTCTGTGCAGTTGACCATTTTCAGGACGAATATCCTTTTGAGTACGAACCCGTAGGGCTTGATGAAACAATTTCGCTATTTAAAACGAAGGTTTTGCAAAACATACTCCGTTTGGGGGGCATTCCGGAGCTATCTGAGGAGGAAATGGACGCGCTTGAGCATTGGATTGATGATCTGTCAATGGGCAAGGATGCCAGGGGGGGCTTCTTGAAAAGACACTATACCATAATGTCACACTAACTGCACAAGAAACGGATTATCTCCTATATTGTCTTGTAAGGGGGGGAGAAGTCTACTAAGCGGTGTGGCAAATAGTGTCCATCCATCAAATATGGGTATAGTTTTGGATAACCGAATTTCGGAGCAGTTGGAAATAGATCCAACCTTGGCTACCAGTGTTCGTAAAAGCATGCTGCGCCATGCGGTTCACCATATGGAGGCGGACTCCGCGTTTCGCAAGGAGTTGCTTATTCATGGGGGGATTATCGATGATGCGGTTCGTTGAGGCGGCAATTGAAGGCCTCGAATCACTATCGCCTGAGATGATCGAGGCCGAATTACCCGATGATAGTGGTGGCAAGTACAGTCTCGATGATTTACCGGATGATTCGGGGGGGGAAATGGCCAATTTAGGTCTTTCACCTGAAGAAAGAGCACAGTTTCAGCAAGAGTCCGGGTGGTCTGATCAAATCATGGATTCTTTGCGTTCCCCCGAGGAATACCGTATTTATGAGAATGCCGGGCTTCAGGAGAGGGAAGTTAACGGTAGAAGATGCCTAGTCAGAGATGATATAGACCTCGAGCAAGTTGACGAGGACGGTTTCACGAATGCTGACCTCATGAGCCGGGGTAGGTCGCCTTTGGCTCCCAACGGGGGAGAAAATCGAGCTGCATCACATCGGACAGCGTCAAGATTCTCCACTGGCAGAATTATCACAGACCGAACATCGAGGGCCTGCCAACAATACTATTCTACATCCGGAAAGGGAGGATTCCCGTATTGATCGGCCCCCCCTTGCGGATATCGAAAGACGGGAACACTGGGAAACACGTTTTAATGCTGAAAGGGGGGAATCTATGATGGCCGATATCTACAATGTAATTAAGGGTCTGCCACAGCTATTGGAGTTACAGCCTGCCTCGGAAGAAATGATTTCCGATAGTGAACGGCGGTTGTCTTTGTCGTTTGCGGCGGAGTATAAAGATTATTTAAGGGGTTTCGGTGCAATCTTGGCGCAAGGTGTTGAACTAACGGGAATAGCTAGTTCAAAGCACCGACACGTGGTTTCGGTCACGAAACGGGAATGGAAACTAAACCCCCCATGTCCCTCAGACCTTTTATGTAGTGGAAAATTTGGGTATTGACGGCATAATAATATGGCAGAATTCGCAAGGTGAAATTTACGAATCAACCCCCCCGACCGGGGAAATAAGACCGATTGCAAATTCCTTGGTGGAATATCTGACTTCCGGAAGAAAAGGCTAAGGATGTCGCTTTAGCTTTTCGTTATGGGCTAGGGATGGCACATCTTGTGGTTGTTTTTGATATAAAACTCGAGAGAATGGCGGCTTAGGAGTACGAATCTTAAAGGGTAAGCCCGAGTTGATAAATTGAAAGAATGCGAGATACTGAGAAATCAAGAGTAAAACAAAGAAAAGGAAAGAACGTTAAGGAGGTTTAAAGTGCGAATTAGAATCCCATCGAAATGGGATAGTAGCGGTTCTCTTGCCTGATCTTGGCCACATTTATCGAGGCGGTCTTATATGGGAATGACGCCTGCTCAGTGCTTGGTCGGTGCAGAGTTTGGTGGGTTGTGGTTATGGTCGTTTGCGGCCACTTTTCTGGTGGAATAGTCCCAAACCGCTCACCCGTATCTAAGACCTTTCGCGGGAAACAATCCTGTGCCACCGATAAACGGAAAATAGAATGATAGGGGGGGAGGCGGTTCAAGATTTCGGTAAGGCAACCTAATCTCCTTGCAGGAATTAACATAAGCATAAGCGCAAGTATGTTGTGAGGACAAAAGCATTAACATTGCTCGTTCTATTGACCATTCTTTTAACCGGGTGCGGTCAATCCCAAAAGTACTTTTTGTTGATGCATCTTTTGCAGGGTACAAACATTTATAACGAGTACGATGATACTCTCGATTACGGGAGCAGTTAGGGGCAGGTATTATAATGCGCTCAGGTCGTGGGAGATTCAATCATCCGAACACCTAAGACCGCTGTTACAAGGGGGGTATCGGGAGTTTTTATTGGAGACGTGTATTCCGGTTAGTTCGATCACCTAATATGCTTCGTTCCGATCGGTGGTTCCGTTTCATCTCGATCGGGTGATATGCTTCATCCCGATCGCGTGTTACGGTTCATGGCGATCACCAGGTGAACAGTAAATTGCTTTTACCGCCAGAGGTACCCTCGGTGTTGCTTTAGTCGTTTGTATCTGTATCACTAACGTTTTCTGCCTGCTTTGGCGAATTCCTTTTTTTCCCTTCTCATTGACTCACCACGCAGGGGTAACCTATGCGAATTATGAATGATTCTATCCAGGATTGCGTCCGCGACAGTGGAATCACCCAGGCTTTGATGCCAGTGTTCGAATGGCAACTGGCTTGCAACGAGCGTCGAGCGGCGTTCCAAACGATCCTCTAGGACTTCTAACAGATCTCTTGATTCACTGGGGGAAAGGTTCGCTAATCCCCCCCAGTCATCTAAGAGTAACAAGTGCACTTTTCTGAGAGTTTTAAGCACAGATAAATATTGGCCATCCCCTTGCGCAATGTGCAGTTCCCTTAATAGTTGAGGGATACGGTAATATCTAACTGAAAGGCTTTGTTGGCAAGCAGCTGTACCGATGGCACAGGCCAAAAAAAAGTCTTACCCACACCGGTTGGGCCACAAATTAGAACATTGTGTCCCTGCCTAACCCAATTACATCTTAAAAGATCTTGCATCTGGGATCGCTTTAAACCACGAGAATGATGATAATCGATATCCTCCGGCAATGCATTAATCCGGAGGTAAGCCCTCCTAATCAGACGGGTTATCCGATTTGTTTCCCTTTGGTTCCATTCGCTATCAACCATTACGGCAAGTCGTTCTTCGAACGAAAGTTCAAAGATGCCTTCGGTTTTAGAATCCCGTTCATATGCTTGAACCATGCCGGACAGTCTCATTTGCCGCATTCTTTCTAGCGTTTGTTGGATCGCCACTAGGAATCACCCCCCCTATCGTGGCGTAATATTGTGCGCCACGCACGTTTTCGTGTTCGGGAGAGTGGGTTGATCAGATAAAGCGGGGGCCAGATTGTACAACCCTTTATCTAGAATGGATTTTAGGCTGCGGTACGTAAATGCCCCCCCGTAGTCATTGGCCCGTTGGCAAGCACTATTGATTTGTTCGGGTGGATATGTCTTTAACATTCGAAACATCCCTAAAACCATACGGTATCCTTGTTCGGGGTGCGAACATACGTCAAACACGCCCTGTGCCCATTTCCCTGCCTGCGGCCCCCCCACCTGGGGGGGGCTCGTAGCACCATATCCTCCGGGTTCCTATCCGCATAGGCCCTATGGGATGCGGGCATGTGCGTTGGATCGGTCAAGTGTGGTTCTGAGCCATTGGAGCGCTTATGTATCGCGACCCTTTGCCCTTTATGATAGACCTCTATGGTGTTCTGCGTAGCCAAAATCTCAACGGTTTTGCCGTATAGCTTGTACGGTACGCTATAGAACTTTTTGTCAAATTCAACGTGGTAATCCATGGGGGGGACGGTGGCCTTCTTCCATTGCCTAAACTCATACCGTGTTTCGGGCAATTGCCTAAGTGCCGGTTTATCAGTTTCTAAAAACCAAGATGTTCTACAGCCGTCCATTTTTTTGAAAGGGCTTATTGTTCAAATTCTCCAGTTTCTCGGCGATTGCAAGATTTGTCTCATCTACACTAAAAAAACTTATGGTTTCTTAGTGCAGCCAGAATCCAACGTTCAGAATGAAGAACCCCCCCGTGTTCTACTTTGGCTTTATCATTCGGTTTCCTCACCCGTGTTGGCAGCACAACAGCACCGTAATGACGGGCTAAATCAGCATAAGTCGGGTTTAGATCAGGATCGTAATACATTGCTTTTGTAACGCCGGTCTTGAGGTTGTCGGGGGGGACAATTATCGTGGGAACACCGCCAAAAATTCAAACGCAAGGCAGTGCCCTAAAACCCAATTGGTAAGTACCATGGATGAGAATAGGTAAGCGAATGTGTAGTTGCTGGCCCCAAAACCGCAACGAAGAGGTAAGCGTTCTCCACGGCACCAGTGTATCGGTTGTAGATGGGAACTGTTTGACCGGCCCAATCAACGAAGATCTTTTCCCCCCCGGCCTTGTGGATTTGCCTCATTACTACATCGAGATGCATGGCCCATTTGCGGTAATGGTGACAAAACTGGGAGTATTGAAATCCGTTGGGATGGACCTCCTTGTATTCCCACCACAGCAGTTTTAAGGTTACGTTTGGCTGCGCCAATTCCCTATGAATTACCTTCCATTCAGGCATCACGTCATCTGGTTTGCGAATGCCTATTTCAACATAAAGCAAGGCATTCAGGTCCTTATCAGTCAATTCCTGTACAGTGGGCCAGGACAGGTTGGCATGGGTAGCGCGTTGCACTAAATCACTTACGGTGCTGGGGGAAACATTGCAATTTTGGGCGACTTGTCGATTACTCAATTTGTTGCACCATTTCAGCCTAAGAATTTCTTTTATTTTTCTCACGGATATCCTCCTTGTGGCCACGGCCTTTCCACCTTTCATCTAAGTTCATTTGTGAGTAACTTAGATTCGTATCATGGATTGTCCTATGGCAAGATTATTTTAGAGGATACCCCTTGCGGTTGATCGGAATAAACCGGATTGGGCGATCGGAATAAACCGGATTGGGCGATCGGAATAAACCGGATTGAGTGATCGAGATCAAACGGATTTCGCGGCGCCTGCAAGATATAGTGTATTGACAGCGAACAACTGTTCTATTAGACTGAAGAGTGGGCAAGTACCAGATCATTAGTGTAATAGTATATAACATACACATAATTAGCGCAAGCGGAAACGTCGGCGGAGATAACTTCTAGCACCAGGACAAGCCTTGGGAGGCTCATTTGATACCAAAAAAACTTGCTAATCTTTCAGGATGGTGGTAAAGTAGAGATGGCCCCCCCAATAACAGAAATCAAGAGAACGGAAAGCGAAGAAGAGGTCTCCACCTTTCTCGCACAGTTACAATATGCTATTGAAACCGGTTTACCAAGAATAACTTTGCAGAAAGATAGGCAAGTAGATAAAAACCGCGATAAAAGACACACGAATAGGTATACCATTGCCACACTATTCCCAGATGAAGATGTCGTGGACGTCATGAAAAGGGAATTAAGTCAACTTTCTGTGGAAGAATACCAGGAAACGGTAAAGGATGTGAGATTTCCCGAGAGAGGGGGGGAAATGCGTGTTTCGGTAGAAAATACTGTGGTAAGGACGTTTACATAAAAATTCGGGTTCACCTTTTCGATATAAATCAGGCTTTCGGCAGCAATCATATCTTTATTATGTCCTTTCATTTCGCAACGGGGGGCTTTGAAGAATGCGATTTTCCATATAAAAGGGGGTTGAGGGTCATTGAAGATACTAAACAGTGAAGTCAAAGTGTGCCTTATTTGTATGGAAGAACATGAGGTTCAAACCGTTAAGCTCGAAGAAACCACGGAATTTAAAGGCGAGGAAGTAGGTTTCGAAGCAGTTTATGAATTTTGTTGTAGGGCAAATGAGTATTTGGAACACGAAGCCAGATTAGAGAAAACGATCTAGCGATGAAGGATGCTTATCGAAAAAAAAGGTAGGGCTGCTGACATCCCAGCAAATCATTGCCATTCGAGATCAATATGGGGGGGTAAGTCAAAAAGATTTCGCGAAAATCTTGGGTTGGGGGGGCGGGGGGGCTACGATCACCAGATACGAAAACCATCAGGTTCAAACTCTAGTTCATGATGATGTACTGCGAAAAATCCACTCGGATCCTAAGTGGTTTCTAGAAATGTTGGCCAGATCAAAGAAAAACATCTCCGAAAAAGCCTTTAAAAAAATACTTTGAGGTGGCCAATGAGGTACTGGGAGGAATGCAAAATACTTACCTGATAGACAGTATTTACGCCCGTTATGCCAATCTTAGGGAACACATCATTACCGGAGGCGTCCGGCTAAATCTGGACAAGGTTATTGAAGCAACCAACTACTATGCCGTTAGAATCAAAGAACTTCACAAAGTAAAACTGATGAAATTGCTCTGGTATGCAGATAGTCTCGCCTATAAACGAAACGGTCTGGCTATAACAGGGCTTGTCTACCGCGCTTTTCCTTTGGGGGGGCCGTGCCGGAGGGAAGTGATTTGATTATGTATCTAGACGGCATCGAGTTTGAAATGGTCCAGTATGAACCGGATCGCTTCGCCTACAGATTCTACCCTGCCGCTGACTTCGAGGTTAAGACCCTGACAGCGGCCGAACTTGAAATACTTGATGCGGTAATAAGAGAAATGGGTCACTTGGATTCGCGGGAAATCATCACCAGAATGCACGGGGAGGATGCTTATAAAAAAACCGAAGAGCATGGCTTTATTCCGTTCACGTTCGTTAAGACACTATCCATAGATTAACTCATCATAATAAAGCATGGGTAGCACAGCGCCCCGGATCACGGTCTGCAAGGGCTTTCGGTGTTTGAATCGTATCATTTGTTTCACGAACAGGTCATAAAACGTCTGCGGGGGGGGCGTATGGCGGTGGTTAATAGGAAGATACTTATACGCAGAATGACCCTTCAGTGTTTGAGGTTCTTGGGGGGGGCGGGGGGCTCATTGAGTAGGGATTCAGGAAAGGCCCGGAAGGGATGGCTAGATTTCGAAATCTGCCGGTGTATGATCTACGGGCATTTGCTGCCATCATTAGCAATATCTTTTGCTAAGCACTTTAACCTCTCAGACCGTTGGTTTTCGATCGATACTCGGCCATGTAAGCCGAACCGGGACCGGCTCCCTTGGGGCCTGTCGCCCGTGCGGTACGACGGACTCTCTTAGCTTAGGATCCTAAGGTCTGGAACCCCCCCTTTAGTAGCGGACAGGTGTTGAAATATTCGAGTATATCAAACGATGCCCCCCCTTTTCAAGCGCGCTACCACCCCCCCAAGGTAGAGGTCCGACCGCAGCGTTCGTTGATCTTTTGTGCCGTTCCGTTTTCCGCAGTCCCACCCAACAGCCTAAGTCTTGTTACCTTTTCCTCGCTTTTGACTTATCCGCTATTCGTTTCGTGATTAAAATGTAATAGTAGGGTTCTTTCCCATTTGCTTTGTTATCCGTCAGCTGTTGGGATGCGGAGGGTCTGGGCAAAGAGCATTATCGCAAGATAATCATGATCCCCCAAAGAAGGGGGGGAATGATTGGACGGGAAGAAAGGTATTGGTAAAAGCAGTATTTTGTTAATTTCAGGCCGGCTTGGCAGCTAATGGGGTAATTCGGATTGCTTTGGTCATCGAAGGTTTAGAAAAACTCAATGCAATGTAGCTAAATAATAGCGCAGGGGCCCGATTTGGTAAGAAGGGGGGGGATCATTGGTAGTGGAAACAATTGAACAGGTTTTCGGCAAATTTCTAGCGGAACAAGAGGAAAGGCTAAGCCCGCGCACTTACAACCGCTATCTGGACGTAATGCAGCTGTTCCGCATTTGCCTGAACAATTACGCCTATCAATATCTATCATCAGAAAACACGATGATTTTCTGGAGAAATACAGCGAAGGCCAGGAATTTTGCCAGTTGTTCCAAATCGCTGATATTCCGAGCAGCATGATTGGTGAATTTTTCGGTTATTTTCTGATCCGCAAGGTGGCATCAAGCAAGAGTTTAATGAAAACGCCGGCATAGTGATGAACAAATTGTTTAAGTGGCTGCGGGATAATTCTTTACTGGACGAGTCGAAATACTCCGTGTTCGAGGAAGAAATTCGGACCGCGAGAGATGAGGTTCCCGAGCTAGAAAAGTTTTCCACCCTCCTTTTGGCCGAGGTTGAGCAGCACCGGTTCTTGGAATATGAAGATTATACCGAAGGAATGTTTTTCATCGTTAAGATTGGGCCAAATATGCTCTTCTTGGAGGATGCTGAGATATTTGCTCAATCTTCGCTGCCAGTGGTGGTGAACAATAAACTCAGCGCCGCTGCCAAAGTGGACTGGAGCATGTATCTGGAGTTGGGAAAAAAAGACGGCCGCTGGTACATTGTGGGCAGTGGAAACGTCTACCCTTAGAGCGATAACTTTGGTGTACAGGGGGGCTTTTGCAGTGGATAAATTAGATTTTTGCGGCATCATCACATCAATCCAGCCTCGGATTCGGCTGAGACGCTCCTTTGATGAGACTCAGCATACATACTTAGGCTACGCTATTGTTTTAGAAGGCGGGCTTGACGGCGAAAACGGCCAAAATCCTTTTCGATCGGCATTGGCAAAGCGGCCCAAGCTAAACATCAGTTGAAGGTGAACGATGAAATTACGGGCCGGTGTATACCGGTAATTCAGCCGGAATTGGAACCTGTGGAATATTATAAAGTCTCGGGATTGAAACTAATCAACAGCGGGGGGGAGTCGGGCAGCCAAAGCGAACCCTGGGAACTGGTCCCGCCTGATTTAGAGATATATAGGGCCAGAGGACGCCGCCGTTTAGCCGCAAGAACCTATTCCACCAAGTGTTTATCCTGCCGGTGGGGTTGCAGAATGCCTGTGGAGATCATTATTGATCATTGGAACCCGCGTGGCCGTAGAAAATATCGGTTCGAAACGTTCTGTTACGGGCCCTTAAGCTGCAAACTGTATAAGGCCGGGCCAAATCGCAAGGTGGAAGGGCGCAATAAAATGGTTTATGTTGAAGAGGACTGGGTGGATGAGATGCAAGTAGAGCATCGAGAACCGGATGAATAGAGGATGGGCCACTAATGATTAACCGTTTGGCATAAAGCCCGTATCGATCGCGATTTAGCTTAGTCAATTACGAAAAATGGCCAAACAACTGGGTCCTTCGCGCTTTTGGATGAGGGCCCTTTTTTTTATTTACCACTTTCGAGTGATGTCTGTCCAGTAAATTGTTGCTACGCCGGATGGGACCGGATCATGGGTGAGGGACACCGGCGGACAACAAAGGGGGGGATAACAAATATGATTTATTTCAAGTGGCAGATAGAGACCGCTGTATCGGCTCGGGCCTTCTCTGCCGCCCAATGCCCCCCCGGGAGGGATGCACGAATAAGCCCAACGGTTTTACTAAAAGAGGAGGTTTCTGAATCGACCTCGAAAGAACCCTTAGTTGATATTGTTGCAGCGCAGCATAGTCTTAAAAGATTGAACAGTAATACAAACTCTTTCGGCACGGGCCTGAAGAGAATAAATCGAAGCTGAAATAAAAAAAAGCCGCTTCATTTCGGGGGGGTTCATAAACTGTGGGAGAAGGGGGGGAGAAAACGGCAGAGAAGTTCCGAGTATGCAAGCTGTAAAGGGGGGGTCCGGCGTGGCAAAATACGAAAGAGAAATACGAGGCGATTTCCAAGATCTCTTAGATTGGCTGCACAATGACATAACGGAGCGCAGTCCCACCGCTACCTATGAAGACGGCAGTGATCATAGAATTGGCGAAACAAGGCTGGCAGTGCGTGTTTACGAACGTTACAGCATGGCAGGCAGCAACCGCGTCAGCCTCAACATCACCCTAATGGGGCGGGGGGGAACAGCTTTTCCTTTCCGCAATTACTTCCGGGGGGCAGCCAGGCGGTATTCTTTAAAGTAAATATCGTCGGCGAAGAAGCCTTCCTTGATCTGTGCCGTACATCTGTGGAAAAATATATTGCGGCGAAACAATAGCAAAGCACCCCCCCGCGGGATTATGCATCAGACCGGGTGCCATTGCGGCATCCTAATCCCGCTCTTATCGATTTTTTTTGTCGGGAACGCTTGGCGTGCTTGTGTTTCGATGGGCGAACGCTAATGTTTTTCGATTATTAGGGGGGGCTTGCAGTGATCTTAAGTGTCAGCCGCCGTACCGATATACCGGCGTTGTATCCGGCATGGTTTTTCAACCGCTTGCGCGAAGGCTTTGCCTTAGTGCGCAACCCCCCCATGAATTTCCACCAGGTGGGAAAAATACTCCTTTGCCCCTCTTTGATTGACTGCATCGTCTTTTGGACCAAGGATCCGCGCCGGATGCTGCCCTATCTGGAAGCATTACGGGGGGGATACAATTTTTATTTTCAAATTACGCTTACCGGCTATGATCGGCATATTGAGCGCAATGTACCCGATAAAGATCAGATTGCCGCCGCAGTTTGCGAATTGGCGAAAAAAAATCGGCAAAGAGCGGGTAATCTGGCGTTACGATCCGATTATTGTTACTGACAAGCTTGATGCGGATTACCACCGCCGTGAGTTCGCCCGTTTGGCCGAGCGGCTGCAGGGCAGTACCGAGCGGTGTGTGATCAGTTTCGTCGATCTGTACCGCAAGACAAAACGAAATTTGAAAGACATAAAACCCCTCACGGATCAGGCTGCACTGTATCAAGTGGCGGAGCTGTTGAGCGCGGAGGCCAAAAACGGGGGGGCTCAGGCTGGAAACGTGCAGCGAAAAAAAATTGAACTTGGTTCCTTGGGAATCGGACATGGAAAATGCATTGATGATCAGCTGATTGCGAGGATCAGCGGCAGGCCGCTTGCGGTGGGCAAAGATGCTAACCAGCGGGCAGAATGCGGCTGCGTAACCAGTCTGGATCTTGGTGCCTATAATACCTGCACACATGGGTGTTTGTACTGTTACGCCAATCATAGTGCCCGGACGGCAGCGGAAAATGCCGCTCGGCACAATCCCCATTCACCACTATTGATCGGGGGGGAAATTGATCCGCAGGATAGGATAGTGGAACGGAAAATGAAATCCTATTTCTCGGAACAGCTCAGCCTATTTTAGGGTAAAAAAAACGGGGGGGTGCACAAATGGATCGAGATAAATTTATCGCACTTCTAAAACGGGAAATCGTGCCCGCCTTGGGTGTTACGGAACCATCCACGATTGCCTTTGCTTGTGCGGCCGCTTATCAAAGGATCGGGGGGGCAATCTTGCACAGGTTGAGCTAATCATGGATCGGGGCCTCTTTAAAAACGCCTATTCCTGTGCAATTCCGGGAACGGATGAAACGGGTATTGAGATGGCCGCCCTATTGGGCATCTTAGTTGGTGATTCGGACCTAGGGCTGCAGGTTTTGCGAAACATAACTGCAGCCGATCTGGCGCGGGCGAAAAAAACTGAAGGGGCAAAGAATAGTCAGTGCAGCATTTGATACCGATCTTTATGATTTATACCTTGCCGCTGCAGTTACAACAAGCAAGGGGGGGCAGGCGAAGGTGGTCATTAAGGGGCACCATACAAATATAGTTCGCATCGAAGTGAACGGTTCAACCGTGTACAAAACGGCGGAAAATGAAAGGGCGGACCCGAATTTCTTTGACACAGACTCATACAAACTAGCCCATATGATCACATTCGCGGAAGAAGTGCCCTTTAGTGAGATCAATTTTGTCCTGGAGGCGGTTGCAGTTAACGAAAGATTGCCGGCAGGGGGGGCCGGGCAGGCTATCCGCCTTCTGCGGCTGCGTCCTTGCCGCGGCCAACGGGGGGGCCGGGGGGGCAGCGGTGTTATCCGCTTTATTGGCAATTGAAGATATCTCTATTCCGAAAAATAGTGGCATCGTGGGTGAAACGGCAGAGCAGACGATGCAAAACATGGGTTTAATAGCATCACCCGGCATGTTAAAAACCGATGACTTGCCGCTTAGAATCATGACCGGGAAAGACTAAGCGAAGAAAACGGGGGGGCAGTGGTTCCGGGCGGTGGTATTTAGAATGTGCAGACGGGGGGGTATGGGCATAGGCGGGGGGGATCGGGCTGTGCGTATTTTCGGACATTCTGCGTGGTACAGACGCGGTTAGGGCATTTGTGGTATACTACTTTAGAGAAGCACTGTAGCGGGCGAGAAATGTGAAAAAGGTGGAATGCCCATCGCGGCAGCCCTTGCATAATGTATGAAGATCCGGGCGCGGTACTTACAGCTCAGCGTTTGCATATCGATGCGTAACTAGACCTTTCCGCCTTTTTGGATCTGCAAGCGGTTTGCAGAAAGGGTTTCTGCAAAATGGTTGATCCGGAAGCTGATTCCACAAAATACAGGTTATTCAGGATGAATTACACAGGCTGGGGGGGTGCATCGGTGAATACGATTTCGAAGCGTTTCAATTCTACATAACCAGCCAGATTTTGAGCGAATTCATTCATTATATTGCATGGAACGTTTTCGTTTATAGTTCAAGCACGTTCTGACGGAAAGTGTTATGCAAACGGGCAAATTGCTAAAAGGGGGGGTGTTGGCGATAGTTGCTAGGGGGGGAGCAAATATGACTCATGTAAAAGGCAGAATCGGGCTTCGATTCTGAGGCTGATCGACGGAGAAGGTGGCTTATCGCGGAAGGATATAGCGAGGCGGTTAAGATTATCACCCGCCGCCATTACGGTCATTACTAACGAAATGATTAACGAAGGTCTGCTGGAGGAAACGGGGGAAGAACATAATCCGGGCCGTGCGGGCAGGCGCGAAATTATCGTTGATCTTTGCTACCGAAAATATCATGCCATTGGCATCAATATCAATATTGATTACACAGTGATAACTTGTCTTGATTTAAAAGGCGCGACCCTTTTTGAGGACCGTTTTAGGACAGATAACTCCGTAACACCCGAACGATTCCTCCGATATATCTGGGATCTAATCGAAGATAATCTTAGGGATATCCGAAATGACAATATCGTGGGCCTCGGTGTTGGGATTCGCGGGATTGTTGATAATGATAGGGGTATTAGCCTAGAATCCTTCGGGCTTTGGGATGAGCAGGTCAATGTAAAGGCTATCCTAACGAACATTACCCATCTACCGGTGAGCGTGGATAATAATGTTAGAAACATTGCCAGAGGACAATTGTTTTTTTTCGCAAGACAAGCGCAGTTCTTTTCTGCTGGTCAAATACGGGCCGGGAATAGGCGGGGGGGCATTAGTTGTGCAAGAGGGGTTGTTTACCGGGCATAATTATCGTGCCATTGAGCTCGGCCATGTTATCGTGGAACAGCCGGGCATTCTTTGCAGATGCAATAAGCGAGGTTGCCTGGAAACCATATCATCTTATTATGCTATTGAGGCAGCTGTGCAGAAAGCATATTCGGAAAAATGCACCCCCCCAATTTTGTATGATTTAACAGATGGGGAAGTTTCTAATTTGGATCTTGACGCGATTATGCAAGCATATAATAGGGGAGAGGTACTTATTCAAGATATCGTCGCCAAAGCGATGCGTCACTTCGCTTTGATGCTCAAAACGCGATCACACTTTTCGACCCCGAGAGGGTAATTCTTTACGGTGTCGCGTTTGAAAACGAAGACTTTCTCGGGCTGGTTTACGATTTTATGCAGGAAGAACCTCCCCCTGGGCGACCTTGAAAGCATAGTTGTCAAAAGCGACTTTAATGGGCAGCTATCTTCCAGGGGGCCCGCTTCGTTAGCGATCCAGAACTTTTTCGAGAATGGGGGCGTTGTTGCTTATCCACCTGTGCAAAGAAGAAATTTCTGATGTTTAAAGCGGAATAATTGATTGATAAGTTTAATTAACCTATTTACAAGGGGCAGATAATCGTATATTATGTTAGTGAAGGGTTTAGATAGTGAGGCCGGTTGACGCAATTGTAACATAAATCCACAAATAAACCTCGCTTTTTGGTATGAATAGTAAATAAGCGCTAAACTATCGCAAATGAAGTTGTAGGGGGGGGAATGGCAGTGGCACAAACTATTAGGCTTGGTGTTGTCTGTTTGGCAAGGAAAACATACGATTTCAAAGCGGCCGCTGAACGGTTTTGGCAAGCGAGGCAGGATCTCAGAAAAATATCCAACGTAGAATGGGAGTTCATCGAAGAATTGGTGATTGAACCGGCAGATGCCCATGTAGCGGCCAAGAATTTGTCGTCGAGGCAGTTGGACGGCCTGGTTATTATCACCGGGACATTTCAATTGGGCCACTTGGCCTTGATCCTAAAGAAGAAAATAGATAAGCCGGTGCTGTTGTGGGCCTTCCCGGAACCCCCCTACGATGGCGGTAAAATCCGCTTCAACTCTGTTTGTGGTTTAAACTTGAACGCGTCGAATCTTTACAAAGCGGGCTATGACGATGTTTCGACTACGATAAACGATGAAATTGATCTAGATTGGGTTGATGCGGTAAGAATGAAGGCCGCCTTAGAAAACGCCCATGTAGGTATAGTAGGTTCTCGTGCTGATGGCTTTTTCAATTTGGACATCGATGAATTAGATAATTTTTCGAAGACAGGTATACTTATAAATTACTACGAAATCTCGGAAGTCGTTGCGGGCGATGCGGCACCAAAAGAGGTCAAGGCTTATCTAGCAAGACTGTCCGAGGAGTTCGACTGCTCTGACATTACCGATCAGCAAAAACATAAAGTTGCCGCCCTCTGTGTAAAACTAAAAACTTTATGGCCAAGCACGGTTTAACCGCGCTGGCCATACGTTGTTGGCCTGAGTTTGCAAACATGTACGGGATTTCACCCTGTGCTTCCATGTCTATTCTCCAATCGCAAGGTTACATTATTGGTTGCGAGGGCGATATTCAAGGCACCATGTCCATGCTTGTCTGTGATGCGATAGGTGAGAAACAGACACCCTTTCTTGCCGATTTTCTCAGGTTAATGTAGAAGAAAACTATGCTCTCCTTTGGCACTGCGGCGTTGCACCACAGAATTTATGGGATGGTCAATGTAACCGCAGCCTTGATACATATTTTGCGGGAGGGCGCGGAGTAACAGCCGGATTTGTGCTCAAGCCGGGCCCAATCAACATTATCAGGATAGATTCCGCAAAAAAATAAAACACGCCTATACCTGCAAAGGGGGGGTGCGGCGGTGCCTATGGATAAAGAACTTATGGGGGGGACATATGCCAAGGTTGTCTTTGAGCAGGGCGTTGAAAAGGTTTTCAACACCATATTATCGCAGGGCATTGCGCACCATTTCGCCGTAATCTATTCCGAAAAAAATAAGGGCGTTTAGGATCTTTGCAAGAATAATGGGCTATCAGGTAATAGAGTAGTTGAGTGGGGGGTATTAGGATGGATCTGATTCTCAAAGACGATGGTTTCATGCTTCGGATTGACGGGAAATTACTGATTAGTCACAGCTACGACGATCCATGTGCCTATTTGGGGGGGCAGGGTAGGGAAAAGATGCGGATGCGCTTCGGCAATTTCGCGATTGACGATGAGATTATAACCAGGATACCCTTAAAAAAACTTCGAAATTGAAAAACAGGATAACCATTATACCATCCTATTGTTTCACATCAACAAGAATATCGCCTTGGAAATGGAAGTGTTCCAAGCCGATGGAAGATATCGTTTAACTACAAAGGGCAGCGCCGGGTTTAACAGGTGCTGGTTGCGGTTCCATTCCTGCGAAGACGAATACGTCTATGGCGGCGGAGAGCAGTACTCGCACTTTAATCTGAAGGGAAGAAAGTTCCCCCATCTTCGTGACTGAGCAAGGTGTGGGCAGAAACAAAAAGACAATGACCACCTTTTTAGCTGATTGCGACAACGGCGGCGGCGGAGATTATTGGACCACATATTTCCCCCCCAACCCACGTTTGTAAGCTCGCGCAAATATTATTGTCATTTAGACAATTGTGAGTACCAGGAGTTGAATTTTGCCAATGACAACTTCCACGAACTGCATATTTGGGGGGGAACAGAATTTGACATTACTTTGGAAACAGCCTCCACCTTCACAGAACTTTTATCTAAATTAACCGCCCTTTTGGGCAGACAGATCCCCTTGCCCGAATGGGCTTATGAAGGGGGGCCTGGCTTGGGATCCAGGGGGGGGCACAGCCACCTGCCGCTCCAAGTTTGAGAAAATGAGAAAGGCGGGGGGGGCAAAGGTTAATGTGATCTGGGCCCAGGATTGGGTCGGACATAGGTTTACATCTTTCGGCAAACGATTAATGTGGAATTGGGTTTGGAATCGAGAACTTTATCCGAACCTTGATCAGCAAATAAAGGCATGGAAACAGGACGGTATCCATTTTACTGCCTATGTAAACCCCTATTTAGCAGTGGAAGGTTCGCAATTTCAAGAGGCGCAACAAAGAGACTACCTTGTGAAAAACCCGGATGGAGAGGTCTACTTAGTTGACTTTGGGGAATTTGACGGCGGGATAGTAGACCTCACCAACCCGGCCGCCGCCGATTGGTTCAGCGAGATGATCGTGGCTAATCTGATAGATCTGGGTATTGCCGGCTGGATGGCGGATTTTGGTGAATATTTGCCGACGGACGCGGTGCTTTTTAACGGCGAAGACGCGGTAAAAATGCATAACAAATGGCCCGCTCTATGGGCACGGGTCAATCATGCTGCGCTAGTGAAGGCGGAAAGACTTGGCCGGGCCATGTTCTTTATGCGGGCAGGGTTCACCGGATCGCAGCGATATTCCACCGCAATCTGGGCGGGGGATCAAAATGTAGATTGGAGCCTGGATGACGGGTTAGCTTCGGTTATTCCGGCGGCATTATCCTTGGGCATGTCCGGTTACGGCATTCACACCAGCGATATCGGCGGCTACACTACTCTCTATGGCATGAAAAGAACGAAGGAACTGTTTCAACGCTGGACGGATTTCGCCGTTTTCACACCAATCATGCGGACGCACGAAGGCAATCGGCCCACCGATAATTGGCAGTTTGATTCTGATGCAGAAACTATTTCCCATTTCGCATGGGCAACGGTGCTTCATGCCAAATTGAAGGATTACATCAAGCATCTGCTGCGGGAAAATGCAGAAAAGGGTCTTCCGCTGATGCGTCCGCTGTTTTTACACTACGAAGATGATGAAAACACTTATGGGTTGAAATACCAATATCTTTTCGGAAGGGATTTGCTTGCGGCACCCGTTTATCAAGAAGGGCAAGAAGTACAAAAGTTGTATCTGCCGGGAGATGATTGGGTCTATCTTTGGGACGAACGAGAGTTTAAAGCGGGTACTGTGGAAATTGAGGCCCCCCCCATCGGTAAGCCGGCAGTGTTTATCGTAAACGCTCTGCGTTCAACAGATGTTTGCTGACTTGAAAAACTACGGGCCCTGGCCGAAATAGGACTTGTTGGGCTCCGCGTCCGTATTCTTGGGGGTAGGCATGAGGCTCAGTGTATATCTTTTGTATGGACTTGTGATCCTGCTGACGCACTTTATAGAAGGGATAACCGGATTTGGCTGTACCGTTTTGGCCATGCCCTTTGTCTTTATGCTGATGGGCATTGAAATCGCTAAACCGGTTTTAACCGTTTACGCTCTGCTGTTGTGCACCGCCTTTGTAATCAGTAATTTTGGGCAAATTCTCTGGGGGGCCACTATTTGAAAATGATTACAATCCTAATCGCAGCACTTCCCATTGGGATCATGTTGTACCAACTTTTGCCGGAACGCCCTCTGCTCATTGCCCTATCACTCTTTATCTCGTTTGTTTCCCTAAGGGGGGGCTTCTGATTTCCTTTAATCCGGTCGCGGCCAAGAGCCCTAAAAGCAATGTACTGGCGCCCATTTCCGTCTTTGTCGGTGGTATAATTCATGGAGCCTTTTCATCCGGGGGGGGCCTTTTGTAATCATTTACGCGAGGGAAAAAATTAATGACAAAACTCAGTTTCGAGTTACATTATGCCTCATTTGGGTCACCTTAAATTCAATATTAACACTGCAGATGATGCGGGCCGGGGGGGCATTTACATCAGAAGCAATCAAGGTTGGGGGGGTTTACGGTTTGCCATTTCTCATTTTGGGAGGTGTAATTGGGAATATCGCGCATCATAAAATTGATGAGGCAAGGTTTTACGGCTGACGTACCTCATGTTGTTGATTTCGGGAATATTCATGGTGCTTTAAGGCGAGAACCCGTTGGCAAGAAGATCGGTGTTTAACGTTCGGACAGAATTACTGTCTCGGGCGATAAGCAAAGTAAATAAAGGGGGGAAATTAGATGAAGGTTTTGAAAAAAAACGCTTGTGCTGTTTTGTGTACTCTCTTTATGGTATCACTAGTCGGTACTGCTGCAGCGGAAAAAGTGACCCTTAACTGGCCCTGCATTTGGGTCGGTGTAGACTCCAAGGCGGAGACGATCAAAAAGTTTGTCGATGAATTCAACAAGGAAACGCAGGGGGAAATTGAGGTCATCATCGAAGAAAATTCCGATTACCAGGCTTATAGGGACAAGTTAAGAACAGCCATATCCGTTGGAAATGCGCCTGACATTTTTACGATTGATGCGGATATCCCTCTTTACCTTGAAAGTGGCAGGCTGTTGGATCTGACGGATGCGTTTAAGGATGGATGGCAGGACGATTTCGTAGAGGGGGCGCTGGCTAATACAACTGTTGACGGCAGAGTAGTTGCCATACCCTATGAAATGGGTGTCACTCCTGTGATGTATAACAAGAGGCTTTTACAAGAGGCAGGCTGGGATCGGTTCCCGGAAACATTTGACGAACTCTGGGAGTGTGCCGAAGATCTTAAAGCGGCAGGTATTACTCCTTTTTCGCAAATGACCGGCGAAAATGCCTGGACCACCATGTTGTGGTATTCCCAGGTGGTAGTGGCCATCGGCGGCCCGGATGTCTATGATAATCCGGAGCACCCCCCCGCTTTTGTTGAAGCGGCAAGAGTCATTAAAAAAAATGTTCGACTACACAACTTTAGACGCGGTCGGTGCAGGTGCCGGCGCTTCGGGCGGCCATTTCCTAGCGGAAAGAACAGCCATTTTCATGAATGGCCCATGGTACATTGGCAGATTGCAAACGGATGGTTTAAACAATATGTATGAGCATGTCGCGATAGCCCCATGCCCGGTTTACGAGGGCGGGCTGGGAAGCAAGGGCGGCTACGTGGGTAACCCGCAGGCTCTGCTGGCGGCCGGCGCCACCGATGATCAGGCCAAGGCAGCTGCCGTGATCAAGTTCATGAAGTATCTGACAACCCCCGGAACGGGTGGCGCAGTTGAGTGCCGCATCGGGAGCATTGTTCTATGTCAGAAGCGTTGATTCGGGCCCCCCCGCAATGGAAAGGCTGCAAGCCGAAATGGTTGAGCAAATAAACCTGGCCCCCCCTATATTGTGGGACACTTTGAGTATATGAGCCCGGCCAAGGTCTACAACGAATTCCCCCCCATGGCCCTTGCCGGACTGGTGTTAGGTGAATTAACACCGGAGCAGTTCATGCAGCAGCTCAACGCGAAAAGGTAAAACGGATAAAAATCAATAGCAATAGACCCTTCCCCCGGGCGGGGGGGAAGGGTCCGCCTAAATGGTGGGTATTTGAACCAAAGGAGGCAAACGATGGATGTAAAAGTGGAGATAGGCTTGGCATACTGCTCTTCCTCCTCCCGGTCTTGGTTCTTTTACTTTGTTCTTTATTTTCCCGGTAATCTATTTGATTATAGTCAGTTTTGTAGAATGGTCCGGTTTAAACACCCCCCCTGTCTTCGTGGGTTTCCAAAACTATATTAATATTTTTCAGGATAAGGTTTTTATCAAATCGATAATTAATAACCTAATCTGGGCCCTGGCCGCCGGTTTTGTTCAAGTGCCTTTAGCGGTGCTTGCGGCCTTAATACTTTCCTACAGACCTAAGGGTTGGAAAATCTTTAGGACAGTGTTTTCTTCCCCCGGGTGATCTCGGCAATCGCTTTGGCCACTCTGTGGGCCGCCATCTTTAATGCGCAATACGGTTTGCTGAATGGGCTGCTGCGGGTAATCGGACTTGGGCATTTGCAAACGAACTGGCTGGGTACATTGAAAACGGCCTTCCCTTCCGTTCTAATTTATTGGCTATTTTATATAGGCTACTATATGATCATTGTCCTCGCCGATATCCAGGGAATATCGGAAGAATACTATGAAGCGGCGGAGATAGACGGTGCGGGCCGAATCCGCCAAAGCCTGAGTATTACACTACCCTTGGCGCGAACATCTATAGTCACATGTATCCTGCTGGCCATGATTGATGGCCTTAGGCAATTCGCGGAGGTGTATATCCTCACGAATGGAGGTCCCAATAATAGGACGTCAGTTATGGTACTTTATCTTTACAAAGAAATGCAAAATTACTCTTATGGCACATCGAGTGCCGCGGCGGTGGTACTGATCGGCATAGGGACTTTGGTCATTTTGGCGATCAGAAATACGCTTGGCCGGCAAAGCCTTTGAGTTGGGGGGGGATGAAATTGCCAGTTAGTGCGCTCAAAGAGCAGAGTAGATTTAGGAAAGGTTCTCTATTAGCAAATCTATTAAAGTGGATATTCCTAATATTTTTGTTTGTCTATGCATTGTTTCCTGTAATTTGGTTGGCAATTGCTTCGCTAAAGACTAACGGGGAATTAATGGCTAACCCGTTTTCCCTGCCGCAAGTGTGGCAATTCCAAAATTATATCAAGGCTCTAACCGTTTCGGGTATCAGTAGGCTGATGCTAAATTCAATTGTGATCTCGCTGGCAGCTACCCTACTCAATGTCTTGCTGGCCTCCATGGGAGCCTATGCTTTATCAAGATTTTACTTCAGGGGCAATCAAGTCTTGAAAGTCATGTTCTCATCAGGCATACTGATTCCGTTGAACGCACTCATGATTCCCTATTTTGTCCTTATTAACAGGATCGGCCTCTACAATACGATGGGGGGTTGATTTTGGTCTATACGGCCATAGGCATCCCAATTTCCACCTTTATTATTATGGGTTTTATGCGCTCGGTGCCCAAAGAGTTGGAAGAAGCCGCGCTAATTGACGGAGCCGGCTTTTATAAAAGGTTCTTTTCTGTAATCCTACCCCCCCTTTCTCGCGCCGGTGTTGTGACCGCGGGAACATTTCAGTTCTTAACTTGTTGGAATGAATTTGTCTATGCCAATCTACTGACATCTTCGCAAGCGGTCAGAACGATTCAGCTGGGGGGGATCCGCTACTTTACCAATCAGTTTAGCACAGACTACGTATCCATGTATGCCGCTATCATCATCAGCATTCTGCCGAGTGTAATAGCCTATGTGCTCTTCCAGAACCAAATAATCACGGGACTTACAAGTGGCGCTGTGAAAGGTTGATTTAAACAGGGAGTGATTGTAAATGATTGGGAACAAAGAATTCTTCGCCGGGAAAAGCCGGGAAATTCGCAAGCTGACGATTGAGTCAATCGGAAATTTGGGTGTGGGCCATATTGGCGGTTGTTTGTCGGTAGTAGACGTTCTCACGGTATTATATTATTCGGTTATGAACATAGATCCAAAAAAACCACACATGGAGGGTAGGGATCGCCTGGTTCTTTCAAAAGGGCATGCGGGCCCGGCCTTATACGCGATTCTGGCGGATAAGGGCTTTTTTTCCAAAAGAAGAACTGTTTACGCTGAACAGGGTGGGAACTAACTTGCCCAGCCATTGCGATATGCTCAAAACTCCTGGCATCGATATGACAACAGGTGCCTTGGGGGGGCAGGGATTTTCTTGCGCGGTGGGAATTGCCATTGGTTCGAAGATTAAAAAGATAGCGCCACTGTATATGCAATCATTGGCGATGGTGAATCTCAAGAAGGGCAAGTCTGGGAGGCGGCCATGTATGCCGGACACAGAAAGCTGGACAATCTTATCGCTTTTACTGATTACAACAAGTTACAAATCGACGGGCCAACAGAAAAAAATCAATAGTTTAGGCGATTTGCGGGCCAAATGGGAAAGCTTTGGCTGGTTTGTGCAGAAAATAAATGGACACGACCATCTTGCCATTTACGCCGCAATTGAAAGGGCGAAAAATAACGGCCACGGTGGGCCAGCCATGATTATTCTCGATACCATTAAGGGCAAAGGAGTTTCCTTTGTTGAGGCGGCGGGGGGGTCAACAATCACAATATGCCAATCACTTTGGAACAAGTGCAGATTGCTTTAGATGAACTCGGCTAGGGAGGTTGTAGGTTATGGAAATGCGCGCTATCTTTGCCGCGGAACTTGATCGAATGATGCAAAATGATGAGCGGATAGTTGTTATAGATGCGGATCTTTCCAAAGCTAACGGCACATTATTTTTAAGGGGGGGCAAATACCCCGAAAGGGCCTTTGATGTTGGCGTTGCGGAACAAAATATGGCATCGATTGCAGCGGGGCTGGCCTCGTACGGATTCGTTCCTTTTATAACGACGTTTTGTCCCTTCGCAACTAGAAGAATCTGCGATCAGGTTGCGATCTCGATTGCCTATGCGGGGCAAAATGTCAAAATTGTTGGTTCTGACCCGGGCATTTCTGCCGAACTCAACGGTGGGACCCACATGAGCATGGAAGATATAGGTGTCCTGCGTTCCATACCTTCCATGGTAATTTTCGAACCGGTGGATGGGATCCAATTGAAGAAGGCAATGCCGCAAATTTTGGAGCACGACGGACCTGTTTACCTCAGATTGTTTCGCAAAAACGCCCCCCGGATTGTCCCGGAAGATTATGAGTTCAATCTATTTAAGGCTGACGTGTTAAAAGACGGCAATGCGGTAACGATTGCGGCAACGGGTATTATGGTGGAAGAAGCACTCAAAGCGCACGCCGGCTTAAAAGAGATGGACATCGAAGCTGAAATCATTAACGTTCATACAATCAAGCCGCTTGACAGCGCAACAATATTAGAATCGGTGCAAAAAAACGGGCTGCATCGTTACCGCAGAAAACCACAACGTTATCGGTGGTTTGCGCAGCGCGGTAGCGGAAACAATTTCGGAAAATTTCCCGGTTCCCCTCAAAAGTGTGGGGGGGTTCAGGATGTTTCGGCGAGGTAGGAAGGTTGGACGAACTTAAAGAGATATTCGGGCTCACAGCCGCAAACATTATTTCGCGGGCTAAAGAAGCAATAGCGGCCAAACGCTAGCCCATTACGAAATTTGGAGGGATTTGACTGTGAAAGTTGTGATCGGTTCGGATGGATCGGGCTTCAAGCTGAAAGAAGCTATTAGAACATATCTGCGGGAGCAAAATTATGACTTGATTGGGATTGGAACAATCGATGCCGGCTCACCCGTGCCCTTTTTTTGCGGTTGCATCCGAAGCGGCCGGCCTGATCCAAACGGGAAAAGCGGATCGGGCAATCCTGATTTGCGGAACAGGAATGGGCATGTCACAGGTAGCCAACAAATACAAGGGTATTAGGGCCGCTTGTGTTGAGAGTGTGTATGCTGCGGGTAAATGCCGTGCAATCAACGACTCCAACGTACTTTGCATGGGTGGCTGGCTTATTGGGCCCGAAATGGGAATTGAAATGAGTAAAGCCTTTTTGCAGACTGAATTTACGCAAGGCGTGGAGGAATGGCGACGGCGGCATCTGGAAAATGCGAAAAAGAGTTCGCTGCCCTAGAAGAACAAATTTACAAAGACTGATAACCCGCGGAATGTGCGGATTCGCCCGGTGGAGGGAAGTGCTGATTTTGGCTTGGATTTACAGACAGCCGGTGGAGATAATATTTAAAGCCGGCGGGATTCACAATATCGGAAAGATAATCGAAGAAAAACGCTGGCAATCGGGGGTTTTAATTCACAGCAGTTTTTTTCGCCGGCAGTAAAGTTGTCAAAGACATTTTAGCTGTTGGTGATGGCCTAATAAACGGTGAATTTCATGGCATTAGACCGAATCCTACTGTGCAGGATGTGAACAACTGCGCCGCTGTATTGAGAAAAACAAAGGCGGACTTCGCGATTGCCCTTGGGGGCGGCAGTGTGCTAGATTGTGCCAAAGCAGCCTGCGGCATAGCCTTAACTGATGATCGCATAGAAGATTATCACACGGGTGGTAAAACTTTGGACCATGATGTGCTGCCCCCTTGTGGCAGTACCAACGACTGCAGGTACCGGCAGCGAGGTAACCTCAGTTGCAGTGCTTACCGATCCTGCTAAGGGCATCAAGGCCCCCCTAGGGCACCCGAAATTATATCCCGCAATCGCCCTTATTGATCCGGAACTTACTTATACTGTGCCTCCGCAAGTTACGGCGTCCACCGGACTAGACGTTTTGGCGCATGCTTTGGAAGGGTTTTGGAGCATACACCATCAGCCGATTTGCGATGCGTTAGCCCTTCGTGCGGCGGGTTTGGCGTTTGAATATCTCGAGCGGGCTTATCACAGGGGCGCAGATGAAGCCGCCCGTGCTAAGATGTGTGAGGCATCTGTAATTGCGGGCTTGGCATTTGCACTGCCCAAAACGGCCGCCGCCCACGCCTGTTCTTTTCCCCTAACTAATATTTATAATATCCCCCCATGGCGAGGCTTGCGCTTTTACGCTCGATTTGCTCTGCGAGATCAATGGGGGGGAGGCAGACGGGGGGAAGGCTGCATCGGTTCGCAAAAAAATTGGGCTTTGGCGACGCAACAGCCATGGGCGGAAGAATTAGGGAAATGAAGAAAACAATGGGTATGAAGGTCACCTTAGCGGATGCAGCCATTGATATCCGAGATTTGGATGACCTGGCGAAGAAATGCCAGCATCCAAATCTGTTAAATAACCCCCCCGTTCCCATGGGCAGCAAGGAAATCAAAGAGATGTTTCTCAGGTTGGCCTAATCTTTCCTGATCGTTGATTAGCTAATAATTTCTAAAACCACAGTAACGCTTTTTGCTCTGCTGTGGTTTTTTTGGCATCTAACCCGGGCAAACCGGGTGTTTTTTTGGCCCCCCCAAATTAATAAATTCCGCAAGTTAAAAAAATAGAAGCAGGAATATTATTATATCTGTGGAAATAAACATGTAACGTTGTCATGACATCACGGCACCACGATAACGTTTACGTTGTTCCGGTGCCAATTGCAAGAGGAGGCATCAACATGGGCGGTCTTGATTATGATAGTGCAATCCCTTTGTACCACCAACTAAAGGAAATATTGATAGAACAAATTCGGACAGATCGCATGCGGCCCGGAGATGCTATGCCAACGGAGGCTGATCTGCAGGAAGATTATGGGCTGAGCAGGACAACTGTGCGCAAGACTTTAGAAGAACTTGAAAACGAAGGGATCATCAGGCGGCGGCGGGGGGCAAAAGATCAGTGGTGAGCAGGCCGCCCATTGAAGAATTCTTACCCAGGCTGGTCGGTCTGACGGAAGAAATGGAAAAAGCGGTCGAAAGGTTCATTCAAAAGTGCTGGCCTGCAGCTGGGTCTTACCGTCAAAAAGAATTGGCGGCTTGCTTCAAGTGGCCGAAGGAGAAATGGTACTGCAGATGATCCGCCTGCGGCACATCGATGATGAACCGGTGTTCTACTCCGAAAGCCATTTTTCCCCCCCCATGTAGGTTTAGATGTCACAGATGATTTTAGCGGCTCGCTGTTTAGTTTACTGCGGGAAAAGTGCAGCATCCGAGTTATTGAAAGCGAAATGACGATCGATGCCGTGCCTGCCGGTTCCGCTGAGGCGGCCCATCTGGATGTGGCAGAAGGGGGGGTACCACTACTGCGCACAACAAGGGTCACCTTTGGGGGGGCAGACGGCAAGCCGGTAGAGTATCTCAAACAGCTTGCCCGCCCGGACCGCTATCGTCATCAAGTGCGTCTTAAGCCCGAATAGATAAAAATAGAAAGGTGGATTATTTATGAATCGGTTCCGTTTAGGTGTTGCTGTTTTAGTGTTGGTACTTCTCGTTTCCGCCCCCCCTTTCGTCAGTGCTAAAGAGTTACGGATTGTCATGATTACCCCCCCTATGGCGAAGGTGTACCCTTTGGAGATGCCGCTTACCAAGGGCTCATGGATGCGGCTAGGCAATTTTCCTTGAACGTGCGCCTGATTGAAGCTAGGGAACCGTCGGAATATCAGCCCAGATGCGGGCCATGGCCGATTTGGGTTACGACGTGATCATTGCCATGCACGATTATTTCGCGGAAGATATGGTGACTGTTGCTGCAGAATACCCTGAGGTCATCTTTGTGCTCATTGACTCCTACAAAGAAGCGGAACTGGATAACTTCCGTTCCATCGCCATTGAATCGCATCACGCCAGTTTTGCCGCGGGTATGACGGCAGCCTACGCCACCGAATCAAAGCATGTGGGCTTTATCGGCGGTTTGGATCACCCCCCCATTATTATTCAGTTTTTGGCCGGGTACGAAGCGGGTCTGCATTACGTAGATCCTTCCATCAAAATTTCGGTAGCCTTTTCGGGCGTCTTTGACGATCCGGTACAGGGCAGAGAAATGGCGCTCAATATGTTTTCCAGTGGCGTTGATGTAATCATGCATGCCGCGGACTACACGGGCTTAGGCGTCTTGAGGGCTGCTCGGGAAGTTGGCAAATACGGTATCGGGGGGGTTGATACGGATCAAGCTGATGTGGCTCCCGGCCATGTTTTAGCATCCGCAATTAAAGACGTGCGCGGCGCAGTCTATTATGTCGTGGAAGAAATAGCTGCGGGTGAGTTCATGCCTCAACTACTTGTCTTCGGGCCCGAACACGGTGCTCAGCTTACCGCCATTCCAACTGATATTGAGTTTTACCAAAAGAACCCCGAAGTGTTGGAGAAGCTGGAAGAAGCAATAGAAAAAAATTAGAACCGGGGGGGAAATTGAAGTTCCCTACACCACCGAAACCAGATAAAGATTTTACCGGTCGGTGTCCGAACCTTCGGGCACCGACTTTATATCCGCTTGTTAGAAAGGAACGATGAACTTGGTTAAAGAAAAATTTGCAGACAGGGTATTGGGAACATTGTACGGTGTGGCCGTTGGCGATGCTTTAGGCATGCCCACCGAATTTTTATCGCGGCAGCAGGTCAAAGATATTTACGGCTGGGTCGATGAATACCATAGAACGCCAAGCTGGCACCCCTTAGCGTACTTGCCCGCGGGATCCATTACGGATGATACGGAGCAGAGCGTCGCAATGGCCGAGATGGTCATTAACAACAAGGAGTTTACCACTGAGGATGTGGTGGAAGCGCTGATCAAATGGGCTAAACTGGGTAAACTGGAGCAGGGGTTGGACGCCATGGGCCCCCCCAGCACACTTAGGGCTTTGAACAGCCTGCAGGAAGGGGAAAACCATCCCGCACGGGATTGATGGGCAACACCAACGGAGCAGCTATCCGCATCAGCCCCCCCGTGGCAGTTGCTTACCCCCCCGGTTTGCAGTCTAATTTGATAGAGCAAATTGTTACCCTTTGTATGCCCACCCATTTTACTGACATCGCGGTCTCGGGCGGAAGTGCAATTGCCTATTGGATTTCGGCCGCTTTGGCCGGCGCCGATCTAGAGGGTGCACTTGAAGCCGCTTTGGAAGGTGCGGTTTTGGGGCGGAAAGCATTCAAAAAGAAAATCGACTTAGAATTGGGCGGCACAATCCCCTGGGAGGTAATGTCAGCACAGGTTAACCCCCCCATCTGGAAGATAGAATTCGTTGGGCGGTTGAGATCGCAACGGCCAAGTCCCCCCCTGGGAAGAACGCTATGAAAGGGCAATTACCAGTCTAGGCACATCGGTGGACATGATCCAAACAGTGCCGATCTCCATCGCTTTTGCCATTATTGCCGAAGGGGATCCCTTCAAGGCGGTCTGCCTGGGCGCAAATGCGGGTGGCGATACCGATTCAATTGCGTCGGTAGCGGGGGCTTTAGCAGGGGCCCTAGGCGGCGCTTCGGATTTTCCCCCCCGTCAATTAATCGATCAATTGGAAAAGGTGAACGGAATTGATCTGCGGACACTGGCCAAAAGGTTAATTAAAACGGCAGATCTCTCCACCCTCAAAAGGCAAGGGGGGGAACCTGCGTGAGTTTCGTGTCGGCATAATCGGCCTGCCCGTCGTTGATCAGGTCGCCCATATTCCGCAGTTTCCACAAAGGGGCGGACATGTGAGCGGGACCGGCTTAACGCTCACACCCGGCGGCCCCGCAGTCAATTACGCGACCGCAATCGCCAGGCTGGGCGGTGAGGCGTGCCTGATCGGGCCCGTTGGCGGCGACGCCTTCGGCCAGTTAATAATTACGGAATTAGGTAAGGAAGGTGTGGACGTTTCTTACCTCAAAGACAACCCGGAGAGTACAACAGTAACGGTGCTCGTTCTCTTCGATGGCGGAGGGCAAGGCGAAATGCGCAGCTTCTCGTTGGGCCTGGACGAAATGGTGGCCAAAAAGATGCTCAAAGGGGGGGATCAGGCACCAAACAAGCTGGCGGCATGCGATGCGGTTTTTCTGGATGGGATCCTTATTTTTTTTCCGAACAGTGGGTGTCAGATGGCCTTGCAGCGGCCAAGTACGTGAAAAGGGGGGGCGCAAAACCACCCCTTGTTGTGTGCGATCCCAATTTAAGAGTGCCGGGAAATACGCTGCCGGCGGAAATGGCGGAGCGGATTAAAGCTCTTGTGGCAGTCAGTGACGTAATCTTAGTTAATGAACACGAATCCCGGCTTTTAACCGGTACGCCAGATCCTGAAAAAGCGGCAGAATTCTTTTTTTTGCAAGCCACCCCCCCAACTTGGAGATAGCAGTTGTGAAACTGGGTGCTAGGGGGGGCGTTTATGCAAAAGCGCTCCGAAAAGCCCATTTTAATCCCTCCCTTCGCCGTGCAGGTTGAAGATACAAGCGGTGCGGGGGGGATTCTTTCGGGGGGGCTTCCTTCATAGCGGCCCTTTTGGAAGGGCGAAATCTAAAAGAAGCGGGCTTTCTGGCCGCAGCCGCGGGTGCTTTAGCCACCACAACTAAAGGGGCTTGGCCCGGTTTGCCTTCCCGAGCGGCAAGAGATGGGCTTGTTAAAAAGGTAGGTGTTTTAGAGTGACAGCGAAAGCCTTGCTTGTAATGGAGGAGATTACGAAAAGATTTCCCGGCGTTGTGGCCAACGATGCCGTTAATTTCTCAGTTAAGCGGGGCGAAATCCACGCCTTAGTAGGGGGGGAAAACGGTGCGGGCAAGTCCACTTTAATGCATGTTTTAACGGGGGGGATTCATCAGGCGGATTCGGGTAAAATCTTTTTAAACGGCAGGGAAGTAAAATTAAATTCGCCGGCGGATGCCTTTCGGCACGGTGTAGGCATGGTCTACCAGCATTTTATGCTCATTCCTGAACTCACCGTATTAGATAACCTACTTTTGGGCACGGAACCGAGGCGGGGGGGCCCCTTTCTTGACCGCAAGCGGGGGGGGCGGAGAAAGCCCGGGAGATTATGGGCCGCTACAACCTTGACCTTCCCTTGAAGCAAAGGGTGGGCGAGCTTCCCGTTTCAAGCCAGCAGCAAGTGGAAATTATGAGATGTTTACTGCGCGAAGTGAATTTACTAATCCTGGATGAGCCGACTTCGGTGCTAACACCGCAAGAAGCGGATGCTCTCGGCGAGGGCCTGAAGGCATTGGCAGCCGAGGGCAACACCGTGATCTATATTTCGCATAAACTGGGCGAAGTTCTTAAAATTGCCGATCGGGTCACGGTGCTGCGGGACGGCAGAGTTACGGGTGTGGTCAAAACGGCCGAAACCACCGAAAGAGAATTGGCCCGCTTTATGGTGGGCAGAGAAATCAACCTGCCGGAAAGAAGGCCAACGGAGCCTGCGAAAGGCGTTCGGCGGCCCCTTTTAAAGGTCAAGGACTTGGGCCTGCGGGGGGGTTCTGCGGGCAAACCTTTGTTGGCCGGCATCAACTTTTCCTTAGCGCAGGGCGAGATCCTTGGGCTTGCGGCCGTTTCGGGAAACGGTCAAAGCGAACTTGTGGAAGTCTTGGTAGGTTTGGCCAAACGACGGAAGGAAGTATTACTCTGAAGGAGACGGAGATAACCACAGCCGGTGTGGAAGAACGCTGGCGGGCCGGATTAGCTTATATTCCCCCCCAAGATCGTCGCGGGCGGGGCACTGCCCCCCCTGGCTTACTCTTGCCCGGAACATTGCGATTCGGGGTTATTTCGAACCCCCCCCTTAGCCAAGGGAATATTTTTAAACGAAACGGCCATTCGAGAACGCACACAAAAAAATTATTGATCGTTTTCGGGTCAGGACTACCGGGGTGGACGCGGATATCCAAACCCTTTCCGGGGGCAATTTGCAAAAGGCAGTTGTGGGCAGAGAATTAACGAGTGGCCCTGCCCTTTTGATCGCGGAAGACCCCACCCACCCAAGGCCTCGATATAGGTTCCATCGAACAAGTGCGCAGTATGATTTTGGATTACGCGGCGGGCGGGGGGGGCGGGGGGGTTCTTTTGGTCTCACAGGATCTCAGCGAGGTTTTATCCCTCAGCGATCGCATTATGATTATGTACGAAGGGCGGATCGTGGGAGAGTATGCTGCAGGTGAATTGGATTTAGAGCAAATCGGATTATTGATGGCGGGCGTAAGCCCAGAGCAAAACCGGAAGGGGGGGTGGGTTTAGATGCAGATGGAAACTCCACCGCTTAGCACACCTGATGAATCTTGGCAGAACCAAGTTTTAGGTTATTTAATACCGCTTTTTTTTGGCCCTGATTGCCGGAACGGGCCTTATTATGTACTTGGGCGAAAACCCGCTTGAAGTTTACCGTTTATTAATCTGGGGGGGCATTCGGCAGTTTAAACAACCTAATCAGTACGCTGCGCTGGGCAACTCCTTTGATTATGTCCGGTTTGGCCGTGTCCTTCGCCTATCGCGCCGGTTTGTTTAATATGGGTGTGGAGGGGGGGCAAATCTTTATCGGTGCCTTTGTTGCGGCGCTGGCAGGTATTTACCTTGACCGCCTCGGCTTTTTACACATGCCAACTGCCTTGGCCCTCGCAGCAATCGGTGGCGGGCTGTTTGCTTTACTGCCCGCCTGGCTGAGGGTGTACGAGGGTGTCAATGAAATCGTAACGACCCTCATGCTCGACTATGTGGCGTTGTTTTTAACAAACTATTTGCTTGTCACCTATTTTCTCCCGGGCGGAAGTGCTGTGCGCGCAGTTGAAGTGGCTACCAAGAGGATCGCCAAAAGCGCCGAAATTCCACTTTTAGTGCCACCCCCCCACCCTCTGAACGCGGGTTTGTACCTGGCGGTGATTTTGGCAATCTTGGCCCATGTTTTCTTCCGCCGCACAGTGGCCGGCTATCGCCTGACGGTTGCGGGGGCCAGTGATCCTTTCGCCAGATATGGTGGGATCGCGGTGCGGAAGGTGGGCCTTATTGCCTTTGTCATCTCCGGTATGATCGCGGGTCTGGCCGGCGGAATAGAGGTATTAGGGTCTTCCGGGCGCTTCGTGGCGGGTTTTGCCAAGGGCCTTGGGCAAAACGGGATTCTTGTTGCCCTTTTGGGCAAGGCGCATCCCCTTGGCGTGATCTTTGCCGGGTTTTTTTTACGGTGCACTGCGCAACGGCTCATTTGTGCTGGAGCGCATGACCAACGTAGATCGCAATGTGGCCATCGTCCTGCAGGCCACCATCATTTTATTCATGAGCAGTAGAACTATCCTGGAATGGTTAAAAAAAGAGGGGGGGTCAAATGAGATGGGCCGGATTTTTGATGTAACTCTAGTTCAGGTCACATTACGGATGGCGGTGCCATTGATCTTGGCCTCCATCGGCGGAATTCTATGTGCCCAGGTCAATGTGTTTAATATTGCTTTGGAAGCCATGATGTTGGTTGGCGCCCTATTTGGCGTTGTTGGCGGGTATTTGTGGGGGGGGACTTGGTATGCGGGGGGGCTATTGACCGCCTTGGCGGCCGGCCTAATTTGCGCCGGGGGGGTATTCGCCTTGTTTACGATTCGGCTCAAGGGGGGGCACCCCCCCATCATTGTGGGCGTTGCTTTAAACCTCTTGGCAGGCGGTTTAACGGTGGTGCTGATGCGGGTTTTCTTTAAAGGCAGAGGTTTCTTTTTGCTTGAAATTCCCCTTTTGCCCACATTTAAACTGCTGGGGGGGCTACCGCCCCAGAACATTCTTTATTGGGCCGCCTTTACAGGGATCATTCTTTGCCATCTATTCTTGTACTACACATCTTGGGGGGGCCTGAGGATGCGGGCCGTAGGCCTAAAACCGGTGGCGGCCATGACAACGGGGGGGGTCAGCCCCGAGATTTACCAATACGCGGCTGTTTTGGCTTCGGGCTTGTTTTGCGGTGCCGCGGGGGGGCCTGGCTTTCCCTTGGTTCGCTCGGTATGTTTACGGAAAACATGTCTTCCGGCAGGGGTTTCATTGCCTTGGCCGCGGTGCTCTTTGGGCGGGCCACTCCTGTGTGGGTACTGGTTTCAACCATTATTTTCGGTTTCGCGGAAGCCTTGGCCATTAGACTTCAGGGCCGGGGAATCCCTTCCGATTTAGTGTTAATGGTCCCCCCCTACCTGGCGACCGTGATCTCTTTGTGGCTGGCCACAAAGGGGGGGCAAAACAAACAAACGGGCCTGGCAGCAAAGTAAAATGCAAACATGCGAAAGGAAACGGCTGCCGCCCGGCCGTTCCAATTGGTTTGGAAGATGAAGAATTTCGACCGGCAAAAGTAAAACTGTGATTTGAAAAAAACGCCCGGGAAGCTGCCATTGCAGGCAGGCCCGGGCACTTTTCCTTTCGCCGGGCCAAGCGGGCAAAACTTGCAATGGGAGAAGCGAAATGAATCCCCAACCGATCGCCCCCCCTTTATCGATTCGTTAATTTAAGATTGATTCAAATCGCAGAGCATGGTAATCTTAGGGCACGGGGGGGATATTGAGCAGTGCTAATAATAAATTGTGCAAAAACCTTGATTGTACCGGTGGGCAGGTGATCTCCATGATCCATAGAGACAGGGCCTTTTCCGCCATCCTTTCGGACGGGAAAATCGCGCTGGTTAAAGTAGAAGAAAAAGACAGATCATATTGGACTTCCGGGGGGGTGGGGTTGAAAAGGGTGAAAGCCGCGAAAAGCCGCGGTTCGGGAGGCACTAGAGGAAATAAATTTAAAAATCAAGATCGTCAGGTTTTTGTTTTCGGGGAAATATCCGGCGGGGATAGAATACTGTTACCTTGCGGAACCCCCCCTAAATGGGGGGGAACAACGCATCAAGCTGGGCCGTGATCCGGAGCTAGGTGCGGGTGAACAAGTGCTAAAGCGGGCGGAGTGGGTGCCAATAGTCAACCTCCACGATGATCTGCATGTTTCGCAGGTGCTGAGATCATTGAGCCGGGAAGAAATAGTGAAGTACAAGATCTATTTGTAGGGGTGCAGAAACCTAAAATATGCGCGGGATATTACCGCAAAATTCACGATCAGCCTGGGAGATGGGTTTCAAGGCTTACTCAAGCACAAAGCCGATATAACAAAAACCATTTGTGCAACGAAAAAAACGAGCATAAAACCGCCGAATTTTTGATATTACCCAATCAACCGTAAGCAGCTCACCCACCGGTTCGAACTTCTACACCTACCAAGCTGCACCGGATGCCGTCAGCTTGTTCCTAGAACGGAGGGGGGGATGATTCTTATTGGTGTCGATTTTAACACTATTATTAATGGGATCTAGCCGGCAATTTTTATTCTCAACCGGCCGGACGCCAAGAATCGATCGCCTGGAAAGCTGGTAACGACTCCGCCCGTAATTAATTCCCACTTATTAAAAACCATCTTTCTTATTTCCTTACCCATCTGTTTGTTGATTGGGTGAAGGCCCGGTTTATCAGAAAAGCAGCGGCCCTCGCAGGCAAACCCGCGATAAAAACAGTGATTCAAAACTTTACTTAACGGATCAAATAATGCATCTGGTGATAATCCTGGTGGCGGCTGTGTTCATCATGATTTGCCTGGCCGTTTTGGGTTCGCAGACCCTTCCTGCGCTTCTCCACCGAGTTTTATTCTTGAACGCCGGCTTTACTGGCTCCGGCAAGCCGTCCAGTATTACAATTGCAAAGATATTGGGTATTTATACCTCCGAAAAGGGGGGGAAGAAAGGGCGGGATGCTGCTATTGGCTTTGTACTGACGGTGAAATCCAGCGCAAGGTATGACAAGATAGCGAAAGAACCGTTGTCCTCGGAATACTATTTATTAGGGACGTTATTAAGTGTTGCTCTAGCTGTAATAATCGGCTCAGGAGTTTCCGGGGGGGTAAATTGGCGGGTGAACCCGGTAGGAATATTAGGCGGCATGCGGCTCGGATACAGTTTGCGTCTTGCGGTGGCGAACAAATTGAAAGCGATATGGGGTGCGAGTGCGTTGTTTGCAGGTCTGGTTATACCAAAAATTACCGCTGCGGCGGATGGAGGTATGGCGATGCAAGAGCGAAATCCGGCAACCTATGGTGCCCACAGGGCAAAGTTTCGGGTTGGGCCCCCCCAGGGTACCGAAGGGCCTGATTATTACGGCCTGGGCCCTTACGCTGGCATCGTATTTGCCAAGCGGTGTCATTTGTTTTTTTGGCCTACTGTTGTGCTTTCGGCTGTGGCATTGCTTTAATCAGGCACAAGAACAAGGCTAAGGTGACCAAAATTAGCGGGTGGCTGATCACACTCTTATTTTCCCTGAGGTTCATTGTGTTAATCCTGATTATTCTGCGCGGCCTAAATGTAGTCCAATTTTAGCCCCAAAACGTGCATCTTTATGGTTTAGTTGGCGTTGGTCATCGTTGGCCGGTGAAAAGCATGAAATTTAAGAACAATCTCTTTACCCGTGTTGGTTAAGGCGGGTGAAAATCGTTGTAAACTTATCATTTTGATCTAAACTAAGAGATATAAGCTTTACAGGGGGGGCGGTAGGATGTTTTTTTGAAGCGGTTGTGGCGGGATTGCGTATTCTTTCCCGGTGGCAAGTATGGGTCGCGGTGGTTACATTTTCCCTACTCAACCTCGGTTTTCTTCTACTTGCAACATGGCCGGCCCGGGGGGGTAATCCCGACGAGGTTGAGCGCAAAGCCGGTTTGGGGGGGCGCTTGCTCGAGATGGTTGGTGGCCCTCTCCTACACGGAATATTAATGAGCGTAATGATCTATTTTTTTTGCTGCCAACGCTAATGGGAGGGGGGGCCGATTTAACACCTGCTTTAGAAACAGCGTCTCTGCTATGGCATGTATTTCTGGCTGGGGGGGCAAAGGCTGTGGCCATTGTAGTAGTTTTGGGCCTAATTCCTTTTCTCGGTGATTTCATCGTTGACTCCGTTGGGATGCGGGCCTTTCTAACCGGTGTCTTGGTTTTAGATTCATGATCGCACCAACCGTCGAACCGCTGTTGGCCGCGGCGGAGGCCGGCTCCGGTATCTATCCCGGGCTTTGGGTATCTTTGGGCTTTGTGGTTATTGCTGCAGTTTTGGAAAGCTGGCGCTTCTAATTTCGGCGTTGATTCTTATACCTTTCGAGGGTCGTAAGCCGGGCGAGGTGCTACCCATCGTTATTGCTCCGGCTCTTGTGTTTTTGGCAGGCATTATACCTTTGTTGATGTATACTTCGTATGTTCGTTTGCTGTTGGAACCTTTTTTTATCATAAGTGTTATCGGCGGGATCCCGCTTTACATTATTCACCGGCGTTAAATATCGTTTTTATGTGCCGCAGTATACTCGCCGTATTTTTGCACTGATTCGGGCTTGGTAAGATCCTGTTTAGCGAACCAGCCCTTTGCACTTGTGGTTTGCGAGCTCACCTTCTTAAATCCGGGGGGGCGTTATCCATCGCGAAAGAGCCCCGAGACTTTTGCCGGATTGTCTTTTTACTCGCGCTACGCGGATTATAGCCTTTCCGCCCTAGCTTTGAATAGTTGCCGTTAGGCCTGAAAAATCAAGCTTCAGATAGTAGACACTATAACGGAAGAGGGGGGGTGGTCTTGTGGCCGCCTTTTTATTTACAAGGAATCGGCACCTTCATTACGAATGTATAACCAAAATCATGTAAGTTGCTGAAGGGTAGCTTGTAGGATTAAGTTTAAGCGCCAATACTGTAGCGTCTTGACAGCATAAACACAAATAGGACCAGCCGCTTTTGAAGGTGGTAGTGTTTGCAGCGGGATATAGAAACTTGCACCGCGGCGGTAAAGGTCAAGTGTATCTTACCCCCCCGGTTTCCCTTGGCGTTACTGCACGAGCTCGGCAGATCATTGGGCTAGGGCATGAACCGTTCCAGATCAACAAGATCATGATTGGGCAATCCTTCCAACAAATACCTGTGGCACTTGAACGTTTTTAGATTATTTTCCTTTGCTGATTCAAGCGGGCTGAAAGCAAGATTAGGCTAATTGAGGGAATAAAAAGGTTCCATCACCCTTTCGCCCAACTTAACAATTGACTGATATTTGAGAAAGCCTGTGGGGGGGAGTTTAGGAGCAGATCAGCAAATAGTTTCACTGCCCGGAAGAACTTGATTCAAGACATAATGGAAGGAGGCCCAAAATGAATGGGGGGGACGAGCTGATGTTTTACGATCAGGGGGGGCTATTGGTTTTGACCATCTCGTTAAGAAACACGGGCAGCCAAGTAAGGCACCAAGACGCGGTTCAACGTTGGAGGGATGGGTAAGGTTTTTACTCCAATCCAAAGGGTATCAGGCGGACACAAATAAAATAGTGTTGGACCGGTTCGGCGTAATAAGATGAACATAGGCACTGTGATTGTGTGGTATAATAGGATTGAATGAGAGTTTGGGTTCCAAAAAGGGGTCAGAAGCGTGGAGATTGAGGAGTTAGCTGCGTTGTTGAACAACTATTTTCTTGCACAAGGGGGGGATGTGACGACCGTTTATCTGTTCGGCTCCTTTACGCAGGGATATGCTCGTCCGTCTAGCGATGTGGATCTGGCACTTTTGTTTTCCCGAGGTTTGGATACCTATTCTGCTTTGTTCAGACAACTTGATTTTGCAAACGAGCTAGAGCATTTGCTTAAACGGCCGGTGGATGTGATCAATTTAGAGACCGCCAAACCCGCGTTTGTCCACCAGGTACTGCTGCATAAAAAAATCGTTGTAGATAAGGACCAGGACCTAGAACGGCGGGTTCAATTCGAAGTAAAACATCGTAGCGAATACTTTGATATGCTACCATTTTATCACCTTTATCACGAACAGGCCATAAAACGTCTGCGGGGGGTGCGTGGAGATGGTTAATAGGGAGATACTGATACGCAAAATGACCCTTCTTGAATAATATTTGCGGGACATAGAAGAGGTCAAAGAACGGATAACACTTGACGAGTTTATGGCGGATAAAGTAATTCAAAGGTATCTAGAGCGAACCTTACATATGGCCATATAAGCTTGTTTGGATATGGGGGGGAAATACATTATCTCCTTTGAAGGGCTGCGTGAACCCGCCAGCAACCAAGAAGTGTTTGCAGTTCTCGAGGAGTGGGGGGGTTTATTTAGCAGTGAACTAGGGCAAAACCTAGAAAGAATGGCCAAATTTCGAAATCTACTGGTGCACGACTACGCCCGCATCGAGACGGCAATAATTTTAGGCTGATCCACGAACGGCTGGGCGATCTGCGGGAATTTGCTATCATAATTAACGATACCTTTTTCTAAGCATTTTGGCCCCCCCTGAATTGGCTAGACCCCCCCTTCCCAAGGCAGAGGGCATCATTCTTGGCTGTAGTGTTCGTTCATCCTTTATTCCGTTTTGTTTTCCGAAGCCCCACGCAACATCATTCCTGCTGCATCCTAAGTTTTGCTGCTATCTTTTCCTTATAGTTTCTTTCGCGAACCGTTTCGTGATCGACATACAAACGCACTAGTAGGGATTTTCGTTCCTGGCCTGCCTCCGCCACTCGACTGCTAAAATCGCGTATTTTTCGCCAATGCTTTGGTGTTTGAAAATTGCGAGGAAGCATCCTCGTATTATAATCCAAGGGAGGGGGGGAACGAATGAATGGGGGGGAAGAAAGGCATTGGTTAGAAATGTTTAGCTAAGCGCATAAGTGCCTCTTTAGATCCACCTGGGGGGGTTATGTATATAGCGCTCACATGAGGCGGTCCCCCCCCATATAGTTTGAGTACATGAGCCAAGGCAAACGGCTTTTTAAACGGTGCTAACCCGAAGGAAGAATATAATAAATCTGGAAATTAACCATCATCCTTGGCGAATTAGCAAAAGGTGTAGAGAGATACGCCTAGGAGTTAAGGCATTTGCTTTATGCAGTGCCAGAATACTAAACCAGGCAAAATCCACACTTGCGAAATCTGGTCAATTTGATTAAGGACGTAACACCTAGGGGGGGCCTTCGAAACTCGGAATGGAGTGTAGTTCACTTGTCGCAGCGAAACGATCCTGGGTAAGTAACTGATCTAATTTTGTGACATACTAAAAAAAATGGGGGGGTTGAAAGGAGGCGCTGGCCCGTGCAAAAGGTAAATTATCCCGAATTTCAGCGAGTAATCACATTTGCTGGCCAGGATGAAAGAATCCAAGCCTTGTTTTTGATTGGTTCTTATGGAACCCCCCCATTATAATGCTCTAAGCAATTTGGATTTTGCTTTGCTCACTACCGAGACTTTATCTGTTTCGGAGCAACTTGCCTTTTCCGCAGTGTTTTCTGACATTCTGAAAGATGATCGTGTGGATTTATTTTTTTTCTCAATAGCTCGTCACTGCCGCTACAGTATAAAGTCCTTGAAGACGGACAACTCCTATATAGTAGGGACGATGATTTTTTTTAGCAGATTTCGTGGAAATAGCAATCAAACGTTATTGCGACGTTTCCATTTTTCTAAATCAGTTTTGTAAAGATTACGACTATGGTTTGCAAAAGGAGATTTTGTAATATGGTTGATCTTGAGTGGGTTCGAGCAAAATACAGGTTATCCAAGATGAGTTAGCTAAACCAGGCCAAATTGCAAAATACGATTACGAAGCTTCCAAAGTACTCTTTTGTAGCTGATGCTTCCTTAAGAAATCTACAAATAATAATTGAAGCCCTTATTGATGTTGGTGGTCACATTGTAGCATGTCAAAATCTGGGGGGGTTGCCAAAAACGTATGCAGACGTTATCAAACTAATGGTTCAGGCAGGTATTATACCCGAGGGGAATGAAAAAAAACTTTTCAATCGGCTGAGTTGGCCCATGAAAAGAACGAGTCTCTTAGCAAACTAATTAAGCATGGCTTTTTATATTTCTGTTCATTGGTTATAGCAATTTTGCCGGTAATAAGGTTCAGTTTATTAGAACCCGTCTTTATTATTTTCTTGTCTCACTTAGTCATTGATTGGGCGAAGGCACGTTTTATAAATACAACTGCCGGGCAACCTGCCTCCAAAATTTTATTCTTGGCTCTTGGCCTTACTTGCAATAGCAAGGCAAGCCAGTATCACAGCAAAAAAAGTGTTGAAAATCTATTCCCCCCCTGAAGAAAATGAAGAAGATCCATTGCAAGATACGATAGGATATCTAAAGATCCGTTGTTCTCCGAATATTATTTATTAGGAACACTGCTTAGTCTGAATTTAGCCGTAATAATTTGTCTGGTTTGTTTTTAGGGCTCCTTCCCATCGGCGATTCGGAACACATAACCGACCGAATTCCGAAAGATGTGTCGAGTAGATGCTATCAGATTCCTACTAAAGCCCACTCGGCGCATACTTTGGTGTTTGAAAATTGCGAGCAAGCACTCTTGTATTATAATTATAATCTCAAGGGCAAGGGAAACGAATGAATGCGTTGTTGAGCGGACCTTGTAAATCGCGGTCCGTCCTCATTAGTGCTTCCTTCCGGTGGTAGCATCGAATCGCGGTACATATGGGGGGGAGATAGCGGGAATCTTAAGATGGATGAAGGAATGTCCCGGTGGTGTTGACCTTGTTTTGGCTTAGCGGCCGAATTTCGTCAGATGTATCCTAGGCAGAGAGCCATGCATGCAAAATTCGCTAAGGTGTGATAGCAAGGCTGTGAACCTTAACGGCACTTCCGACCCGCTGACGTGGGATTACCAAGTAAGCCGGATACCCCCCCTCTTGCTATTCGTTAAGTTGCCTGCCACAATCCGAACCTACGCAGCTTCACGGTTTTAAAGGATCAGGCCACTAAAGCTAAAAACAGCAGAAGAGGGGCTATAGTTAAAGACAAAGGCGGTTAAAAACAAATGAGAAAAATAATCTATGCTCTTGCACAAAATTACGGCTTATTTCCTAGAACTACGATCGAAGAGGCGATTGCCAGGCGAGAGGAAATAACCCCCCTTCTGCTGAGGTCCCTTGAGGCACTAGCGGAAGATCCATCAGTAGCACTTGAAGACCACAGTTTCATGCTGCATTTTTACGCGGCCTTTCTTCTGGCCCAATTCAAAGAAAAGAGGGCCTTCCCCTCAATTATCAAACTGGTGTCCTTACCTGCTCCGCAGGTGGAAGTGCTTTTCAATGATGTGATCACTGAAGATCTGCAAAACATCCTATTTAGCACTTATAATGGGGGGGACCAGGCCGCTTTGGAAGAACTAGTGGAAAACCCGGATGTCTATGTCTGGGTCAGGGGGGGTGCCGCGCTGTTAACGTTGGGCGGGCTTTATGGCCGGGGGGGTGAAATAGAAGAAGAATATTTCTTAACCTATCTGCGACGGGTCATCGCAAACCAGTGCCAGGAGCCATCCGCACGGGAGGAACTGTACTTGGTCATCCAAGAAATTGTAGCGGAAGAAGGTATCGTCGCCATGCTTCCGGATCTAAAGGATTTGTATGCCCAAGACTTAATCGATATTACCGTTTTTGGGGGGGACTATGACGAGTACATCCGGTGGATGGAAGAAGGCGAAATCCCAAAACAAGTAAGGTACATCACAGATACCGTTGCCGAAATGGAAGGGTGGGCATGTTTTGAACCAACGCCAATAACCGTAGAGACTATAGGAAAAATTGGTAGAAATGAGCCCTGTCCTTGCGGCAGCGGGCAGAAATACAAGAAATGTTGCGGAAAATAAATCATTTCCCACCCGGAAGTGATTGTGAAGTAAAAAGGTTCCACTCAAGCACAGGAAGTTTGAAGTATTGCGATCAGGGAAAAAGGGGGTGTTTGTGATGTGGGCTATTGTGTGTCGACGTTGTAAAACAGCAAACGATCCCAAACGTAGCACCTGTTTGGCCGCGGCATAGTTCTTTTAGGGTCTTAGAGTGCGCTGAGTGCGGGTTCGGGCTTGGGTGGGGGGTCTCGCCAAAGTGTCCGTGGATGAATATAGCACACCAATTGACTGTGCCGTTACCCGGGAACTAGAATCCCTACCGCTCCTGCCTGGGCTCATAGATGAAGTGGTGGAGTATTGGAATACACCGCAACAGAATTTCCAGTATTGCCCAATTACCGTTGACAAACATGCCACTTTATGGTAGTATAGAGGCTGCATCAGGCGCCAAAAAAAAGATCCAAACGCTAGCGAAAAAAAGGTCTATGTGAAAGTAGGCCTGTTTAAGTTTATGTTTTTTTAGGAAATGCATTTTGTGTTTTATAAATTTCCTAATAAATATGGCGCCGCTGCAGGGCCTACAATAGACATCATAATATAGTGCCCCGTCGAATTGGCGGAGAAGGGAGGCGATCGCTTGCAAAGTAGAAGCACCCTTAACAAGCCGGGTCGGCAAAGACCAAAAACCACAATAGAATATCAAACAGCGCACCTCTCCTAATTAGGGGGGCTTTTTATTTTCCGGGGTAGATCAAAAAAAATCACCAAAGGAGGATGCCCATGGTGGCTTACGGTGGGATTTGGCAGACGCGCAGGGTGTTGGTAGAACTATTGGTGAAGGGGAAGAAAGTGGTTCTTCAAAGGACAAGGGGGGGCGCTAAGAATAAAAAGAAAAGCATAACGCTAGCTCTTGATAGTTTGCTACCTCTAGCGGAGGTCGTTAGTCAGGCCGGCGGGAACAAGCCTGATTCGATACTCACAAACACGGTCCCGATCGGTATTATCGATGGGGGGGGTTCTTCTTTCATAAGGGTGGAATGGGGGGGCCCATACTGGTACGGAAATGAAAACGCCCTTTTCATTAAAGGCGGGGGGGTAAATGAATGCGTGGCCATTGAAGAGCAGTATGTGCAGTCCTTTGCCCGCTGGCTCTTGGGGCAATGGCTGGCCACGGTGGGAATGGAAACCGCTGATTGATCTAGCGGGGGATCCCCCCCTAGATTCACTTTTAAGACTCTTGATTTAATTGGGGGAAATAAAAAGGTTTTTAGGCTTAGCAAAATAGGCGAAGAATGGATCTGGGAGATATCAGACCTAGAAACAGGCCACTATTACTCAGGCACAACTACATCAAAACAGGCGGCACTAGAAGACGTGGATTTTCAACTCGCACTCCTTTATTAAGGACATTCTCTGGAAGGCGGCCATACAGGCTTCCTTGTTGGGGAACACCCGTTTGGGCCAGGATCTGGGCGAAGTAGTTTATAGGAGCCTCGATTCCATTTATCAGGCGGTGGGCGGGGGGGTCTTTGCTGATTGCGGTTGGACCAAACCCGAACTTTTACAGAGGGTAGCTGTTGAAATATTGGGACATTGGCCCTTATTGTTGAAGTGGAACGTATAATTAGCAATATTTGCGTGGGGGGGTGAGTCGGATGCTGACGACATGCGTCTCGTTGGGAAATTACGGAAGGGCTCTTCATCCTTTTGGCTGAGGGGCCTTTTTTTTATTTACCACCTTGGGGTGATGCTTGTTCGGCGAATTGTTGATACGTTGGACAGGACCGGATCGCGAATTACGGGCAGCGGTGGACAACAAAGGGGGGGGATGACTCAATTGAAAAGATCACTTCTGATCTTGGTTTTACTTGCAGTAGTATTTGCCGGTTGTGTAAATAAAGGGGGAACCGAAACTTATCAGGTTTCCGGAAGAGTTGTTGATGAGGGCGGGCAAGGGATTTCTGATGTGGTATTGAGTTTCAATGCGGGTGAACTTGGTGTGGCAACAACAGATCTTGACGGCAACTGGGTTAAGACGGGCCTCAACGGCACTGTTACGATTACCGGGGGCCAAAGATGGTATGTTTTTTTTATACCCGTGCAAGTAGCGAAGGCCGAAAAAAAACGTTGTTATAACCGGGTTTTGGAAAGAAAATGCTTTTTCCTTTCCTGCTGCTTTTGAGTTTATTAACGACTCGCCAAAAAGATTTAAGTTTGGCATTACCAGTCGGCTGCCTTTTACAGTTAATGTAACAAAAGCGGTTGTTTTCGACCACGATGCAAATGAGTTTGCAACGATTTCCGATGCTTCTGGTTCACTGGGTTATTGGGATACTCTCGAATTCAGTATAATACCGGGGGGAAATCCGCCTCCTTCTCTGGAGCAGGCCAGAATGTGGAATGTGCATTGGTATATTGAAACCGCGGGAATAGAAATGGTGTTGGAGAGCCTGGAACCAGGGCCCATGCCAGAATAGCAACCGGTTAATTACCCATGAGTGCTGATATCTAAGTGCTTGACCACAATCCGCAGCCCGGCGTATAGCCGGACCTTTCTTCGCTCACTATCCTGTTTGGTTTTCTGCTACAGGCAAAAGCCTATCTGTTGTAAACATGTACCAACGTTCCCGTAATTACTTTCCTAACCAAGCCATAAGCAGGGCCTTACCCCCCCACATTTACATGATGTATACTTTGATGTAGGGGGGGACGCAAATGGCGGAAAAACCCATGATTAGAAAACAATTGTATATTGAAACAGCCCAAGATATGCTGATCAAGGAACTTGCCGCAAAACATGGCGTAAGTGAGGCCCATATCGTGCGTACAGCCATTGATGATCTTTCAAAAGGGCACTTGTTGGAAGCAGAAAAGTGGATTTGAGCTATTGGGAAGCGGAAGCCCGATTTATACGTTCGAGGTTGGGCCTCGAGGCCGAAAACGATGATATGGTCAGGCGTTGGGCTAGGGATGATATTCATGAGCGTTGAATTTTTACTTGATACAAATATTCTTGTCTACGCTTATGACACAGCGGGTGGGTTAAAGAGGCAACAAGCGCTTGATGCTTTGGGCAGCTACGCTCACACTAGGCAAGCTGCAATTTCCAGTCAAATCCTGGGGGGGAATTCGTCCTTGTTGTTTCCGGAAAACTACAGCATCCGTTAAAGGGGGGGGAGCAATTGACACTCACGGTGGATAGATTGTCCAGATCCTTTCGAGTTCTAGCTATTAATGCTTTTATAGAGGGAGGCTGTCCGGGGGGGAATGGAGCAACATCAAATGTCTTTTTGGGATGCTCAAATCTGGGCAACAGCGCGATTAAATCAGATCGGCAGGATTATTACCGAGGATTTACCGGGCACGGATTATATAGAGGGAGTGCGTTACATCAACCCGTTTAAATAGCTGCACAGATTGTAAGAACCACAGAAACGGGGGGGCTGGGATATGCCACAGTGTCAATTATTGCAATGTTTCGATTCCCGGCGAAACTCAATTTGACAAAAAACCCGGAATTGTTTTTCATTAAGCGCCTTGTATTATTTCCCCCCCACCCATTTGATCAGTCAAAAGCCCGCGAATGGTATACATCGCGGGCTTAGCCATTGCTGCAAATTTGTTTTAGTAGCTAGTTTTCGTATAACTGAGATCCGATTCGCCTCAGTTCCAAGAGCCAGTCCTTTAAGGCCTCCAACACCCAAGGATCTGCACCCCCCCTTCTGCTTTCTATTTGCAAGATTAATTCTTCAAATTCCTCGACAGTCGTCGCCACAGTCGTCGCCATAGTCGTCGCCATGGTCGTTGCCGGTTTACCTAACTCCGAGCGGCTGGGCGGGGGGGCATGCCCGCTTACAGTTCCCAGCAGGCCTACCGCATCAATCTCGTTCCACCCCTCCACCTTGGCGGTGTCAAGCGTGAGGCGGACCTTGCGGCAAGGCACATGCACCGCATTATTGTAGACGTGGAATATGCGCGATACTTCTCCGGCAGAACGGGGGGGACTTCCTGTCCAAACGGTGTAGCGAACTCCGAAATCGTCTACTAATTCTACCTTTTCAATGGCCCCCCCGGGGCCGCATGTTTCATAAATATCAATGCGGCTGACGATAACTGCTTGCTCATAGGTTAGCTCGGCCCATTCTTCCCCTTTATTGGCCTTTTCAGGCGTCCAAGCCCGGGCATTATCGCCATAACGGGGGGGTAAACATCGGGCTGTCCGGTCATCTGATAAGCAGCATAGCGCTCACTGGCGTATTGTGTACTTGTTTTAGCATCCACAGCCCATTGTCCCAAGTAATGCGCGGCTTGTGCGCCCGGTGCACGGCCCGTAAGGCTAACTGCATCGATTTGATTCCAGCCGGGAACCTGGTCGGGCTGGAGCGTGAGCAGGATCCCGGTGACGGGCACATCAACTTGGATGTTGTGGACGGTGAAGATCCTGGCCTGTTCGCCCTTTGGCCCCCCCGCTTCGCCCTGCCAGACCGGATGGAGCAGGCCGTACTCGTCTATGAGGTGAACTTGACTGATGGCACCTGGATTGAAGGTTTCGTAAACTTCAATCTTTTCTGCGATCACCGCTTCTGAATAACCAAGTGTCAACCAAACCCACCACGAATCGGGATATTCAGGGCACCAGGCATCGTGGGCATCTTTGTGTTCCGGATAAACATCCGGCCTGCCCAGCATTTTGGACGGCGAGTACCTGTCCGGATCGTGATATAAACTGGAGCTGGCCTGCGCTTGTGTCGCCCATTGGGTGAATCCCTGGGCCTGGCAGGCTGAACCTATTACTAGAACCAGGCCTAAAACGAATACCAAGCTTTTTGGATATTTAGTCATTAAAATCCCCCTCTGTTTGAATGATAGTGACACATGAGGCAATCAAGTTGTTTTCAACCCTTTTGCCGTCTTTTGCCTACTATTCTGCCGTCCACAAGCAAAATAAAAACACACTGCCAATCATGCTCAGTAAATGGCGGAAAAAAACCAGCAACGCCAATCTCTGAAAACATGACAAGATGTTCCGGCTTATTAAGGCGCGGCCAAACTCGCAAATATCGAATGGGCTCACAGCGCGTTTCCCCCTTCCTTAGGGCGCGGCCAGGCCTCATCACTTGTGTAAAGGACATTTCCGCCATACTTGATGCCGTTGGCGAAAACTCGTAGCCTTTCGAGATACGTCTCGATTCGTTCGGAGCCGCCTTTTGATCAAACAACTGGCTGTCATAGCTTGTCACTGTACCAAGTGTCGTTTCGCCAAAAAGTGCTAGTGCGAATACAATTGCGCTAGTACAGAAGGAATAAAACAAGCAAAGGCAGATGAGCACATAAATAAATCCGTTAATTTTGTAAGCATTCATAGTATCACCCGCACAGCGCCTCGTTTAGCCCGATTATTACTACCGCTTACCTCTAGCTTAGCCCGGCCCGTCCCGATTGTCATCGCCCGAAGGTGGGAGAGGTGGAAAATTCACTCATACTTTCGGGTGATTGGATGGGCAGTTGGTGGTTCTTAGCCCTTGATTTACTGCCACAGTGGGGGGGCTCGTTATGTCCGCCGTGAATATGTCATTCTAGAACAGTTTGTGCGTGATCCCCCCCTGGCGCGGATTGGCCTTGGAAAAACAACCTGTCATAACATGTCGCCTGGGTGTTTCGAGAAGGAAATCAACTTATTGTATATAAGATGATCACATGGCTTTTTGCCGTTCTTGCCAGAAATATCAGGAAAACAATGTAGTAGTAATATGGGGGGGTGGTAACTTCGTCCGGGAAATCTGCCTGCAATGCCATTGACTCATAGCGAGCGGCAACTCTAAGCGCAAACCGGACCGCCCGGAATTACAAGATGCCTATAGAACGCGCGCACATTCAAGGCGTTGAGTGGATCCTTTTTTTGGCCGGTAAAATATTGCGGGCAGTGGAAATGATCTGGGCCAAGAACTGAGCGTACCGGGCAGCTGGGATATGGAAAACAGAGAACTCAATCTCAAACTGATCGGAAAATCAAAAACTTGATCGCCAAACAACATCTTGAAAAAAAATCCGGATGGAAAAATTTCCATTGCTTCACTCGTAGGGGCGGCCTGGTATATAACTCCGAAAGTGAGTTTCATGATGTCTGCATCGACGGCAGGATCTTTACTTGGGAAGAACTCGGCAGAATGCTAACGGGCTACGAGGGCTTCAACTTCCGGCTGGAAATGATTGACCCCCCCATGATGAATTGGAATTAAACACAAAGTAGACTGGGAACCGAGAAGCGGTGCGGATGCAAATTCCCTGGCCACTTGCGGCTTAGGGCTTGTGGTGTGGGAAATATATCATGAGAAAGGGAGCGAATATTGCAGTGAGGTCCCGGAACTGCTTGGTGATCTTTAGTCTCCGGGGAACGCTAGGGTTATTAATCCGTCGTTTTGTCCTCCGTGGCTGGCAGACAGTACTATAAATTGAGGGGGGCAGGTCCCTTCGAGGGAGTGGTGAAATGTCAAAATACAGTGTTCAAGAACTAGCTAAACTGGATAAAAAAAGCACACGAAAAGTTTAACGAAGGAGCCTGGGAGGAAGCAGCCGAGATTTTTGCAATGCTTTTGGCAGCAGATAATGACCCTGCGTTGCGCAATAATTTAGCCTATGCGTTGCAGATGCAAGCAAAGCACGAAGAAGCCTTGGTTGTGTTAGAACCTAGTTTGACCAACGAGGTGATTAGTCCCTATGCCAGGGCCTTGACTGCGTTAATCTTAATCGATCTTAACCGGAAAGAAGAAGCAGGATATTATCTGCGGGAGGCTATTAAACAATTTGATGCGGGGGTTAGGAACCCTCTGGCCGCGGGCATAGAACCCGAAGCCTGGAGAGAATACACCGTTATTATTAAAAGGGCCGCCGGGGGGGCCCTCGGTGAGCATCGTTTAGTATACGATCTTCACAAAAGGTGGCAACGCTTTTATCAAAAGGAAGAAGATCTCTTCCAGGCGGCAGTGGCCTTATTTAATCGCGGTTATCCCGCGGGGGCCGCGAAAATCTTTTCCCGAATTGCCCGAGGCCCTTGGTCTTTCGTACAGGGTTATATTACTGTGGCCAAATTGATTGCCGGGGGGCGTTATTCCAATCTTTGAGCTTACTTATTTGCCCCCCCAGCTCTTCAGGAACGGGAGGCTGTTGCAGAAGATACGTTTAAGGAAGTGGTGTCGGATCCAGGGGGGGCTAGAGCCTTAATGCTGGCAAGCCTATTTGATGGCGAATTGCCTGAAAACGCTGCCCGGGAAATCATAATCGGGTTGGTGTCCGTGGACGATCAGTGGGGGAATTTCTTTTGCCTACGCTATTTTGGAGAGTAATTCTTTGCCCATGGAGTGGAAGATGGCGGCGGGGTTGGCCTTAATTGAAAGGGGGTTCTCGCCGAGGACGAGTCTATTACTATGATGGTTGATGGTAAAAGTCAGGAGGTTGTATTGCAAAAAAAGAGCCATGGGCCCGGCAACGCCGGGCAGCTCAAAAAGCTTAAAGGTGTGCAAAAGTTGCTCATGGAAGAGGACTACGAAGAGGCATTACAGATTTTGGAGACCGATTTTGCTGAAGACAGGCTTCCCCTGGAAGGGTTAGAGTTGTTGGCCAAATTATACGCCACATTGGGGATGAGGAAAACACAGAGATGATGGTAGAAATGCTGTTGACCTTGGCAGAGGCAGTTGGCGATGAAGGTGTGCTGAACGTGATTATTACCGATATATATCTTCGCTTAGGTCGCTTCGATCAGGCGGGAGATTATTTGGCCAAGATTTCTTTGCAGGATTTACCCGAAGGCCTTAAGCCCCGTTATCATAACTTGCGGGAACAGCTTAGGTAGCGACAATGTCACGGCCTGGCTGAGCGCCGCAGAGATCGCAAAGCCAACAGGTGTTCAGGCAGTATGGCCAGAGGGGGGGAACAACGCAGATAAAACAGTTTAATCCGCGTTCTCCAATTTATGTTACAATAAGAACAAATAATGGAGGTTTAGGGGGGGGTTAAAGTTTTGCATGCGAAAGATATTAGATGGAAACAACGATTTCAAAATCTAAAAAGGGCATATGCTCAGCTTAAGGATGCGACTTTTCGCTGTAATAAACTAAACCGACTAGAACAGGAAGGGCTTGTCAAACGCTTTGAATATACATTTGAGTTAGCCTGGAGAACACTGAAAGATTATTTAGATGCTCAAGGAGTAGGCGCGGATTTCCCACGAGCCGTAATCAAAGCTGCTTTTCAGACAAACATAATTGAGGATGGCGAAGTGTGGATGGAAATGCTGGAAAACCGCAATTTAATGGTCCACACCTATAGTGAAGAAAGATTTCGAAGTGTGATTGATAAAATAGTATCTGTCTATTACCCTGCACTCACTCAAGCGCTACAGTATTTGGAGGGAAAACTATGACATTTGGTCTTTCTTCCAAAAGTACCGGGTTAATTTTAGGTGCGTTACGTCAGTGGGAGGAAATAGAGAAGGCGCATATTTTCGGAAGTAGGGCAATGGGCAATTATAAGAACGGTTCGGACGTGGATTTAGCCCTTTACGGGCCTAAAATTACAGGAGAAATTCTTTTGCAGGTCGGCACCTTACTAAATGAAGAGCTTCCCTTGCCCTACCATTTTGATCTGGTACATTACGAAACTGTTGATAATACGGATCTTAGAAGACATATCGACCAAGCGGGGGAAAGTATTTTATGTTAAAGAATCTACTGCAAAAAAACTGAAATATACCGGGGCAATACCAAAACAATCCATATTTAAAGCTCAAAAACTAATCCTGATCCGCAAACTTCCACCAGAATACGGTAGCAAACAGACCGAAGAAACTTGTAGCCAACACAATAATAATTCCCGGCAATTCAATAAGTGCATTGCTGTTAGTTATGGCCTGGCTGAACATGGCCGGGACGGACCAGGGGAACAAATGGCCCCCCCACCCCCCCGCTACCGCAACTATTTGGCTCAGCACTAGTGTGAAGATCATAAAACCTAGAGGCGGTAAAAACCCCCCCTGCCAAAGATCCAGGCCGTAACAAAGCCAAATACGAACAGGCCGCCAATGGCAACTGCCTGTGTTGGCAAACCAAGATAGGATGGCCAATCAGCGCTGCCCATCAAATGGGCTTTAGCCGAAATAAAGCCCAGCATTCTGGCTAACTCAGGGTCTTTGAGAATAAACATAAAAAAAATCCGCCCATGAAGGGTATGAGTGAAATCGCTAAAAGTGTCAACATAGGCACTTTGGAACGAAAGAACTTTTTAAGTTCAATTGAAATGCAGATTAGCGCCGCAGTCATTGCTCATACCCTCCGATCTCTGTAATTATTCTTAAAAAAATACGTCTCCAAGTCTTCTTTTTCCATTTTCAACAATGTGGGGGGGCATGTCCCTCATTTACTAATTTAGCTGACTGTCCAATTGGTCTCTATCGATTTCTTTGATCAGTTTACCGTTATGAATAATCCCTATATTAGTTGTAATCCGCGAAATTTCATAAAGCTTATGGGTGGAGATCAGTATGGTCACACCCAGCTTTTAGCCAGATCCTTTAGCAAGTCCCGCACCTCTACAATGCCGGCGGGGGGGTCTAAACCATTGGTGGGTTCATCCAGCAGCAGGATGTGGGGGGGCCGATGAATGAGCGCTTTGGCAATGCCCAGCCGTTGTGCGTTACCTAAAGAAAGATGCTTGCCTTTTTATCAGCATTTTCTTCTAATTTTAGCTTCCGCAAGATCCAGTCCAAGCTGTTTTTATGCTTGATCTTCCTGAGCCTGCGGATAGCCTCCAGGTTTTCCCTTACCGTCAGCTCCGGGTAAGAATAGGGAGTCTCCACCAGATAACCCACATCGCGCCAAATCCCGGTGTTGTTTCCACTCACTTTTTTTGCCTTGCAGATAAGTCTCACCGGACGTTGGTTTGACTAGTCCCAAAAGTAGCCTGATTGTTGTGGTTTTTCCTGCAGCATTTAATCGCAAAAATCCAAATATGTCACCCTTAGCCACGGAAAGATTCAGGTTGTCAACGGCGTTGATTTTCCCGTAGGCTTTGGTCAGATTGACTGTACTGATCACTTCCGGCACGCCCTAACCCTCCTCAATTATCTGTAAAGCCAGGCCCTTGATTAAAAATCTTAAAGCTGTTTCGAAATCTGCGTCCCCCCCGATTTCTTCAACGTGAACGATGCTGGTAAAAATGGTCCTTAGTGCAGCATTGACCACATTAGCACTCACACCATCTTTAATGTTCAGGTAGGAAAAAAATCTCTTTGGTGAGCAGCCGCTCGTCTAAAGAGTGATGCTCCGCAATTCGTTCGCGGGGGACTTTATGTGTTAGATATTGAAATTCACGATTTGTAATGATGGTCATATAAATGACTGTCTTACGTCTCGGTATAGATTGAAAGGGATGGTAAATTGGTCAACGCCGATGTTTTGTGCCTGCTTCATTACGAAGATCAAGTCTTGAATAGTTGATTTTTGATATTCTTCCAGCACGTTAAAAAAACAGGCATTCCTTGGAATTATAGAAGTTATAAAAAGAGCCCTTTGCAATACCCGCCTGCTGGACAAGTTCATCACCGGTGGTCTTCCTAACCCCCCCGTAGCGCCCCCCCAGGCACCCACGCGCGGCTTCGCTTAATTTGTTTCGGATTAATTCTTTTTCGCCTTCACTAAATGCAGTTACCATAATCTGCCTCCAGACAATATGACTAGTATGTTCTTCTTAGTCATAGCGCAATATTTTAAAAAGCGGCTGTCAAGGGGGGCGGTGGGCAAAGTCCGGGAAGATAGAACTAGATTGCCAAGCTAATTGCACAGATTACAGAGAGCGGAATGTTTCGGCCAAGGACAAAATTGTTGTTGTACGATTACAGTATTGTTTATAGGGCAGGATTCCGCTTGTGGGCAGGGAAATATGAAGAAGATGCTAAATAGGGTTCGGTTTTGAAAGGGTGATTCTAGGTGAGACCTAAGCAAGGTGATGTAATCAGCCTGGCAGAACGTTATCAGCTGAAATTTCTTGTTTATTTCGGTAGTTTTTTTGACGGAAGATTATGGGGGGGCTAATAGTGATGTTGACATTGCTTTTCTGGCCTGCAGCCTCTTTCCGGCGTGGAAAAATGGGAATTATACAAAAGTTTGGTTCTCCTCCATCGTAAGAGTGAGATAGATTTAATTGATTTGCAGACAGCTGAACCGGTACTTCGCTATGTAATTGCAACCGAAGGGACGGTTCTTTTTGAAAGGGAGGAAGGACTATTTGAACGATATGCACTGTTTTACGTGAAACAGTTTCATGAATTCCGTCCTATCCTCCAGCAGCAAATGAAAAAAACTATCAAAGGATATAAAGGAGTGGGACGGCCGTGGCAAATAATGTGCTAATTTGCACTAAGCTGAAAGTGTTAATGAAGTATCTTAGCGAACTGCGCGAACTGAGTAAGAATCTGACTCTAGAAGTGTACCTGAGCAGCCTTGCCAGTAGGAGAGCCATTGAAAGGCAAATGCAGTTAATTGTGGAAACCGGAACCGATGTTAACAACATGCTCCTAAGAAAGTTGGATTTGGAACCGAGGGATTATTTTAATTCTTTTATTGACCTGGCGGAATCGGGTGTATTGGAGATGGATTTCGCCTTGGAGATAGCTCCGTCAACTGGTCTTAGGAACATTTTGGTTCACGAGTATACGAAAATTGACGACGTGATCGTATTTCACTCCATTTCTGAAATGAAGCATTATTATGCAGTTTATCTGAGGAAAATGGTCGAATATCTAAAATGCGATGTTCAGTTGTAAGGACTCGCGGGTTCCAAACGGGGGGGTCCTACGCAGCTGTGATGGTGCTTTTTTTTCTCACAATTCCCCCCCAGGCCGATGATAAACTGAATGAAGTGATCTCTGCCCGCGCATTCCGGTTGAAAGACGCGACGATAGATGGGGCTTACCAGGGCTTGGTGGAGATAGCGGAGCAAGGCCAAATTGACGTAGATGCGCGTGTCAGCTTATGCGAATCTTACGAGGTGTTAAAAGAAGGATTTGACCCCACGTACGGAGAATTATTAAAATAATTCTCCGTACGTGGGGGGGTTGGCAATTGACGCGCCAAATTGCTTAACGGGTGGTTTTCACAAAACACTTGACAACAACCTTCCACGATATTACACTTAAGACAACAGATCCCACCACGCCTAGGCTCAATTCGAGCATGCGGACCAGGGTGGGACTTTTTTTTGGGAGGATTCGATGGAGAAGGTTCATGCTTTAAAGGGGGGGCCAAAGACATTTACGGAACAGTTGGACCTTCTGAAAAAAAGGGGGGGCCTTTTGATTCAGGATGATGATTTTGCAATAGAAATTCTTAAAACCACAAATTATTATCGGCTGAGCGCCTATGGTCTTACATTTCAAGAAACTGAAGGGACCTTTAGCGATTCCTCCAGTTTCATTGATATACTAAGCCTGTACCAATTTGATCAAAAACTACGACGTTTGCTGTTAACGTTGCTCGAAGATGTTGAAATAACACTAAGGACGAGTATGGCATATGTAATTGGTCACCGGTGCGGGCCGCTGGGGGGGTATGCGGATGGAAAAAAATTTCAAAGACGCCGACTACCATCAAAAAAATGATGGCGTACATTTCTGCGGAGATCGAACGAAGCAGAGAGATCTTTATAAAGCATCACAGGGTCAAATATGGTGGACATGTCCCCCCCGTATGGGTTGTTGTGGAGGTCATGTCCTTTGGGGGCTTTATCGAAGATGCTCAAAAATCTGCAGAGGCCGATTGCTAAAAAGATAGCAGATGATTTTTATGACGTGCCGTATCATTTTGTTATAAACTGGATTCATGGACTATCAATCGTGCGAAATGTTTGTGCACATTACGGGCGTATTTATGACAGACCTTTTTCGTGTGCGATGTCACTGCTGAAATCTCAGCGGCAATTTGGAATTCCGAAACGGGGGGGTCTATTTTCATACTTGATGCCATTGGGACGGCTTCTGCGTTACAGTGATATGTGGTTTGAGGCCGTTGCTTCTTTGGAGAATTTATTCAAGGAGCATCCGCAAGTCAATTTAACTTGCATAGGCTTTCCGTCCGATTGGAAAAGGGCTCTTGAGTTGGATGCGGATTGCCTGACTGCTGAGGCCGCGGCCGCCAAGTTAAGCACATAATCGGTATTAGCGGAAGTCAGCCCAAGTTCATGAAACTAACTATGCGCATTGTCCGTTTACGGGACAGAATCGGACTATCTGGGCTGAGGGGCTAGCTAGCTAGAGAGCGATGCCGTAACGGGAGCTGTACATGATAATTGAAATAAGCAAACGGATGCTCAAGCACTGTTGTTGATTTGGCAGGGGGGGTGGCGAAGGGCTGATTCCCCACAGGGGGGGGAATGGCATCAAAAAAATGGTACGGAGACGCTCCCCCCCGTACCGAAATCACTGCTAAAAAGTGTTACTCAGGCTAGCTTTTTCAGAGCGGCCAAAGCCTGCTCGTAATCGGGATGATCTGTTATTTCTTCCAGATATTCAACGTAGGTAATCTTATTATCCGCATCTAGTACAAAAACCGCCCTTGCTAACAGGCGAAGTTTCTCAATTAGCACACCGTAATTCCTGCCAAAAGACACATCGCGATGATCCGAAAGGGTAATGGCTGATTCTAAACCTGCCGCCCCCCCGCACCATCTTTTTTTGGGCGAAGGGCAGATCGGCACTAATCGTTATCACCGTGGCATCAGGGATATTTTTAACTTCCTCATTGAAACGCCTCGTTTGCAGGTCACAAACACCGGTATCAAGGGAAGGTACCACACTAAGCAACTTAATTTTCCTGCCGTGGTCTTGCAGGGATTTAACCTGTAAATCATTATCTATCAATTGAAACCCAGGTGCCTCCTGGTTTACTTGCAGCTGCTTGCCAACAACGGTAAAGGGATCACCATGTAATGTAACGGTTCGTTTATCCATTGTCAATCCTCCTCGCTGTAGGGATATATCAGATATTCCCCCCCAGTTGGTAATGGTAATCCTTCTTTGTAAAAAAATAAATCTTCCATCAGTGGGAACATTGGGGGGCCCAGCAAGGTCGTTAATTGGAGAGGAGCGTTGTGATGAAAATGGGGTGGTTTGAGGCCAAACAGGAATTTGGTAAAACGTGGAGGAAAGAGGGTAGGCGTTATCGAGCTGAAGTGGGGGGCATACGGAATAACAGTAACACCCGTTCGTTTGCCCGTGCCTCCGGGAATCGGAATTTGGGAAATTATCAAGCGTGGGGCCTTCCCAAGGGGGGGTGGGAATGGCACGTCAAAGATACGAGGTTTAAGTTGAATTTTAAAGGGTACGGCCTTTCGATTGACGAGGCCCGGCATGGATTGGAAAATCAGTTAAGGATTCTCTTCGAATAGATCCGCCACATTTATGCGCCTGCCACCCGAGGCACCTTCCCTATCAAGCCGCGCCATCGAATTTTTGGGCGGAGGTGGGGTCGCTGGTTTACGTACAAAAGCTGGCGCTACCCGGTGATCTGCAAAACGATGATCTGTTTGCACAACTCTTGGGCACCCTTACATCGCTGCAGGGGGGGTGTGCTGGTTGTTAAGTGTAATCGATTGGAACCCCCGGCAGGCGAGATGCACTTTGATCTTCCTTGGCGGGGGGGGTTTTGTTAATAGGCGAAGATATTTCGTTCCCATCTTCAAAGATGCTTTTTCTCGGGCGGCCGGAAAATGGGGGGGCGCCTTTTTTTTCACGCCTGAAAGCAAGTCAAATTCAAGAACTGATCCGGTTTTACCGCCTAACTGTGATTAAGGGAGGCGGAGTTTGTAGTTCATTAGCAACCCACCGGTTTTGCCGGATCTATTCCGCCTCTTGGCAGTGCACACAATGCACGCACTGTCACCGGTATTATACAGCCTAGGCAGGGCGTCTCCGCAGAAAATAAGGCAAGGTATCGCGAAATCCGGTTCATCTCGATCACTGAATACGGTTTAACCCGATCAACCCCCGGGGGGGTGTCAGCGCCAACAGCACTGCGGCGGGAACTGCAAACGTTGTGGAAGCGAAGCCCGAGTACGGCCACTGGGAAACGGATTGCATTGAACCCAGCCAGCGCAAAGGGCGCTACCGCCTTCTGGTCGAGGTGGATAGAATGACCCGGGAAACGTAAATATTTGAGTTGCCTTTCTTTTTTTTGTCTTTTATGTAAAGGAAACTTGACAACGCCCTGAAAACATACTACAATCAATGTAAAGGTCACTTGTCAAACGAGGTGATGTCATGGAAAACAGAGTTGAAGAGTTGCGAAAGAGCCTGGGATTGAACCAGCAGGAATTAGCTGATATTTTGCGTGTTTCACGTCAGACGATCAGTTCGATCGAAACAGGCAGGTATAATCCTTCATTGAAGCTTGCCTTTTCTATCTCTGATTTTTCCAACGGCCGATCGAGGAAATCTTCAAACAAAAAGGGAGTGGAGAAGATGAGGAAAAGTAATCTGTGGTTTGGGTTGGGCTATCTGTCGGCGGGCATTCTTTTCTTGATTCTTTATTTTCTCGTCGAAGGCAGGATGCAGGCCTTCTTTGGCATCTTCGCAGGGCCGGGACTGGCGTCCGGCGCTATTTGCTTATGGCATTACTTTTACTGGGCCAAGCCCAAGAATAGGGCTAGGTACGAACAAAATTGGAACAAGAAGCAATTAGCTTGCATGATGAGCGCAAGGTTATGTTGCGCGACAAAGCGGGGGGGCGCTACGCTTATATAGCCGGTTGGCAGTTGTCTTTGCGCTACTAATGATCTTCTACTTTTTGGATTTCTTCCGAGTACTAGAGGGAAGGAGCATAGTTTTCGGTTTATTCGCCTACTTGGTTTTTCAGTACGTAATCGGCATTGTCATTTTTCAATGGTTGAGTAAGAGGCATTAGAACCTCAAAGGAGAATGGGCAATTGTGAAAGAAGCACGCGATTGGAGGACGAACGAAAAATGAATATTCAAGGCCTGCAAAAGCTCACATTGCTGGACTTTCCCGATAGATTAGCTTGCACTATTTTCACCGGTTTTTGCAATTTTCGCTGTCCTTATTGCCACAACTCATCCTTGCTGGTGGCTGAAGGGGACCCGTTAAATTGGGCAGAAGTAAAAAGTTTTCTGCAAAGCCGGGTGGGCAAACTGGCCGGTGTTTGTCTAACGGGCGGGGGAGCCCACTTTACAGGCCTCTTTGGGTAAGTATCTTGCTGAAATTAAAGAACTTGGCTTTTTAACCAAACTGGATACCAATGGTACCAGGCCGGACGTTTTAATTAAGCTTGCTCAAGAGGGCCTGGTGGATTATGTAGCGCTTGATGTGAAAATTCCCCCCCTAAACGCTACGGAGAAACGGTGGGGGGTGGAGAATTTCGACTTTGCCCCCCCTGTGCAAAAAAAGCATTGAATTTTTGCTGGGCGGGACGGTAGATTATGAGTTTCGCACCACCGTTGTGCGGGAGTTCCATACTGAAGATGATCTGCTCGATTTGGCCGTTCAGATTAGGGGTGCACAGCGCTACTATCTTCAGTCCTTTGTCGATGGGCCCGAAGTGTTACAGGCAGGATTGCGTGGTTACGGCCGGGAGGAGATGGAGGAACTAAAAGGCTGATTAGCCCCCCCATCGTCCCAACAGTTAGGCTTAGATCCCCCCCGTGAAAACACAACATGTAGTGGTTCCCCCCCATTGACTTCCGCTCCTTTGGAAGCTATAATAATAGGGCTTTTATGGCTAAAAGGGGAGGAAATTACATGTACAAAGTTGTGAAACGGGATGGCAAAATATGCGACTTTCGCATGGAAAAAAATCAGTGTTGCCATTACTAAAGCGTTTGATGCTAAAAACCGGTTATACAACAGGGATATTATTGACTTTCTCACACTAAAGGTCACGGCGGACTTTGAACCTAAAATAAAAGATGGCCTGGTTGGGGGGGTGGAGGATATTCAAGACAGTGTGGAAGTTGTCTTGATTCAGGCGGGCTACGGGGGGGATGTGGCCAAGGCATACATCTTGTATCGCAAACAGCGTGAAAAACTGCGCACCATGAAGTCCACCATTCTGGATTATAAAGAATTGGTCGATTCCTATGTTAAGGAAACGGATTGGAGAGTAAAGGAGAACTCTACCGTTACCTACTCGGTGGGCGGTTTGATTCTTAGTAACTCCGGAGCCATTACAGCTAATTACTGGCTCTCGGAAGTATATGACGAAGAAATTGCCAATGCCCATCGCACGGCTGATCTACATATTCACGATTTAAGCATGCTTACCGGTTATTGTGCCGGCTGGTCGCTTAAGCAATTGATTCAAGAAGGCCTCGGAGGCGTGCCAGGGAAAATCACTTCTAAACCTGCCAAGCATTTGGCCAGCTTGTGCAATCAAATGGTCAACTTTTTGGGGGGGATTATGCAAAACGAATGGGCGGGGGGGGCGCAGGCCTTTTCGTCCTTTGATACATATTTGGCCCCCCCCTTTGTGAAAACGGATAACCTCACCTATGATGAGACCAAAAAAAATGCATCGAGTCGTTTGTTTACGGTGTCAATACACCTAGCCGCTGGGGTACACAGGCCCCCCCTTTTTCCAACATTACGCTGGACTGGATCGTACCAGATGATTTGGTGGAGCTTCCTGCCATTGTGGGCGGCCAAGAAATGGATTTCAGGTATAAGGACTGTCAAGCGGAGATGGATGTGATTAATAAGGCATTCATTGAGGTCATGCTGGAGGGCGATGCTGACGGAAGAGGTTTTCAGTACCCTATTCCCACCTACTCTATTACTAAATCCTTTGACTGGTCAGACACGGAAAACAATAGGCTGCTGTTTGAAATGGTGGCTAAATACGGCACGCCCTATTTTCAAATTATGTTAATAGCGATATGGAGCCCAGCGATGTGCGCAGTATGTGCTGCCGCCTCAGGCTGGATCTAAGGGAGTTGCGCAAGAAATCGGGCGGCTTTTTTTTGGCAGCGGGGAAAGCACAGGTTCCATCGGTGTTGTAACGATTAACTTACCCCCCCGAATCGCCTATTTGGCCAATGACAGGGATGATTTCTTTAAACGCCTGGACAAAATGATGGACCTGGCTGCCCGCTCTTTGAAAGTAAAGCGGGAGATCATCACTAGGCTGCTTGGGGAGGGGCTTTACCCTTATACTGAACGTTATCTGGGCAATTTCGACAATCATTTTTCCACCATTGGCCTCGTGGGCATGAATGAAACGGGCCTCAATGCCAATTGGCTCAAGGCGGATCTAACCGATCCCGCAGCACAGCGGTTTGCCAAAGAGGTCCTCAACCATATGCGGGAAAGACTTTCGGATTACCAAGAACTTTATGGCGATCTTTATAATCTGGAGGCCACACCTGCTGAATCAACCATGTATCGGTTGGCTAAACACGATCGGGAGCACTATCCCCCCCACATTATTACCGCCACTGATGCAGAAACTCCCTATTACACCAATAGCTCCCATTTACCGGTGTCTTATACAGATGATATTTTCTCCGCGCTGGATATTCAGGATGAATTACAGACTTTGTACACATCAGGCACAGTGTTCCATGCCTTCGTAGGTGAAAAACTGCCCAGCTGGCAAAGTGCGGCAAATTTAGTGCGCACAATTGCCGAAAATTATCAGCTGCCTTATTACACCATCTCTCCTACGTATTCAATTTGCCAAAACCACGGTTATTTAGTAGGGGGGGAGCAGTTTGTTTGTCCTCGTTGCGGCCAAGGTACAGAGGTCTACAGTAGAATCACCGGATACTATCGGCCTGTGGCAAATTGGAATGCGGGAAAAACCCAAGAGTATAAAGAACGGAAACTATACGATTTACGCAAGCGCGAGCCTGCCCAGAATGGTAAAGCGGAGGACACAGCCCTGCTGTTCACTACCGAACATTGCCCGGACTGCCGGGTTGCTATCGCAATTCTGGATAGGACGGGGGGGATCCCTTATCGGGTGGTGCAGGCAGAACGAGAACCCAATTTAGTGCAGCAATACGAGGTGCGGCAGGCGCCCACACTAGTCTGGGGGGGCACTGGTTTGGAAGCTGAAATTTACCATAATGCCTCGCAAATTCAGAAGTTTGCGGATAGCCGAGGATGATTAGATGGGAAGGGCATGGCCCTTCCTTTCCTCTTTTTATATTCCGTTTAAGCAAACCTTTTTGTTGCCAAGTGCGTAATAGCTATTGAGAAGGGGGGGGCGGGTGCAGTGATTACGGATGAAGAATTAGCAAGACAGCTGCAGCAGGGAAATAAGGTTGCCTTCGAGACGCTCGTCCACCGTTATCACGGCCCAATTTATGGTTTTGTCTATCGCCGGCTGCAAGGCTGCCCGGATGTGGAGGATCTAGTGCAAAAAAAACTTTTCTGCGAGTTTTGACGCGGATTGAGCTTTATGAATTCCCCCCCGGCCCTTTAAGCCGTGGCTGTATGGCATAGCCCTCAATTTATGTCGCGATTACCGAAGAAGCGGTGATCGTGATGTGGTTATTTCAACCGATGCTGTTCAGCGCCAGCGGGGGGGCGCCGATTTGATTTTTCCCAAACTGCAAGCCAGAAGTGATCTGGTTGCGGCCCTGGCAGCACTGGAGGCGCCGTATCAAGAAGTGCTGATTTTGCGTTTTTTTTGAGGAGCTGAAGATCAAAGAGATTGCGGCTGCTTTGTATATTCCGGAAGGGACCGCAAAATGGCGTTTATTTCAAGCATTGAGATTGATGAGAGAGCAACTGGAGAAGGGGGGGGTATTCCGGTGCCGCGGAGCAAGGCCCAAGCTGAACTGGAGAAGCATTTAGGATTCGAGCTGGCGGAGATGGGGGGGGCAGGCCTAGAAGGATCTGAACTGCAGGCGTTGCATGACTGCGCCGCTATGTTCGCAAGCTACACCATTCCAACGCCCAGCCAGGCTGATACCGCGCTTTTCTTGGAGCAACTGCAGGATTTGCGCAGAGAGGATGTGCAAAGGAATTTCCGGGAACAGATGAATCGGAGTATACAGCCGCGGGGGATGTTGGCTCTTTTGCGCCTAATTGTGCCTCAGATATCTATTTTCACCGCTCCGTTCTGGCTTGTAAGCGTTGGAACACTAATCCTCGGTTCATATTTCCTCCCCCCCCTTTATCTGGGCGGAGGGAGGCTAGAACCGTTGCTTGTGCTGTCCCCCCCCTGGTAATTGCCTACGGTGTTGCCTTTGCCTTTCAGGACTTTAACAATGAACTAGAAAGCACGGCGGCGTTAGGCGGGCCGCAACTTGTTTTAGCCCGTATGGCCATAATCCTGGGCTACAACACCCTGATTGGTTTTCCGCTGGTTGTGATGGCCTACCGTAGCGTGCCGGGATTGGCCGTACTGCCTTTGGTTTTAAGCTGGTTGGCACCCCCCCTGACTCTCTGGGCCGGTCTGGCCTTATGGCTCTCTTTGCGATTCGGTTCGATTTTGCCGGCATTGGCGGGATTGCGCTCTGGCTACTGCAGTTGACGCTACGCGATTCGCTCCCCCCCTCGCTGTATATGTTTTCACTTGCCACAACCAGCTTTGAGGTAGCCCTTCGCATCATGGCCGTCTGTATGGGACTTACTTTGACCCTGACCGCATTGGCTGCGGGAACGGGCCGCTCCCCCCCGGGCCGGCATGGGGGGGAGGGTTAGATGTGGAACACTCAATCAAAATTCAAGCCCTTGCCAAAACATTTCCCTCCGGCGGGCTAAAGCAGTTGTCGTTCGAGCTAGGGCTGGGTGTAACCGCCATTATCGGGCCGAACGGAGCGGGCAAGAGTACTCTTTTGCGTTGTCTGTCAACTTATTTTGAACCGGATGGGGCAGTGTCCGTTACGGAGCCTTGGATATCCACCGCTTTAAAGCGGAATATTGCTATTGCCTCGGTTATCTGCCCGAAAAGTTTTGCGTACCGGGGCACTTGACCTGCACCGGCTTTTGCAGTACATAGCAGCCTTGAAACTGATTCCCCCCCATAGTTTAATTTCTGATCGCATTGCCCATATACTGGCCCTATTGAATCTGCAACATTACAGCAATACCCGTGTAAGCAGGCTGTCTCCCGGGGTTTTGCGGCGGTTAGGCCTGGCTCAGGCTATTCTTAATGATCCGTACGTCCTGCTCCTTGACGAGCCCACTTCAGGGCTCGATCCGGTTGAACGCCGAACCGTTTTAAATCTGCTGGGGGGGGATCTGGCCGCAGATCGCATCATCGTTTTGGCAACTCACCTGCTTTCCGATGTGCAGGCAATAGCGGAGAATACCATCGTTTTACAGGCGGGAGAGGTAGTCGCCCATGGCCGCACAACAGCTTTAATTAGGCAGGTTACGTCTGCAAATCCTACTTTGCAGGATGCTTACAGCCTTATCTTGCGGTCGGGTGATGGAGTCTAAAACCAACGTTATGGAGGTATGGGTATGGCCCAGTTATTGGGGCTAATTAAACTGGAATGGAAACAGCACTGGCGCGGTGGTCTAATCTGGCTGATCCTGGCGGTCGCCCTCTTGTACGCAAACCCTTTTTACACCGCCTCGCCCAGCCTGTGGGAGAGTTTATATCAGGCGATTGGCCGCCAGTCAATGGTGCATTTGGGCTTGTTGCTGGGCTTGCTCGGCGTCATCTCAGCGAGGCGAAACCAACGCCTGCACGTGGCTGAGTTGGTTGATGCTACTGCAGTTGACAGTCACAGGCTATTGGTGGGCCAGTGGCTGGGGCTTGTCCTGACCGCAGTAAGCCTGCTGGCTATCCTCCATCTTTTAGTCACGGCGGTCATGCTTAGCTGGGGGCTCGGCCGGACCTGGCGGCCTTTTTCCGATCACTGTTGGTCATGTGTTTTCCCTGGGCTTTGTTTATGCTTACAACGGGCTTTGTTCTGGCAAGTTTCATGCCCTCGCTAGTAAGCATGCTCGTTCTGGGCGGCATCTGGTATGCCACCGGAATTTTGGCCTTTTTCGGCAATCTGGGGGGGCGCTGGCTGTCTGCTCCCTGGCTCTCCCTTATTGATCCTTTTACGCTCAGCACCGCATCCGCATCTGTTTCTTTTGGCTTTATGCCCCTGGATCGCCTGATCTATAATCGGCTCTTTTATTTGGGTGCCTCGCTGCTCATTTTGGGAACGGGGGGGCGCTTTTTTTACAAAAGATCACGGCAAAACCGTTTCAGCCGCCGCATGCTGGGTGTAAGCTTGGTCGGTTTCATCATAATTCTGGCTGTCACAGGCGCCAGCTTGCTGCAGTTTCAGACCAGAAGGGGCAGCATCCTCAAAAGGCCGCAGCAGCCCCCCCTCGACAATGAAGCGCGGGTGGAGAAGTATGAAATGGATTTTAGCCTTGAGCAAAATCAAAAGAAATGGCGCTGAATGTGGCCATCTCTGTGCGAAATGCGGGCGCACAAGCACTGGACACTCTGGTCTTTTTATTACACCGGGACCTGACAGTGGTGGAAATCACGTTTGGCGAGGAGCATCAGCCTTTAGCGTGGCAAAAGGACGGGGGGGTCGGGTATTACCGGGTCAAACTGCCGTTTCCCCCCCTGCGGGCGGGGGGGAACGGACGAATATCACCTTTTCCTATTTTGGCTCGATTGCAGAATGGTATTTGCCCGGGTGGGGAAGGAGCCGGAACCGTTGGCGTTTCTGACGGCCCAGGGCCTCGTTTTGCCCCCCCCTCTGTCCATTGGTACCCCCCCGTGTTGGGGGCCAAGGCAGAGCTGCAATCCGCTCTAAAGCAATTTACGCTACGCATAAGGGGGAATAAGCGGCCGCTGGCAATCAATCTGCCTCAGGTGGCGGACGAGCTTTGGGTAGGTTTCGCATCAGATCTATTTCTCGCCTCGGCAAACTGGGACTATCTGCAAGAGGGAAATTTCCGGCTCTGGCACACCCCCCCTGAGCAGAACGAGAGCGCAGCCTTGCTTTTGGCTAAGTTGAACTTCATGCACAAGTTATGCCAAAAATATCTTGGCCCGGCGGCTATTGAAGAGATCCCCCCCGTTCTAACGGTGCCTGAAGCTTTATACCAGGCGCTGCAAACGGACATTGATCCTGAGCAAACGGGGGGGGTATTGTTTGTAACTGACACCAGATTGGCGTCAGAGGCAAAAACGTCACCTCAAAGCTACAATTTGAACCTCTATCAGCAGGAACTGTTTCAGGATGTGCTCGGCTTGTGGCTGGGTTCAGGCCACGGCCTGCTGCCACAGTCCGGCTCTCATAAAAGGGCGGTTTTGGCCAGTTACCTGTGGACACTTTTTCGGGATGCTTACCCGGGGGGGCTACCGGGTACGAGTGAAGATGAGGCGGAGTTTCGCCGACTGCGCATCGCGGGGGGGCTTCCCCCACATTATTTACATCTTTTCCTGCGGGCTTAACGCTGCCCGGTTTTAGCCAGGCAGAAAATGAATTATGGTTTGAGCTTGACGGAATCAGGCGGCACAAGGGCGAAGCAGCTCTAATTGCCAGGCTGCGGCAGCTGTTAGCAGAGCTCAAACAAGAAGGAGGCCGGTGATTATGCGGGTTGAAGTTCATAATCTATCCAAACACTACGGTAAGATTGTGGCTTTGGATGGCGTTTCTTTACGGATTGAGCAGGGCATGTTTGGTTTGCTAGGTCCAAACGGGGGGGCGGGTAAGAGCACTTTGCTGAGGATCATCGCAAGCCTTTTGCAACCGAGCTGTGGACGGGTTGCAATTGCCGGTTTGGATGTACAGGCTAACAAGAGGGAAATACGCAAGATGCTGGGCTATCTGCCGCAGGAATTCGGCCTGTATAAAAACTGAATGCCCAGGAGTTTTTAGAGTTGGTTGCCGATCTTAAGCAAATTCCCCCCGGGGGTAAAGAACAGCGCAGCGAAATTGAGCGGGTTTTAAAGGAAGTGAATATGTGGGAATATCGCAAGCAGAAGGCGGGCAGCTATTCGGGGGGGATGAAGCGCAGAATGGGTATTGCCCAGGCCTTGCTCGGCCGGCCCCCCCGGCTACTGATCGTCGATGAGCCCACCGCCGGTTTGGATCCGGAGGAAAGAACGCGTTTTCGCAATCTGCTTTCGGAACTCAGCGGCGATCGGGTTGTGCTGCTGTCCACCCATATTGTTGCAGATATTGAAAGTAGCTGCAATCAGCTGGCCATATTGCATGATGGAAGATTAGTCTTTGTTGGCGAACAACAAAGTTTGATCGAGCGTGCCGCCCGGAAGGTGTGGCAGGGCGTCATAGCGAAAGGGGAATTGAAAAGACTAGGCGAGCAGGTCCAGATCGTTGCCACCAAAAACGAGAATGGCCGCTACGCTGTTCGGTACATAGGGATAGGGCCGTTTTGCGCGGCGCCAAACCAGCTCCTGCCACTCTAGAGGACGGGTACATGGTTGTGGTCAACGGGGCGGCGCCCGGTGGTGGCTATGAAGCGAATTTATAGCGAGTGGAAGATCCATTTTTCCTGGCTCTATCCCACGGCGAGTGCGGTCTTTATTGTTCTTGTGCACTCTTTTAGGCCGCTTGCACCTGCAGGTTTATACTTGTTGTTCGAAGTGGTGTGGCCTTTGGGCCTGATTTTAAGCATAGCCCCCCAATTCTACCTTTAGAAAATGAGGAATCAATGCTGGAGCTGCGCCTTTCTTATGCAGAGCCCTATCAATATGCTGTGCTGAGAAAAATTGCCCTACCGTACCTTTGGTGGTTCGCTGTTGGCATTCTGGCTATGCTCTGGTGCCTGAAGGGCTTGCCTGCTCTAAACATTTGGCAAATGCTGCCTGTGGTTGTTCCCCCCCGCGGTCTTGCTAGCCGGGGGGGTGGCACTACTGGTCAGCTCATTGACGCTGCATGCAGGCATTAGCGTTTTAGTTACACTGGTTTACTGGGTATACGAGTGGCTGAATGCCGGAAATAGAACCAGGCACATTTCCTTATTCCCTTATTACGGGGGGGGCGCCTGGGAGCATATTAATATTGGGCTGAACCGCGTTTTCCTTCTGCTGGCCGGTATCGCCTTTACCGTTTCAGCTTTGCTGGTCATCACACGGAAACGAACCTATTAGTCTCACAAGAATAGAGGTGGCTTATGCAAAGCCTACAGGTTTTAATTGATCCCCGTCTTGAACTATTATCTGTTATTCAGTTCTTCAGTGACTACGGTGAAAAATACCGACCGTTAACTGATTTTGACTCAGACTACCGCCAAGCAGTCGTTGCTTACTTCTCTGATTTTAAGGAACATGGGGGGGCGGTGACACTCTTTGGGCAGCTTGTCCAGGCCGGGTTTAATTTTTCCTATCCGGTGGATTTCGCCTTCAGTCTCACTTTTGATCTGCAGAGCAATTCTCTGCTAATGCAGGAGCCTGTTGCGAAATCAACGGCAGAGAGGGTTGGCGGGGCAGAGCAGATTGAACAATTCGCCCGGGAGATGGCGGATTTCGCTAAACAGTCCGATTTTGGCCTGTTCTATAAGGAAAATCGGGAAACATACCGCGCCATGATTGACGAAGTGCAGACAAAACTGGCCCCCCCTTTGATATTCTCGGTGCCTTTGCCGCCTATTTTGGCGTGGATTATGGGAGTTACAGCCTTGTTTTGAATGTGCTATGTGATGCAGGCGGTTATGGCATCTGGCGGCAAACTGCAAGGGGGGGCTTGAGGCTTTTACTGTCGGCGGCCCAATTGAAGTTGAGGCGGGCCTCCCCCCCGTTTTGTGCGCGAGCCGCAAGGCATGTGCGCTTTTCTCTGGCATGAGTTCGCCCATTCTGTAATCAACCCGTTAACGAGCGGACGGCTGGCAGAAGTGGAAAAGTTTGCAGATTTATTTGAGCCTGTTGCGGAACAGATGAAGGCACAGGCCTATGGTAAGTGGGAGTTTTGCCTTAATGAGCACATTGTCCGCGCCTCGGTCATTCGCTTGCTTAAGCGCCAATTTGGGCCTGAACGGGGCCGGGAACTATTGGATTATGATAAAAGCATAGGATTTTATTTGCTTGATCCCCCCCTGCTTGAATGGCTGAAGGTTTATGAAGAAAACCGTGATCAGTATAAAAACTTTGCGCAGTATTACCCCCCCGGTTTGTTCCATGTTCTTGCCTCTGTCCCCGGCATGAGAAGGTAAAGCGCATAGTTGGGCTTCAGTTGTTGAGAGCCCCTTACGGCCGAATCGTAAAAGAACCCCTGCGATGTCCTCTCTGGAGGCATTGCGGGGGGGTTTTTGCAGTCCCAAGCCGCCCTTTTAGGGCGAACACTAAAACCATAGGTGAATAGGATAAAGCAACATGACGGCAGGAGGGTGGGGGTCATGTTCACAAGTATGGAGGCCAATAGAAGAAACCTAATCAGAGTGAAATTAGGCTATGGACGACATAAGATTCTGGTAAAAAGGGTGGTACATGAAAAAGTCCTGGTCAAAAAGGCCAGATATATTTTCATTTGAAACGCGATTAGCGCCTGAAAGCCCGTTTAAACCATGACACAGTGGGGGGCATTGCACCTTTTCGTCTGGTCCCCCCCGGCTCCCGTTTGCACCGGCAATAAACACACTATGCGATTTTTCTCATATCTGTAGGAGTAGAAGGAGGTGAGTTTGAATGGCCTTTACTTTTCAAGCGCTAGAGGGCACCAACTCCGTGGATACCGCTCAGATTTCTATTACGCTCACACCCACTACACCGATCATTACTGAGACGAACTGGGCCGGTGATTCTAGTGCTCAAGGCATTATCAATATTGAGAACGATGAAGCGGATGTGGATGTCAGCTATTTTGTTTCGGCAGATTGGTATCCCGCGGCCGCTGTCACCCCCCCAGAGAACGCTAGGTTATTGGCTGAAAGGCTGATCATTACCGTAACCGCCGACCCCGAAGACGACGATGTCCAGTTATATTCGGGCAATCTGGCCGGGCTTATTCAGCAGCCCGCTGCCGGCAGAGCGCTGGCGGGCGGCGCGGATGAAGATGTGGAGTTTGAGCTAAGCCTGCCTACTGCGCAGGCCACTGATTTGATTCAGGGTATAGCTATTCAATTCGACCTAGTATTTGTGGCGGTTAGTGACTAAACGTCCGAGTTGACATTCAACAGGGGGGGGCGGAGGGGGGGGTGCATTGATGGCCAGGATCCAATGCCCGGGCTGTGGGAAAGCGGAGACTCTCCAGTTGCAGGGGGGGCGCTTCCTCGTTACGTGCGATGACTGCGGTCGAAAATTCATTGTCTGTATTGTCGGGCAAAGGATATCTGAGGGCCTGGGTATTGTTTGTCCAGAATGTGGCTGTGCGGCCCGGGCCGCGACCGGTTCTGCAGATCTCAAAGTGACATGTAATTTGTGCGGCCACAGTTTCATCCGCACTGCAACGAGCACTTAGCTATGCGGTTGCAACAAAAAAAAGGCATCCTCCTTTGGGAAGATGCCTTTTACTAATTTCGCACTAGATGCGGGTTACATTAGCTGCCTGGGGTCCGCGGTCGCCCGGAACGATATCAAATTGAACTTCATCGTTCTCATTTAAGGACTTAAATCCTTCTCCAACAATTGCGGAGAAATGAACAAATACATCTTCGCCGTCTTCGCGCTCGATAAAGCCGAAGCCTTTATCCGCGTTGAACCATTTTACTCTTCCAATCATATTTATGGCCTCCTTTTCTTACGAATTCACAGATTTCACAAACAACTCATTTCCAATTAAGGCCATAAATAGTTCGCTCTTTCATATGTCCATTGAACCATATCACAGGTAGCGGGGGGGCATTGCAAGCGCAAAACAGGTTTTAGCGCAAATTATAACAGATTGGTGCTGTTTTACCCGGTTTTCTTTCCGGGATCGGATTTACAGCGAGCCCCAGGACAATGAGGATGCCGCCTAGGAAGGAGGCGCCTGAAATATCCGTACCCAGTAGCAGATCTAGCAAACCCGCTGAACACCTGGCCCACAAAAGTTAATATTGTGAGGCGAAATGCAGTCATTTTGGGTACCGCCAGGTTAGTGAGCGGTACGATGATCACACCCAAGGCACCGCCAAGATAAACCCAGGCCCGGGGGGGCCGCCCCCCCAGATAAATTGGGCGCCACTGCTCCCGCAAGCAGGATGATCATAACGGTGCAAGGTAAGCCCACGAGATGGTTAATCAGCGAACCCTGTAATGCTCCCGTTTTTCAGCCAGGCGGGCATTTGCTATTCTTAACAGAACAACCGTAATGCCGGATCCAAGCGAAGGCAGGACGGCTATGAAAGCGAAAGAAACGCTACGATTCAGCATAAACAGAATGCCCAAAACTGAAATTTTGCTCAACACCTGCCTTTTCATCCCAAACAAGCCTAAGGTGTCAATGATGAGCGAGGTAACACCTTGGCCCAGCAGGCCTAAGGCAACAATACTGGTCAGGCTGATGTGTCCATACGTAAAATTATTAAATACAGTTGTAAAGACGCCGATGGCACCACCCAGACCGATCCACCGCGGCAGATGGGTGAACAGAGGTTTTTTTTCCTTTTGTAGCATGCGGAGCCCACCACATGAGATGGCCGCAGGCCTTACAAATGCCGTGGCTGGAGTGCAAAAAAAAGTGCACAAGGCTTTCTTGACAACTAAGTGCCTACAGTGTATAGTGTGATATAGTGGGATACACACCGAGGTGATGAGTTGTTGAACATAATTATTTCCAACTATGCCAATAAGCCGCTTTACCAGCAAATTAAGGAACAGATTATTGATGCCATTTTAAGGGGGGGCACGTTGGCGGAGGGCGAGCCCCCCCTGCCCTCCATTAGAAACCTTGCCAACGATATTAAAGTGAGTGTTCTAACTATCCGGCGCGTTTACGACGAACTCGAGCAGGAAGGCTTTACAACGAGCCAGGTGGGCGTTGGAACTTTTGTTTCTACAGGAAACGTTGAACTTTTGCGGGATTTTAAGCGCCATACCATCGAAAGAAAAATGGAGGAGTTAATCACTATGGCTAAGACCCTAAACATTACTAAAGCGGAGCTGATCGACATGATGGGCATTCTGTACGAGGAGGAGGGCTAGTTGTGGGCCATGTTTTGAACGTAGAAAACTCAATAAATCTTATGGTGCGTTTACGCTCAAGGATGTAAGTTTTCCCTGCCCGAGGGTTGTATCACCGGCTTTATCGGGGGGGTCAATGGAGCCGGGAAAACGACCACGATTCGTGCTATCTTAGGTTTGCTTACTGACTTTTCCGGCAGCATCCGCCTGTTTGGCAAGGATTTGCGCGAAAACGAACAAGAAGTTAAAAGCCGCATTGGCGTTGTACTGGACGAAGGCTATTTTTACGATAACCTAAGCATGGCGCAAATGAAGAGCATCATTGCGCCGGCCTATGCCTCCTGGCGGGACCAAGATTTCAATGATTATATGAAGCGGTTTTCGCTCAATCCCCCGGCAAAAAAAATCGGCACGTTATCAAAGGGGGGGATGCGAATGAAGTTTGCCTTGGCCCTGGCCCTTTCGCACCAAGCAGAATTACTGATTATGGATGAACCGACAGGCGGTTTGGATCCTTTAATCAGAAGTGAACTACTAGAGATGATCAAAGAATTCATGAGTGCTGGCGGAAAAAGCGTATTCTTTTCCACCCACATTACTTCGGATTTGGATAAGGTGGCTGACATGCTCATTCTGATTCATGAGGGAAGAATTCTTTTCACAGAGGCCAAAGATGAGCTTTTGGACACCTACCGTCTAGTTAAGGGGGATAACCGGGAACTAACGGAAGAAAACGAGGTTTTGTTTCTTAATCTGCACCGGACGGCGTATGGTTTTACCGGACTTACAGATAAGATTGCCGCAGTGCAGGAAAGCATGCTCGGCTGTCTTTTGGAAAGGCCAACCATTGAGGACATTATGTTGGGGACATGTGGCAAGGGGGTACAAATAATGCTAATATATCAGTTGGTTAGAAAAGACATTCTGATTATCCGCAACTCCATACTCTTTTCCCTGCTTATTCTGGCAGCCATACCCATACTGACAATGATCCTCTCCGCCTCAGCACCCTTTCCCCCCCTGCATGCGGCCATTCCCCCCCTTGCTTACATGGTGGTCCTGGGGCAGGTAATCATTCTGCAGACGATTGCGCAAGAAGAAGCGAAACGCCCTAAAACGCTGGCCTTGCTCTGTGCCGCGCCCTTTCCCCCCGTAAAACGGTGGTGTATGCCAAATATGTTACCTATTACCTTATTTTTTCTATTGCCTGGGGCACATACGCTAGTAACACTTTTACTTAGGGGGGGTAATCCGCTTAACCTGACGTCAATTTTGGCCGTGATGCTGGCGGGCTCCTTGGTCTTTGCCATTTACATGCCCATTGAGTTTAAATACGGCTTGATTAAGGCCAAATTAATCTTCATGTCCATAATACTTTTATTCTCACTTGGCCCTGCCCTGATTGTACCGCTTATTGCAGACATTCGGGTTGATCTTTCGTTTTTAGCTTTAATTTCGAACGCCGCCAAAAATCTAATGCTCATTGCCAGTCAGGTTTTAATTATGGCTGTCTCTCTCCGCACCTCTCTGGACATTTTTACTGCGAAAGAATTGTAAGCGGGTTCTTTGCAGGCTGCACCTTAGCCGGAAGTGTTTTGGGAGGTCAGCCTAGAAATAGAAGGGGGGGCTATCTTATGCAACTTAAGAGCAACATAACTTTCCTTTATTTCAATGATCTACCCAAGGCCCGGGTCTTTTTTGGGACTATCCTTAGTCTTGAAGCTGTTTATGATCCCGGTTGGTCCGTTGTTTACCGTTTAGGCCGGGATTCTTTTCTGGGGGCAGTTGATGCTGCCTCCGGTTCTCTTGAAGTCATGGCCGGGGGGGCGGTGTTTTGGTTAGCCTGACAGTGGCAAATATTGGGGGGGAAGTCCACAGCAAACTTTCGCAGCTGGGACTGGAGCTGTCGCCCCTTAAAATGGTGAAAGACATCCCCCTCAAGTCCTTTTTCTCCACTGGGCCGGAAGGCTATCAGTTCGAAATTCAGCAGTTTACCGCGCCTGAACTTACTCGGATATTTGGCTGATAGGACAATCGGGCGCTAAGGGGGGGGATCAAATGATTGAAATAAACTTGGCGTTGGTAAGAAAGCTGGTAAAAGAACAATTTCCGCAGTGGTCAAGCCTACCTATTTATCCTGTTGAACCGGGCGGAAACGATAATAAAACCTTCCGTTTAGGCAGCGAAATGAGCGTTAGGCTGCCCAGCGCGCAACGTTACGCAGCTCAAGTGGAGAAAGAAAACACCTGGCTGCCATTTTTGGGGCAACACATTCACTTGCCCATTTCTGCGCCAATAGCGCAGGGAAAGCCAAATGACGATTTTCCGTGGAATTGGTCTGTCTGCAAGTGGTTAGAGGGCGAAACAGCCAGCAAGGAAAGAATTAAGGACATGAAACAATTCGCCAACGACTTAGCACAGTTCTTAAAAGAACTTCAGTCCATCGATTGCTCCAATGGGCCGCTAGCGGGTGCACATAATTTTTACCGCGGGGGGGATCACTTTCCGTATATGATCTAGAAACCAGGCAGGCGGTGGAACAGCAACAAAACGTATTTGATGAATTGACACTGTTGGGGGGGATTTGGAATAAAGCGTTAGAAACTCAATGGACAAAAGAGCCTGTGTGGGTGCATGGTGACATAGCACCGGGCAATTTATTAGTAGATAAAACGGGAGATTATGTGCGGTTATTGACTTTGGAATTCTCGGTGTGGGTGATCCCGCTTGTGATTTAGCAATCGCTTGGACTTTTTTTTGATAATGAGAGCAGACAAGTTTTTAAAGAGTCTCTGAGCCTTGACCAGGGCACCTGGGATAGGGCCAGAGGTTGGGCCTTTTGGAAAACGCTAATAACTCTTGTGCAATCGCGCAACGACAAAGAACTCACAACGGAATTGGGCAAGATTATGGATGCTATTATAACCTCTAAATAGAGCATCACGATGCACTGGGACAGCGGTAGGGTGGAGTCCGCCCTAATTATTTGACTTCTTAGAACGATACCTGAAGTGGCAAGCGACTTAGGCGTATCACAACCGACTATCGGCAGGTGGGTGGATTAGTGTAGAACCGACTCTTGAAGTGGATTCAGATCTGATCTCAACTTTGGGACAGACGTTAACCCGATGGAAGTTGAAACAGTCTCTATTCAGTACTTTATTGACAAGCGAACGATCATTAGTTACGATTACAATTGGATGCTGGATGTCGCCAATATTTCGCTAATAATACCCTTGCACTACTTTCAGCCCTGTTCAAGGCATTGTCAAAGTCTTTTTACATCGCCATTCATTTCAATTTGTCAAATACTTTTGGTAGAGTCATGTTGAACTTTCACGTATTCTCTTGTCAGGAGGAACGCCAAATGAATCTACATCACCAGATTAAAAAGCATCGTAGCAGCTTAAACATTTCTCAAGAGCAATTGGCAGAAGAGATTTATGTTTCGCGGCAAACGATCTCAAACTGGGAAACGGGCAAAAATTATCCTGATATACGTTCGTTATTACTACTATGTGGATTCTTTGGCACCACTCTAGACGAATTGGTGAAAGGGGATCTAGAAATCATGAAAAAAAAGAAATTGATTTAAATGAAATTGGGGAGTTAAAACGGGCATCTACTATTTTATCCAGTCTTTTGGTTGTACTAATTCTATCAGCCGCGCCTTTACTATTTTTCCTTAAAGCGGCAGGCATTGTGATCTGGCTGACTATTGGGCTAGTGACAGCGTTTGCCAAACTGAGGCTGGGAAAAGTGAAAAGGCGTAATGACATTCAGACTTTTAAGGAAATAACGGCCTTCATGAACGGTGAGACACTTGATAATATCACGAAAGCACAGGAAGTGGGCAAAAGAAATTATCAACAGTTTATCTATGGCTTTTGTGTCTCTATTATCACCTTTATTACAGTAGTCTTTATTGGTAAACTCTTGGAATTTTTTGCGAGCTAAGAATCCGGCATATTCGCAGTAAGTGGTATGCAAAAGCACCAAACTCACAGATCGTGATCTTGGTGCTTTTTTTTGTGCCTTACCAGCCGGTTAGTGGGCGGTTCGTGACGATTATGAGTACTCTTGAATTTCTATCTTTGGGTAAATCGGCCCACCCACACTGTATTTAGCAGTGGCGCATCAAACTTTTGATTGATAGGTTAGGAGCAAGCGGCAAATTATATTTGCTTTTTGTTGTGGCTTTCCACTTAATCTTGCGTTCGTAGCGAATGTTATTCTTCTTCATAAACCTATAAACGGTCCCTCCGCCACAGGGGGTGGATATTTAAATTTTCGACCAAATGGGATCCAAACCATAAACAGGATGTGAGGCCGCTGGCCAAAAAAAGATTCAATACGCTCGTCCCAAAGCTTTTGTTTTTCTAAGTCGCCCAACAAAACCAATGCGATAGTGAGACTATTATCTCATCAGGCCGTTGGAATTGACAGGTGGGTTAACTTTGATGCTTACAAAAAGGATTTATTGAGCGCAAGGAGAACAAGACAATGACTTCCCCCCCGGTCTTGACCCTATGGCCCCCTAGGAAACGGACCATCATTTTTTCTTGTAAATATTGATTAGGAGAGAGGTTATGCAGAAGAAACTTATTGAACTATATGCTGAAATGGAAAGGTCCAAAACTGATTTTTCCGCGGTGGTAGGCTTTGATGGTTTTATAGACGAAATAATTGATGTTGTGGACAAACGGGGGGGATCCTTTACTTCTTACCGGCCTATGGCTTCTATGAACCAGTTTGCAGATCGGGTTTCTGAAGCGGCAGGCTTAAGCACCAATATCGAACTTGTAACGCAAACAGTTAAATTGGGGGCAATGGGCCCATTTTAGCTAATGCCTTACTTAAGTTGGGGGGGGCGGATATTACTTATATCGGTGCGTTGGGCAGGCCCACTATAAATCCGGTATTTGCGGAGTTGGAGAAGGGTTGCAGTGAGGTTTATTCTCTGGGGGGATCCGGGCCGAACCCAGGCGCTTGAGTTTGGAGACGGCAAAGTTATGTTAGGCAACACTCGGGCTTTGGATGCAATTAACTGGGCAGCCATGAGGGAAGTTGTGGGCGAAGCTAGGATTAAAGAGTTGTTCTCCAACGCGGATCTTATCGCCACTGTTGATTGGACTGCTGTCGCAGGTATGAACGACGTGTGGGAAGGGCTTTTAGAACTGATCCCTGCTAGGGAGGGGGGGAAGCGGCGACCTTATTTGTTTATTGATCTGGCTGATCTGAGCAAGCGCAATGAGGAAGATGTCTTGCGGGCGCTGGAACTTATCCAAAAGTTTAACTCCCGTTATAAAGTGGTTTTAGGCCTGAACAGGCGGGAAGCCTCACAGCTCACCCATGTGCTGGGCCTTACGCTGGATTCACCACCGGAGAAGTCGGATTTGGTGGAAATAGTGACTTGCTTAGGGAGGCACTCCGTATTTGGTGTTTGATGGTTCATCCAGTTCAAGAAGCTGCCGCGGTCAGTAATGGGCAGTTCAGTTATGTAAAAGGCCCTTACACCTCCCGGCCCCCCCGTTTGACAACAGGTGCAGGGGGGGATAACTTTAATGCCGGTTTTTGTCTGGGTTTAATGTTACAGTTCGATTTGGAAGACTGTCTGATTTTGGGCTCCTCCGCCTCCGGATTTTATGTCCGCAATGGTTACAGCCCCCCCACGTGGGATGAGCTCGTCGGCTTTCTGAAGTTATGGTCTCTCAGATTCGGGCAGGAATTCTAATGGGTCTGTTGAATACTTTTTTTGAGAGGTTTCTTTATCTGATCACGAAAGTTAGTTTGGAAAGGTATTGAGAAATGATAATTACAACCGGTAATGCGAGGACAATGAAGAAGGTGAACAAGGCGATTGTAATTGACGTGATCCGCAGGCTTGGGCCAATCTCGCGGGTCTCCATTGCCAGGGGAACCGGCTTGAATCCATCTACTGTCTCTAATATAGTGGGTGAGCTTTTGGAGGAGGGCTTGGTTCTTGAAGCAGGAAGCGAAGAATCCATGGGAGGACGCAAACCGATCACCTTGGTTCTCAACTCCAAAAGCGGGTACGTGGTAGGGGGGGTTGAACTTGGGGGGGACAGCGGACTTGCAGCAGTGCTCATTAACTTTACGGGCAAACCGATAGCCAGGGAGAAGATTAAATTCTCCTGCCCCACTGTGAGCGGGGTGGAATCGGCTGTTGATGTTGTTGTGGACCTTGTTCGTTCGCTTGGGCGAAAAGTGGAGGGCAAAATTCTTGGTGTGGGCCTAGGTGTGGCGGGCTTAGTTGATCCCGTGGCAGGTGTCTCCCTTTTATCGCCTAACCTTGGTTGGCGCAACGTGCCCCCCCTGCGTCAGATGTTTAAGGCTAAACTGGATCTACCTATCGTTATAGATAACGATGTGAAAGCAATGGCCTTGGGGGGGAGCAGTGGTTTGGCTCGGGTAGGGATGTGGACGATCTGGTCTGTGTTAATGTGGGCGCCGGAGTTGGCACCGGTGTAATTATGGGGGGGGAAGAATCTATCGTGGCTTTACTGGAAGTGCAGGAGAAATCGGGCATTCTATAGTGGAAGTGGATGGTCCCCCCCTATGCCGCTGCGGAAGAAAAGGTTGCTTGGAAAGCCTGGTGGGGGGGTAATGCAATAGTCCGAGAAGCTATTGAGGCCACTAGGCTTGGGGGGGTGCCAACCTATATCAGGGAATTGGTGGAAAAGAAGGATGAACAAGTTACGCCGGAAGTGGTTTTTCAGGCCGCGGAGGCGGGGGGGATGCTGTGGCGGTTGACATTTTACAAAAGGTAGGGACCTATCTGGGCATTGGTATTGCAAATGTGGTCAACGCCTATGATCCCCCCCAAAGGGTTGTCTTGGGCGGCGAAATCTGCCGCAGTAGCGACTTGGTCGTGGAAACCGCAAAAGAAGTGGCGAGGCAGTTTATTTTCAGCTGCAGCGCCCAAAACACGAAGATCGTAATGACCGAGTTAGGTGAGGATGCCCAGGCGATAGGGGGGGCGGCAACGCTGGTGCTGCAAAAACACTTGAATCCCTATGGGGGGCAATGCTCAGCGGAATAGGCTAAAAATATCATTTATTATTCAAGATTGAGGGGGGGGCAAACCTATGGAAATCTTTGATTGCAATTGCAGCATAGGCACCGGGCCGATACCCGCGTTCAGATACGCCCGCGCTGCAGTAGATCTATTAGAAGAGATGGATTTTGCGGCATTGATAATGCCTTGGTTTACCATGCGGACATGCGCTTTAGCCTGCCTTTTCGTTCCAATGCAAGTCTTTTACACAAGCTTGAGGGCCATAGTAGGTTGAACCCAGCCTGGGCCATTTTGCCGTCCCAAACAGGCGAGCAGCCTGAGGGCGAATTCTTCTTACGAGAAATGGAGGTGGCGGGGGGGATTAAAGCGTTGTGGGCCTTTCCCGGAGAACATCAATACTCGTTGAATAAATTAACCTTTCCTACCCTTTTGGCCCGTTTGGCGGAACGGAAAATACCTCTCTTTGTGCGGGATACTGTGGCAAATATCACCCGTTTGGTCGCGGAATTCCCTGAACTAATCGTTATTGCCGCGGGGCTCGGTCCTGGTAGCCTGGAGCGATCCCTACGCCCTATTTTGGACAGCTATCCCAATCTTCATTTAGAAACATCCAGTTATATTGTTGATGGGCTAATCGAAGAATTTTGCGAACGCTATGGAGCCGACCGCCTTCTGTTTGGCTCTGGATATCCGGATAACTGTAGTGGGGCGGCGTTGCTCCGCCTGATGCAAGCGGACATTGATCAGACCAGCAAAGAAGCTATTGCAGGCGGGAATTTAAAAAGAATTTTAGGGGGGGAGGTGCAGCTATGAAACCGGGTAACCCATCAAAATCGCGTTGGAATACATGGAGCAGGGTAAATCCGCCTCTTGCCCCCCCATAATAGATATGCATGGACATTTCGGTCCTCTTCGCTCAGCCTATCTACCTTCGCACCGGGGGGATAAACTACGGGACCGCCTGAAACGGTGCGGTGTGAAGCGCCTGGTTTGCTCCGCTCACGAAGGACTTTTCGGCGATCCCCCCCAAGGTGCCAATGAGGCACTCCAGGAAGCAATTTTACGCTACCCCCCCGATACCTTTTTGGGCTATTGGATTGTCAACCCCCCCAATGTGGCGGATTCGGTGGGCAACGCGGCGGATGCTTTTGAAAATAGTCAAGGCTTTGTAGGCTTTAAACTCGGACCGGATTACCACCTCTACCCTATTACGGGGCCCCCCCTTTACGAACCGGTGCTCGAGTATGCGGATCAGAAACGCCTACTTGTGTTGGTGCATACTTGGGGGAAACAGTCCCTACAACTCACCGGGCCAACTCGGAGAGGTGGCGGCTAAATTCCCCCCCAATGCTGTATTTCTCATGGGCCATTCCGGATTTGGGGAATGGGAGACAGCACTACAGGTGGCGAAGGAGTGTCCCAATGTCTATCTAGAGTTGACTGCCGTCTATGTGGGACATGATTTTACGATTAATCCGTCAAGTGCCGGTTTTATTCCTGCTTCGTGGCTGCAGGTCAACGGGATAATCGAACATATGGTGAAAAGGGTATCTGCAGAAAAAAATCTTGTTTGGAACGGATATGCCCTGGTATAGTACCCATTACGCGGCAGGGGCGGTGCTTTTTGCTCGGATTCGGGAAGATGAGCGCCGGGCGATTTTGTATCGCAACGGAGAGCGTCTTTTGGCGGAACGAGGTTGGCAGCTTTAGTATTCTAGGCACACAGGCGCCTTTTCATTGTTTACGCGAGGGACACATTTGACGCCTGCCGCTTGCATATCTAATATTTAACAAAAAAAAGGAAGGGATCTGTGAAAAAAAGGAAGAAGTTTACTAGCATAACTTACTATATCGTTTAAATAAAGTAGGATGGGTACGAACGGATGTTGCTTAGATTTAATAATTTTCGGAGGTGACAGATACACATTGGCTATAGAATTAACTGAATTACTGCGTGTTCTGCGTAAGCTGGAGAAAGAGAATATAAAAACTACTCTACTAGGAATCGGGCCCATGTCCAGGCGGGTTGTGCAGGCCGCCCTAGAGCTGGGCGCTGAGAAGGATTTTCCGGTAATGCTCATCGCCAGCCGTAATCAGGTGGATTTACCTGAGTATGGCGGCGGCTATGTGGCCGGTTGGGATCAGGCGAGTTTTGTCGAAACGGTCCAAGCCCTGGCTGAAGAAGTGGGTTTCACAGGCCTGTTATATATTTGCCGCGACCACGGCGGACCCTGGCAGCGGGATGAGGAGCTGCGGCAAAAGTTACCTTTTGCCGCAGCAATGAAAAGATCTAAACAGTCGTTTTTTTGCTGATGTGACAAGTGGATTCAACGTGCTTCATATCGATCCCACAAAAGACCCTCACTCCCAGGACGGCCCCCCCAGTCTTGGGACGGTAATTGAAAGGGTGATTGAACTTACTTCTGCCGTTGAAGGGCATGCATCTTCAACCGGGATTAAGAATTCCGGTTTTATAAATTATGAGATTGGCACAGAAGAAACAGCCGGGGGGGATTATAGACCCGCAGCCCTTTGCCCATTTTTTTTGGCCCAAATAACAAACTGGTGCAAAAAAACGGTTTAGAGAAACCCGCCTTTATCGTGGGTCAAACAGGTACACTGGTAAAAATGAACACAAATGTGGGAAGTTTTGATCCTGAAACGGCCCGCATCTTGGCTGCTGAAGCCCGAGCGGTGGGTGTAGGTTTTAAGGAGCACAACGCCGATTATTTAAGTGACGAAATATTGCAGATGCATCCCGAATTAGGAATTACGGCGGCAAATGTGGCTCCCGAATTCGGAGCGGCAGAAACCAAGGCTTATCTAGAATTGGCGGATTATGAAGCAGGTACTTGCGGAACAGCCGGCAGGGAAGGAGAAGGGGTCATCCAATTTTCGGGAAATGCTTGAGACAAAAGTCCTTGCGAGCGGCCGCTGGAGAAAATGGCTTCCCGTTGGGAAGCAAGACTACACAGCGGAACAGCTTCTTGGAGATCGGGCCCTCTTCGATGAGATTATCCGGGGCTGTGGACACTACGTGTTCGAAGAGGCGATCTTTAAGCAAAGGGAACAAGAACTATTTGAGAACATAAAAGCCCATAAGCCTGAAGTTGATCCCGAGCGGTTCATTCTGGACAGGATCAAACAATCCATCGATAGATATGTCAGGGCCTTTGCTCTAGAGGGGGGGATTACAGGCAAGGTACTGGCTGAGGTTGAAAAAAAATTGGAAAGGAGTGATCAAGTAATGCGACTTTCTGTAGCATTTGCGGGGTTACCCAATCAGGTTTTGACAGTGAATTGGCCTCGACTTATTTTCGGGCCAGTGAGGGCGCTTTGCAGACATTATTAGAGCAGCTAGATATTGATCTTATTGTGCAAAAGCAGCTTATCGTTACCGGAAGGGAAATGCGTCAGGCCAGTGCTGAGTGGTCCGTAAAAGGTATTGATGCAATTATATTACAGACATCTTCTTTCGCTTCCGGCGAACTTGCATTGGAACTCGCCACTTTCGCTAAGGAGAAGAATTTGCCCATTATTCTTTGGGGAATTTCCGAGCCCTCCGGCGGGCCATTACTACTTAATTCTTTTGTTGCGCAAATTTCTACTCAAGCATTTTTAAACAAATAGATGTGAAATATAGATGGCTTTTCAGCCATCATGAGCAACTGGATGCGGTCGAAGAAGAACTCAGGGAAATTATTCAGGCCCTAAAGGTAATTAAAAGATTGAAAAACGATCGGGTGGCCGTTATTGGCAGTGCCCGTGTGCCGGGCTTTTACGGTTCGAACTTTGATGAGCTGGCCGTTAAGGAAAGATTCGGCGTCACTGTGGACAAGATCGATCTTTCCACCGTCTTTGCTCAGGCGGAGGCAATCCCCGCAGCAGCGGTCCGGGCCGAAATAGAGCGGGTCTATGGGGGGGCAACTGAAATTATCGGGGGGGTTTCCCCCCGGAGCAACTGGAGAAATCTGTTCGGCCCTATTTGGCCCTGCGAAGTCTGGCAGAGGAGGCCGGTTATGCCGGTTATGCACTAAAATGCTGGCCCGAGTTCCCCGAAGTGTATGGCGCGGCGGTGTGTTTGAGCGTTGCCATGCTTAACGAAGCGGGAATCATCACCTCAGATGAATCAGACCTGATGGGACTGATCTCCATGCTGATCTCCCACTACGCAACCGGATTTACGGAAGTTCCCACCCTCTTGGATATGGTTGCTTTGATGAGAAGCAAACACGGTCGGGGGGGTTTGGCACTGCGGCGGCACTGCCTGGCAGCTGGGTCGTGACGGTGGACAAATCGAAACCCAGCCCCCCCATTTCAATCAGGTGGATGAAAACCAGGTGCATCTAGGTTCAGCCTGTGAGATGCTTTTAAGAACGGGCCCGGTTACCCTCTCTAGGCTGATGGGCTCAGCGGGGGCGGAGGCACTTATTTTTGAAGGGAACGTGATTGATACCCCCCCCATGCAGTTTCGGGGGAGCTACGGTGATGTGAAATTGCCTTCGCGGTTAGCTGCGAAAGATTTAGTGGATCACATTATGGACGTGGGGTGTGAGCACCATTACGCCCTGATTTACAGCCATATCGCTTCCTTATTACGTGAAATTTGTTTTTGGCTTGATGTGAAAGTAAGTTTACCTTAAAACACAGAAAAACGATGAGGAGGTACGCTATGTACGCTAGTTCTATTCACAAAGATGTTGGTTTCATGAGGATGGAGTATCCGAAAATCTCGGTTCCCCAATCCCTTCCTGAATTACCCCCCCAAGATATTTACAGCGAAAGATTCGCTAAAATTAGGGGGGGCGCATGGAGGTAGAAGGATTTTCCCATTTGGTCGTTTACGGAGATAGGGAGCATTTTGCCAACCTGCGTTTTTTTAAGCGGTTACGATCCGAGATTCGAAGAGGCACTGCTGATTATTTCCTTAGATAAAACTCCTGTTTTGGCTGTGGGCAATGAAGGTCTGGATTACGCCCGCATTGCCAGGGGAGTTGATGTTGTCCTCTTCCCCCCCATTTCAGCCTCCAGGGCCAGCCGGAAAACGAAGGTAAAAGCCTGCAGCGGATCTTTGCGGATTGCGGTATCACCAAATCTAGCCGTGTCGGTCTGGTGGGCACTAAATACATTGAAACCGGAGAAATTGAAAATGTGGAGTTCCTTTCCGATATCCCGGCTTATATAGTGGATTTTCTGCGGGATATATGCGGCCGCGCCGGTGTCCGCGATGTAACCAGATGGTTTACCGACCCCAGTGAGGGTTTCAGGATTTCCCTTACTGTGCACGAAATTGCCGCTTACGAGATAGCCAACTGCTATGTTTACGAAGCGATGAGGAAGGCCCTTCACGGCTTGAAAATCGGGGTTTCTGAGTTGGAAATTGCCTCCTTGCTCGGTTATAATGGCATGTTTCCCCCCCTTTCTCTCCATATGACCGTCGGCTTTGGCAAACGCGGTCTTATGGGGCTGGCCAGCCCGACCAATTATAGACTTCGGAAAGGCGATTTTATCAATTTCGGTTTCGGAGTCTGGGGCGGCAACCTTGCTCGTTCGGGCCTTGCTTTTGGCAATCCGCAAGAGGCGGCGGCAGAAATACCCGATCTACTTGATAAGTTATATATTCCCTATTTCCTCATGCTACGCCGCTGGTATGAGACTATCCGTGTGGGTATCACCGGTGGCGAGGTATATGATGTAGTTAAGGATGTAATGGAAGATCCTTTCTTTGGCATTGTCCTTAATGCGGGACATCAATTGCGGGACGAGGAATGGATCAATACCCCGTTCAAACCCGGTTCAACCCATGTTTTGCCTTCCGGTACAGCGATCCAGTGCGATATCATTAGTGTGGCCGCCGCACCGTACTACGGCATTCATACGGAAGACGGCTTAATCCTAGCGAATGAGGGGGGGCTTCGTAAAGAACTGCAAGACTTATATCCGGAAACATGGCAGCGGATTATGGCCCGAAGAAAGGCCATGGGCGAATTAGGTTATACAATCCATGACGATGTGCTACCTATGTCAGATATGCAAGGGGGGGCAGTAACTCCCTTCTTACTAGATCCCGGTTATGCCTTGAAATACATGGGCTAAACGCCAATCATTTGCGAGGCAATGGAAACGGCACACGCATAGGGTGTGCCGTTTCGGAAGGGGGTGCATAAAAAAAACTCAAAAAAAACAGAAACCCAAAGACTACAGGTGGAACAAAAGGAGATTAGGCAACTCAAGAATGGAGGTACTAAATAGTGTTTATGAAATCTAAACGGATGATTCTGGTAGTAGTCGCTTCCTTGTTACTCACTGCCCTTCTTACAGTCAGCGTTGCAGCTGAACAAAAGCTCGTTGTCTGGGGGGGTTGGAGTACTTCGGGTGAGGCCCTTGCCGCTTTGGCGCCTGAATTTGAAAAGGCTAACCCCCCCGGTGTAAAAGTCGAAGTTCAAGTTATCGCGTGGGAAGAAATGCATAAAAAACTCTTAACTGTTTTGGCTGCCGGTACAGGCGCTCCAGACGTAACGGGTATTGAAGGCAATTTGGCCCAACAGTACATTCACGGCCTTTTGGATGTAACAGACAAGATTGCTCCTCACCAAGATTTTCTCAACGTGTGTAAACTGGGTGAAGCCATGGTAGATGGGCGTATTTATGCCATTCCCTGGGACACGGGACCGGTCGGAATGTACTATCGCGTTGACGTATTTGAAGAGGAAGGCGTTGACAAACTGCCTGAGACCTGGGATGAGTTCCGGGAACTGGCCAAACAGCTTTCGGGGGGGCCCAGAAGAAAAATGCTCGCGATTGACCCGGGCTTTGACGTCACTTCCGCCAATTTCTATTACATTCGCCCCCCCATGCTCAACCAAATGGGTGTAGGATATGTGGATGCGGATCACAACATTACTTTGAACACGCCTGAAATGCGGAAAACGCTCCAGACTATCTATGATATGATTCATGAGGACGAGATTGCGATCACCGATTTGAAAATGCGCTCACCGGCATGGTACGCGGCTATGAAATCGGGCAGATTCTTAGCCCTTCCCGGTGCGGCCTGGTTTGCAGGTGTCATTGAGGGTCAGGCCCCCCCTGAAATGGCCGGCAAATGGGGAATGTTCCCACTACCGGCTTGGGAAGCAGGCGGCCCCCCCGTGCGGCTGCCCAAGGCGGTTCTGTGTTAGCGATTCCTAAACAGTCCAAGAACCAAGAACTTGCTTGGAAATTTGTAGAATTCGCTGCTTTGAGCAGGGACAGCCAGCTGTTTATGTTTAAGACTGCAAATCTCTTCCCATCCTTAGAGACGGCCTATGATGATCCGTTCTTTGATGAGCCGGATGCATATTATAGCGACCAAGCAATCAATCGGACATTCGCTGACATAGCCGGGGGGGACATTCCCATGTACTACTACACACCCTATTTCGGAGAATTGGATGACCTGGTAAGAGATACGGCTTATCAGTATTTCAGGCAACAAATTTCCCTTGATGAAGCTCTGGAGACAATGCAAAGCAGAGGCGAAGCTATTAAAAATCGCTACGAAGGCAATTAATCCAAAGGTAGCTAAGTAAATTGTTAGGTTCCCGGAGGCCATGTGACTGCTTCCGGGAACCACCCTAAATCAATCTGAGGGGTGGCAGTAATGCGAGAGACCCTGTTTGGGAAGATGTGGAAACAAAGGCACGCGTACTTATTCATAGCACCGTTTTTTTATCCTATTTGGTATTTTTATGCTGTTCCCTTTCCTGTATTCGTTTTGGATCAGTTTGCACAGTTGGGATGGGGGGGTATCTTTAAAGAAATTTATCGGTTTGATCAATTACACAGAAGTATTTAAGGATGGGCTGTTTTGGAAGTCCTTGTATAACACGGTTTACATTCTCATCATCAACCTTCCGCTTCAGTTGGGTATAGCCCTTTTGTTGGCGCTGGCCTTGAATTCCAAATTTGTGCGAAGAAGGTTCGCCTCTGTAATGCAGCTTGTCTATTTTGTCCCAATCATCCTTTCAGTGGTGGTTGTGGCGATTGTCTTTTCCCTTTTATATGACTCTTACACGGGCTTGATCAACTATTTTTGGAAGGGATTGGCTTAGCAGCTATCCCCCCTGGCTGACCAGCGAAGCATGGAGCAAATTTTCCATCATCTTATTAATCACTTGGCGCTGGATCGGCTACAACATGGTGATTATGTTGGCGGGTTTGCAAGCTATTCCACCGGAGCTATACGAGGCGGGGGGGCGGATCGATGGTGCGGTGGGCTGGAAATCCTTTCGGCACATCACCTTGCCACTGTTAAAGCCCACCCTCATGTTTTGTGTGATCATGTCCATCATCGGCTTACTGAAGATTTTTACCGAACCTTATATTTTAACCTACGGGGGGGGCCCAGCAATTCTTCTCAGACTATGGTGACCTATATCTACAATAACGCTTTCCGTTATAGTAAGCTCGGTTATGGTTCGGCCCTTGCCTACGTACTATTCGTACTCATTTTCATCGTCTCTTTAATTAATCTGAAAGCATTCGGTAGCGATCCTACGAACTAGGGTCGGGCCTGATAAGATATGGGCAATAGTGTCAATAGAGTTTGGAAGGAGCATGAATATGATAGGCGAAATGGTTTTACAACACGCAGAAAAACTATTTCCTGAGTTTGTTAGGGATCTTGAGGCCCTGGTTAATATAGATAGCGGTAGTAGAGATGTGGAAGGGCTGCGGGAGATTGCCGATTATCTCGTGCCCCCCCGTTTGGTGGGGGGGCTTGGCTGCACTGTAGAAAAGCAGTGGCATGATGAGTACGGACCTTTTTTTAGTTGCCCGAAAAAAAAGGGAAGGGCCGTGCAAAGGTGTTGTTTGTAGCCCACCTTGATACTGTTTTTGACCGGGGTACCAGCCAAAGGCGGCCCTTTGCCATTAGGGGGGGCGATCACGCGCACGGGCCCGGCGTTAACGACTGCTGTACCGGAGTGCTAAGCCAATATTATGCGGTACGAATTTTGGACGATCTTGGCTTTGAGGATTACGGTGAACTGATTTTAGTCTTTAATTCCGATGAAGAGTTAGGTTCCCCCTGGTCGGGCCAAAAAAAATCACCGAGTTGGCGAAGACTGCCGATGTGGCACTTATTCTTGAAGGGCCCACGTTTCCTGATGAATTTATCGTCAGTAGAGCAGGAACAATGAATTATAAGCTTGATGTGGCAGGCAGGCCGATCCATTCGGGGGGGTCGCCCCCGAACTTGGGAAAAACGCCATTTCCGAGTTGGTTTACAAGTTGAATAAAATTCAGGCGATGGATGAGCTAGAGGGAGTTAATGTTAACATGGCCGTGGTTTCCGGGGGGGTGAAAAACAGGGAATCGTTGCGGGGGGGTCCGCCTCCGCGGAAATAGACTTTCGGGTAAAGGATTGGGCCGCGGTCGACGCAGTTGAGCAGGCGTTAGGGCAAATCATGCGGGAATGCCGAGTAAAGGGGGGGACAAAAACAACAATCACCGGCGGTGTAGGCCATCCCCCTTTCCAACAGCACCCGGCAGCAGATATGTTCATTGATTTGGTGAAAAAGTGCGGCAATAGCCTTGGGCTCAGCCTTACAGAAAAATATTGCGGCGGGGGGGCTTCCGATTCTTCTTACACCGCTTTAGGCGGAGTTGTCACAATCGATGGTCTGCAACCCTGGGGGGGCGAGCTATTCCACACGCCAGAGGAATACGTTGACTTGACCACCGTTGTGCCTAGGGTCAGTCTAGTTACCAGCATTGCACTTGAAATCTCCCGTGACGCAAGATTTTTAAGAAGCAATTATGACAAATAGGGCGGATGGCCGCGACAGTCCGAAAATTCGTTCTTTAAATCACAATTACATGGGGGGGTATTCGCATGTTAGAGCAATCATTCACCCGAAAAACGCCGAAAGAAAGAGCATTACAGGTTTTATTGTATATTTGTTTACTTGCGGGTGCTGTTATTATATTGCTTCCCTTTTATTGGATGCTTTCTTCTTCATTTAAGACATCTGCAGACATTTGGATTTATCCGCCGGAGTTGATTCCCAAGTCCCCCCCGACGCTGATGAATTACGTAAATTTGGTCAAGAACAGTTTGTTTCCCCGGCACTTTCTCAACAGCATAATTGTGACCCTTGGTTATACCGGGCTATCATTGTTTTTACTTCGCTCGGCGGGTTTGCATTTGCAAAGTATGAGTTTCCGGGGGGGCGAGATGCGTTATTTATCGTCGTTCTTGGTACGCTCATGATACCGACAGAGGTTATTTTGATTCCCCCCCTATTCATTGTAATGGCCAAAATAGGCTGGGTTGACTCCTATCTTTCCCTAATCATTCCGTTTAGCGCTAACGCCTTCGGCATCTTCATGATGCGCCAGACGATGGGCAATATACCGATGGATCTCTTGGATGCGGGGGGGCGAATAGACGGCTGCACGGAATTTCAGCTATACCGGAAGATTGCTTTGCCCGCGGTAAAGGGGGGGCTTTGTGCGTTGGCGGTGCTGAGCTTTCTCACATCGTGGAACGATTTCTTGTGGCCCCCCTGATTATTCTGCAGGACAATAGGATGTTTACTGTGCCCCCCCTTTCCATTGCATTGATGAAGGGCCTGGATTTTTCCGATTACGGGCTGATTATGGCAGGTGCAACGGTTGCCACCTTACCTGTGATGGTCGTGTTCTTGTTCATGTCCGAGCACTTCATCTCCGGGGGGGCACTGAGTGGCGCAGTCAAAGGTTAAGACCCAAAATAAAACAAGTCAACAGGGGGGGAGAGAAGCCACCATGGCCTTGTCAACAATTAAAGAACTAATGCATCCTTTACCACAGGGTTGGGCGATAGGAGCATTTAATATTAACAATCTTGATGATGTGAAAGCAATTATTGGAGGGGGGGCTGAGGAGGATCGATCACCGGTAATCCTGGCTGTAAGCCAGGGGTTGTAAAACACATCGGTACTGAACTGGTGGCAAAGATTTGTTGTACCGCCGCCAGGCAAGCGGTCGTGCCCGTTGCTGTCCATCTCGATCATTGCACCTCTGTTGAGTTGGCGATCGAATGTATGCGTTACGGTTTCACCTCCGTCATGTTTGACGGTTCCCGTTTGCCCTACGCAGAAAATGTGGTGCTGACAAAAAAAAGTGGTTGAAGTTGCTCGCTATTTTAACGTTTCAGTTGAGGGGGGGGAATTGGGCCAGGTGGGGGGGGTACAGAAGATGATCTGTCAATCGATCAATCTGTTTTAACGGAACCTCTTGAAGCGAAGCAGTTTGTTGAAGAAACAGGAATAGATGTTTTTCTCCTGCCATCGGGACCGCGCACGGCTTGTACAAAGGGGAGCCGAAACTTGATATCAAGCGTTTGAGAGAGATAGCCGCTTTAATTAACATGCCCATTGCTTTACACGGCGGATCGGGCTTGACGCCCAAACAATTCAAAGAATGCATTGCTAATGGTGTAACAAAAATTAATGTAGGCACAGATCTGAAACTCGCGGCGATGAATACAATACGGGAATATCTTAAGAACAACCGAACAGAAGCGGAGCCGCGCAGACTATCTACAGCTGTCCGCGCCTCCTTGGCTGAGGTAACGAGGGAAAAGTTGGATATGTTTGGAAGTGTGGGCAAGGTGTTTTAGCTTTAGGTATACTTGAAATAAAACAGGCAACCCCGGAGGCGAAATGAATGGCAGTGCAAAGGCTGGAGACAGTAAATATTGAAGGACTTGGCCGCGTTTCCGTTTTTCAACTGACAAACGGTAAAGGTATCAGGGCAAAACTTTTAAACTATGGCGGTATTATCGCTTCTCTATTTGTTCCCGATCGGGAGGGAAAAATCAAAGATGTTGTCCTGGGTTGCGATACTGTGGAAGATTATCTTAGGCAACGCAAATATTTCGGTGCGATTTTAGGCAGATGTGCGAATAGAATAGAAAACGGCACCTTTGTGCTGAACGGGAGGGAATATAGCCTCGCTCAAAATGACGGACAAAACCATCTCCACGGAGGCTCAGTAGGTTTTGATCAAAGGTTGTGGGCGTGGGAGATAAAGGCGGGGGGGACACCGGGCAATATTTGGAACTTACCTATCGGAGCAGGGGGGTGGGCAAGAGGGCTACCCCGGCAATCTGGATGTAAGAGTAAGTTATTCATTGTCCGAAACAAATGGGCTGGTTATTGATTATTTTGCCGAGGCTGATCAGGATACACTTGTCAATTTAAGCAACCATTCTTACTTTAATCTCTTAGGACACGATGGCGGAGATATTAAAGGGCATAAATTAAGAATTTTCGCCGAGCATTACGGTGCTGTGGACGAGAACTGTTTAGCTAACGGTGAACTTATTGATGTGGCAGGCACACCCTTCGATTTTACTAAACTAACCCCCATAGGGCCCGGCCTACAGAGCGGGGGGGATAAACAGATTATTAATGGAAAGGGCTACGATCATAATTGGGTTTTGACACCTTCTCAAGGAGGCCTGCGTATGGCTGCCAAATTGTACGAGCCGCAAAGCGGTCGCTTGATGGAGGTGTATACCACTAAACCGGGTGTCCAATTCTATTCGGGCAACTTCTTAGATGGCGCAGAAAGGGGGGGCAAAGGGGGGGAATTAGGTACAAAGCGAGAGAAGGTCTTTGCCTGGAAACCCAGTATTTCCCTAATGGGCTTAGGCACGGACAGGAACCATCTCCAATTCTGAGGGCGGGTGAGAAGTACCGCCATACTACGGTCTATAAGTTTTCAGTGAAATAACAAAACCTCATCTTATACTAAGCATTGGGTCATGTCCACTTTGGCGAACAATAGGTCACGATCATATAATTAGCTCGCGAAAGAATAGCACAATAGGGTGTCAATCATGAGTAACAGCTCAAGCCGTTATGACGATGGGCTTAAGGCTCGTGCCTGCTGCGGGTAATCCGCTGCGAAGCGGGTATGCATTGCCGCATTCACGCCTCGCATGGATGTGACGTACGGAGTGCTTTTATGACCGGTTCCTTAGATGATTATACAAGCTCAATAATTGTTGCACCCTGTGCGGCGCTGAACGTAAAGAGTTCAGGGATGATCTGCGTTTGCGGTACATATTCTTCCATCACCCTTTTATGTAATTCGTTTAGCGCTGTTTTTTCTATCAGGGCGATCATACTGCCTCCGAATCCCGCCCCCCCGGTCATGCGGGCACCTAGTGTGGCCGGCAGGATTGAGCGATCTCTACCAAGAGGTCGAGCTCATAACAGCTTACTTCGTAATTATGGCGTAAACTGGCGTGGGATTCATTGAGCAGGCGGCCGAACTCTTGAAAATCATTGGCCCGTAGCACCCGGACGGCGTCCAGTACCCGTTGATTTTCTGTTATAACGTGTAATGCTCGTTTGCTTAGCTCAGAAGGCAACGCACTAATTAACCCGAGGTGCTCAATAGTCACGTCGCGCAAAGCGGTGATTTCGGGCAAATCTTTTTGTAGCTCTCTTACAGCCTCTTCGCATTGTGTTCTTCTTAGGTTATATTCAGAATCAACAAGTCCCCCCCGTTTGACACCGCTATTGATTACTACTAAAGCATAATCTTCCATTTCGAACGAAGTAGCAATAGCCTCATAGTCTAAAGTGCGGCAATCCAGGAAAAGGGCGTGATCTTTTTCCCCCCCGAGCATGGAGACAAACTGATCCATAATGCCGCAATTGACCCCCCCTACAAAATCATTTTCCGCCTGTTGGGCTATTTTGATTAGTTCAAATCGCCCAATTTGAAGGTCGTTGAGTTTGTCAACAAATAAAGCAGTGGACACTTCTAAAGCCGCGGAAGAAGATAAGCCTGCCCCCCCAAGGGCACATTGCCCAGGAGAACAATGTCCATGCCAGCTAGGCGGTGGCCGGCAGCGATAAGCATGGCGCATACACCCCGGATATAGTTGCTCCAGGTGTTTGTCTGCACTAAGGAGATATTCTGCAGTGAAAATGAATCTTTAGCGTTAAAATCCAGCGAATAGAGATGGACTTCGTCGGTATTATTTAGTGCACCCAGTAAACAATTTGGGCATCGATGGCCAGGGGAGTACGAAACCATCATTATAATCAGTGTGCTCGCCAAGAAGATTAACCCGTCCGGGGGGGGCGGAGGCCGCAATTGCGGGCGTGGCCCCTGGAAAGAGCCGAGTAAAAGCTTCGTGTAATTTTCTGAGTTGTATTTTTTTTCACCTCTAATACTTGCTATAGTACCGGTGGCTGGCTAGCGCGCCAACCGTGTGCTCGGGGGGGAAAAGTTCGCCTTTTCTAGCTTCTTTCCTGCAAAAGTAGCGGATAATCCGGCCACGGGCATGAGCGGAACCGGGGTTGTTTTAAGGGGTGTAAGCGGCCTTTAGTTGCCGGGCTTGCTCTTCTGGGCTCATATCAGTCACAAAAGTACCAGCGCCCGATTCAACTCCGGCTAAATATTTTAGTTTTGTAGCGGAGCGATTGACGGGGTAGAATTCAAAATGAAAATGATATTCGGGATAATCCCCCCCCTTAGTTGGTGCCTGATGAATGGCCATAATGTAGGGCAGTGAAAACCCAAACAGTCCATCATATTTTTGTAGCACGTTTTTTTTAAAATTCCCGCTAAATCCGAGTTTTCAACGGGCGTGAAATCCGCCAACGTTTGCAGATGGCGTTTGGGGGGGTAAATATGGATCTCGAAGGGGGGTAACGGGCGAAAAAGGGGGGGATAAAGGCCACAAAGGAATCATTTTCAGAAATAATGCGGACATGGTCCTTTTTTTTCTTGCTGTAAGATTTCGCAGTAGAGGCAGTTACCGGATTTTTCTCGGTGCCGGCGGGCCGCTTCCAGTTCTGTGGCAATCACAGGCGGGATAAAAGGCAAAGCATAAATTTGCCCATGGGGGGTGGCTTAGCGTTACTCCAATCGCTTCTCCTTTGTTTTCAAAATAAATACATACTCCACTGCCTCTTTGGCACTCAGATCAAGAAAACGATCAGTCCATACTTTAATTAGATTCTTCATTTCTTCGATCTCTAATTGAGCTAAACTGCCCTCATGTTTAGGGGGGGAATAGAGAACAACTTCGCACACACCCTCAGCCGGGGGGGCGGTGCGATACAGGCCGGAACTTGCAATTTCCAGGGGGGGTGGAGGCGGTTGGGTTAGAGCGGGGGAATTTATTTTCGAAGACAACGATTTCGTAATTTGTAGCTGGAACCTCGGTGGGATATGCACCCGGCAAAGTGGGGGGGCAGAGCGGGCAAAATTCGGCCGGAGGACGATAGGTTCTATCTTGTCGGTGGGTGGCAACAATAACCACTGCTCTAGCTGGGGGGGGTTCCATCGTAATTCGGACATGGGGGGGCTCACTCCTTGCTTTTTCCTTCTTCTTGCTAAAGGTATAAAAAAAATAATATAACGGCCATCATCCTTTTTGTGGATTTTCTTTTCCATCTTTTTCAGCATTATCACCTCCTTTGTCCGCAATCAAAACTTGGTCAAGCGGACTAAAAAAACTATTCTCCAAAGGGCGCACGATCCCTGCCGCCAGGCCTCGGTGCAGGGGGGGAAGAACACTTTTTACATTCCTATTGTATTAATAGTTTTTCCACGTTTCGGGGTTCTTGCCAAAAATGGCCCGATAGTCTTCCAAATTAGCTTTTGGTTTGCGTTTGAAGGTGAACAGGCCGTTTACTTCCTGCTGTATATCCGTCAATTGTGTATAGCAGTAACCGCAAATGTCCGGCTGGTCTAAGATGGCTTCGGTAAGTGCTTTCATGCGTTCGAGCATTTCGGCCAGGTCCTTAGCGGAATCGCCGTATCCCCCCCAACCGGCTGAGCCAGGGGCTTCCACCTTAATACCGCCGTACTCGGTAATTAAGATGGGTTGCCCCCCCTTATATTCGTATTGCGGTAAAAGAATCGGTCGCTTATGGCTGAACATCTTGCCGTGGGGGGATCCTGTTTGAAACAATTGTACCTGCGAATCAGATCTTCGGCGTCTTGAGTATAATCATGAATGGCAATCAAATCAGTTGTCCCCCCCATTTCCCAACCATCGTTGCTTACTACCAAGCGGGTCGGATCAAGTGCTTTAGTACTATGGTACAAGCTGTCCAGGTGGTGCCGCAAACGAGGATCATGTGGTTCCTTGCGAAACTCTTCAACGCCCCCCCAGCTTTCGTTCATAGGTACCCATGCCATGATACTGGGGAAATTATAAAGCCTGCGGATAACATCCTGCCACTCCGGCATGATGTTAGTCACATTATATTCATCGTAATTATAAGCTGATGGCATTTCTGCCCAGACCAGCAGGCCATTCACATCGCATAAGTGGTAAAAGTAAGGGTCTTCTATCTTTTGGTGTTTGCGAATGCCATTAAACCCCCCCGCCTGTTTTGCTAAAAGGATGTCCTGTTCAATTTCCGAAACGGACCTCGGCGTATAAATACCGTCAGGCCAGTACCCCCCCTGGTCTAACACCATCCGCAGGTAATAGGGTTTGTTGTTCAAAAAAAATTCGATTACCCCCCCGGGCTTCGATTTTACGCATGCCAAAATAGGTTTTTGCCGAATCTACCACTGCATTTTCCACAAGAAGTTCAATAGTTAAGTCATATAGATTGGGTTTTTCGGGCTCCACAGTTTTGGTTCCGGCACGGGTAAAATTGTCTCTAGTAAAAGGCGCGGGTGTAAGTCGCAGTTTTCGAAGAACCTCTGCTTCAGCGGCGTTTTAAGAGTGTTTTGTTTTCACCTTGGAAATAGCTAGTTAAACGCAGTACGCTGTTTTTGGGTATTTGGCTTACCTCGATATCTATTTTAAGGTAGTTTTCATCTATGTTGGGTTGGAGGCGTATTCCCTTAACATAGGCTTCGGTAGTGGGTTCCAGCCACACAGACTGCCAAATGCCGGTTATTCGGGTATACCAGCAAGCCCAGTTTTCGTAATTTGCCGATTGTTTCCCACGCGGTTGCGATGGCTTGTTTTCGTCGATTACTTTAATAATCAATTCATTTTGGCCCTCCCGCTGGTTTACTTTGATGAGGACGGCAAAGAATTTGTACCGGTTCGCGAGTTTTCTCCGGTTGGCGGGAAATTTGCGGAAGCAAATGCGTGGCTTGCCCCGATCCCTGTTCCCGGTCTGGATGGTGAACAATTTTTGATTTGGGGTAGCGGCGAAACCTATCGCGGTAGTTCCCTTTACTTGGGGGGGCAGCCTCTCCTTCTAATATAGCGGAGGAAAACAGTATGCGCTATTTTGCGGGAACTGATAATCGGGGGGGCCAACCTATTTGGGCCGCTAGTGAAAATGATGCTGAGCCTGTTGTAAAAGCAACCAAATTGGTGAGTTTTCGGTTATATGGAATGAAGAACTCGAGATTTGGTTGTTAGCCTATAATAGCTTAACTCCACGGGCAATCAAACTACATTGGGCCACAAATCCGTGGGGGCCTTGGAGCAACCCTATTGATATTTTTGAACCGTGGAACGATGGTGGCTATACACACTTTATGCACGCTTTGACAGCACCTGATAGCAAATTGGCCGGACCCGTTATCAATGTACGCCCCCCGGCAATTGAGCAGTGGGGCGGAGAATACGCGCCTTACATGGTTGAGCGGTTTAGCAGGTTTAAAGATGACACTTTAACCATTTATTATCTAATGTCGACCTGGAATCCGTATACGGTGGTCTTGATGCGAACAGATCTGAGGGTAGAGTTGGAACAGAAGTAATATGATAGTTTTGGCCTCCCTTTTTTTGAAGCAATCTGTTGCGGACCTCATCCCCCCCATCATTGGCTTTGATTGGCTTCGTGAAAAAAAGGGCCCGTAAACAAACGGAAAAATGGGGGGGCGGTGACGGCCAGTAACATGTCGCGGGGGGGCTACGAAACGATCAAGCAGGGCGTACAGCACCTGCCTTCGAAACAAAACGCGAGGCGGTACGTCGCGGGAAATGAAAATAAAAAAAAGACTTTACACGCCTATTTTCAGTCAGCAACAGTTTTATTGCAGTCACGCCATCCCCCCCTTACTAGGTGTTTGTCTTATGTTTTCACATACACGCAGGGAAACAATAACAATCAACTGCTTTGCAGGCAGTGGAACCGGGCCGATCCCCCCCGTCAAGGGAAATCGGCCCGGTTATCGTTTATTGGAAGTGATACTCAATGTGGGATGTAACCCAAGGACGTTCATTGGTGGGATAATTAGCGACGATCCCCCCCAGTTTTCGGTTTGCCCTTCCAGCCACAGACTGTCTAAACCGCCCGGGATGTTCACTTGTACCTCTAACATAGATCGGGAGCCCGCCACAAACTTGATTGAACGGATCTCTAGTTCGTCGCTATGATTTGGACCATAGGCCCACAACTTTATCTGATCAGGGTTTAAGCCGCTAGTGTCAACTTAAGTTCGCAATTTCCATCGGGTTTCGAAATGGTTTAAGCCCCCCCTTTGCGGTTCTCCCAAATTTGTTCAAGGGTTACTTTGTTGATGTAGCAACGTGACGTGGACCAATCTTCTCCGTATTCAATCAAATAACAGCTTACAAGCCGTATGTAGGAATCCATGGAGGGGAAAACGCCAACAACTTTTGTTCGACGTCGTATCTCTTTGTTTAAGCGCTCCAACATATTCGTTGAACTGATTTTTCTATGGTCTATCTCAGGAAATTCGTAGAATTGTAAAGAATCTTCCAGCCCGGCTTCTAGTGTATCTATCGCTCTAGGATATTGCTTTTCATACTCTTGGATTAAAACGTTCGCATAGTGGGTTGCTGATTCATAGTCGGGCTGCAGCCAAATTTGCTTTAACTTGGCCGCAAATAGTTTCTTTACATTGGAGGGGACGTGGGCAAGGATGTTCCTCATGAAATGAACTTTACAGCGCTGCCAGCTGCAACCAAGAAATGACTTTCTAATTGCGGCCACTAGCCCCGGATGCGCATCGGATACCGCCAGCCAAACGTTTTCTAGACCGCGGCTTTTAAGATCCTGAATCAAGGAAGTGTACGACGCCTCAGACTCTTCGTACATGGGTTCAACAGCGAGAATTTCGCGTTTGCCGTCAAGGGTAACGCCGCAGGCTACGAGTACGGCCATATTGCAAACCCGGCCGTTATCACGAATCTTTTCATACAGAGCATCAATCCATACTACTGGGTATGTCTTTTCTAACGCGCGGTGCCGAAATTCCTCGACCTGCTCGTTCAGTCCTTTATTGATATGGGAAACCTGACCGGCTGAGATGGATTCAATTCCAAGGCTTTTGGCCAACCGTTCAATTTTCTTGTTGAGACGCCGTTGATAAATGCTTCCTGAACGACTTGCATCAAGGCCTGCTCAGAACGCTTTCGTTCGGTCACAAAGAAGGGCACGTATCCTCCTTTGCGAACCTTGGGCACAAGTAGGTACATAGTGCCCATTCTAGTGTCAAACCTTCTAACCCTGGTTCCGGATCTGTAGCCGACCCGTTCAGGTGAGTGTTCACCTTTACCAGCGTTTAATTTGTTTTCGATTTCCACTTCCATCAACTGGTGGCAGAGCCACTCAAGCATGGCAAGCATGGGATCGGGTTCGGCGAGAAATTTCAATAGCATTTTTTTCTAAACTTAAGGTATTCTTATGGTAGGCCATCGGTAACAACTCCTTCTCGGTTTTGTCTGACGACTTACCATTTCGGAGTCCCGATGGCTTTTCCTTTTTCAAATTGCGAACTTAATTATACATGATCTTTAAGCCGGCCGCAGGCACATTTTTATGCAGGTTAAGGATAAAGCCGGTTGAGGTTACGTCATTGATAAAGGCCTTATTTGGTGCAAGGCCGGGTAGTTTCAGCAGTATTTGCATAAATCCGCCTATATTCTGGCCATCGCCGCTTGCCCTCAACAATAAGCGGTAGCCCGCATCTTCAGTTTGCACAGTATATTGAGTAGATGTAGCCCCGAAGATCTCCTCTAGGGCGAATGTAACAGGATCGACGCGGTACCACTGGTAGGACAAGGTGTTTTCGACATTGCTGTCGCCTACGATTCGTTTCGCTAGGGCGTGGCCTGTGAAGGTGGTGCCCACATAGGGTTTGTCTCCGGACATGCCCCCCCAATTGGCAAAATAGGTATTTATGGGTGAGGGCTGCGCTTCGACTTCGTTGGATGTACAGCCGTGCAAGGGGCCACCCACCATTTCCAGGCGAAAGACAGTTGGCTCCCAAAACGATACCGAGAAATTATCACTTGTGGCTGAGCACTGTCCCACATCTCCATAGCGTTTCCAGGTAGAGTCTTCCGGATCCAAAAACTGCAGGATGTAGCCATCCCCGCCTAAACTTTGGGCAGTGGAAAATGCAGATCTACTTCAGGGTGGGTGCCGGAGCCCAGGCTAGATGCGCGTTGGGTGCGTTCCACATAAAGACCGCCAAAAGCGCCCGTCGGGAGGGGGGGAAGGGGGGGTGAATTCCGCAATTGTTCCACCCGATCCCGGTACAAAAGGCTGAGTAATGACGGGATGCTCATAACCTCCGAGGTCTTGCGGGCTTAGATCAAAGGTAACACCCGGTGCATTTACTATGGCGCGGGCAATTCGATCTGCCCCCCCCGTGACGCTTACACCGGAGTTGGCAATAAACTCAACAACCGTTCCTGCTTGAATACTTATTGTGGTTTCTAAGACACCCTGCGAGATTTCAATTTTCTCTGCGCCGTTAAATACATTGAGGTGAATACCGGAGCCTTCAAGAAGCAGATGATTGGCGAAGTGGTGTTCATGCCAGGTTTTATCGGCAACCGATTGTATCACTACGATTCCATCTACGTGCAGATAGTTTGTGACACTGGCATTGGGTGCATTTACAGTCAGGTCCCCCCCCTCAATTCTCCCGGAGCCTGATAGTTCGAATGTGCCTGCATCATCGAACGTAAAAGATACATCGCCCGTAAGCTTTTTGCCGTTCAAATTCAAATTAACGGGGGGGCGGTCAATTGCCAACGTTTCGGTGAGCAGTAAATCATCCGCCAAATGGATGCTGGATACCCCCCCGTTATTAGCAAGCGCTTTATTAAGGTCATCCGTACTGTGGATCACAGCGGCCGTTTCATCAGTTGTGAGGTGTACTGTTAAGCTGCGTTCTTTATCCATTGCCACTGTCTGTGTTTTATTTGCGAAACCGGTTGCGCAAACGATCAGTTCAATTGTGCCTTTCAGTCCCGAAAAGCTGACCCGTCCTTGAGAGTCCGCTTCTTTGGTGGCCATGCTTTCGCCAATAACTGTGACCACTGCACCTTCCACCGGCATTTTCGTCGCATCGTTCAGCACTATGAACGTCAGTTTGAATGTTGCCGCCGGCCGGGAGCCGCCACCGAGGCAGCCGCCTAGAAGGGCAGTGATCAGCATAATTGTCAATAGGGACGAAGATCTCTCATATCTTTTCATGTTTGCACCATCCTTACTGTTCACGTTGTAAGATTATTTTTTTCAAAGGGCAATTCCGTTAATCTGTTTCCCATCACATCGCAGAAAACATATCCTAGATCTCCAAAACTTGTCTCTTCTGCATGGTTTTGCCAGAAATCATCATCGCCCGGAAGGACAATCTGTTGATCGGGCTGATACTCATAAAACTGCATGGGAAAGCTAATCATTTGGGTGGAGAGCGCCGGTCGATTATAGTACTCTGGATAGGCCGATACGAACAAGGGGGGGTAGTTGCGGCCCGGGGGGGAGATCCCTTTTTGCACTAGACCCCCCCGGTTGCAATAGACAGTCTCGTTTAGATTTAAAACAATCTCAAACGTGCTTGCGGTTGTTGGAATCGTGAATTCTATTACATCACTAATTTTTTTAGTGAGCACTTCTTCCTCGTTTACTCGCAAAGTGATGCTTTCGAGCACTGGCGGTTCATTGTCCTCTTCGTCCAAAACATATAGACAAAGTCCACCGCCGGCCTACCAGCGTGATTAAAATGGCCTCGGACGTCGATGACAAAGAGCTTGACCAGGCGGCCTGCCCTTGTTTTTAGCAGGATTGTATCGTAAACGCGGACAGAGCCATATTCAATCGGATCGCGGATCTCCCAGTCAGTTTCGTTTACCGTTCTAAAATGATAGTACGTATCGTCAGCGAGATGATCAGCGCCTATGTTCCGGTCATCCCTGAACCATATCCCTTTAAAGTCCTCAAGATAACAAATGTAGTCTTGGGTATGGATGGACCAAAGTTTTATATCCGCTTGTTCACCATCAGACACGTGTTCCTCTCGGTCAAAATTGTAATACCTGTTGTCTCCTGTTAGCGTGACAAATCTGGGGGGGTTGGCAAATTCTTTCGGTTGGGTTGGGTCGTTTGGATACAAAATGGTAGGCTGAGCAGAACCGGTGATTTGCCGGGGGGGGCATAGTCGAAAACCACGCCTTCAGCGTTGATTTCTGCCAAGAGAATTTTATCCGCGCCCGTAACAGTAACGCTTGAATCAGCAACGAGTTTTCTGACCGTGCCGCTTTTAATGTCTAGCTCGTTGTCCCGGCCCTGATCAGTAAAACGGATGGATTTTGCACCTTCATAAAAGAGAATTCTGCTGTTTTGCGCATCCACCGCAAATCGGTTCAGGCCATAGTATTCATGCCAGGTTTCGTTACCTAGAGCCTGCACGCAAATCATGCCGCCCACTTCTAGCGTATTGGAGATTGTAGCCACCGGGGGGGTATTGATTCGCAAATCCCCCCCCGTGATTTTACCTGAGCCGTCAATCTGAAACTCGCCCGGGTCGGTAAAGTCAAATCCCAAATCTCCGGTAAAAGTGTTTTTGCCCAGGTCAATGTTGAGAGGACGCGCAATGACCACCTCGTCCGTTGCGATATCTTCTTGGACAAAGATGGCGTCTACTTTTTCATCCGCGATGGCAGCGAGCAAAGAGCCCGCATCGCTAACGGCTGCTGCGCTGTCAGACAGTTGGAGCCGCACTACTGCTGTTTTGTCTCCAGTTAACTTGAATGTTTCGTTATGCCGCTTGAATCCCGTGTGTTCCACCGTAATTTCCACTGTTCCGGACAGGCCGGAAAAAGCAACCCTGCCGTTGGCATCACTAGACTTTGTTGTCAGACTCTTGCCCGCCAGCTGTATAGTTGCACCGGGTATAGGCGAGCCGCTTAGGTCATTGAGAATTGTCAATCTTAGAAAATAGGTCGTCGTGCGGCCGCCACCGCCTAAACAACCGGTTAGGATCAATGCAATCGAAAGGCAAATCAAAAAAAACAGCTACGTCTGCAGATAGGTTTCATTAAAGCCCTCCTCATAATCTTGTTCTGTGTTTAAGTCTAGAGATTTAAGGAGGGGGGGTATCATCATCCAAAGGGGGGGTGAACTTGCGGACAAACCCGCTCATACTTTGGAATGAAACCCAATCTACCGTTTTAGATCACAGGTGGTGGGCCGTTGTAAGCACAAAACAGATTGGTTTTACCCGGTTCTTCTTTCAACCACTAGATTTACAGCGAGCCCCGCGACAATGATGACGCCGCCCAGGAAGGAAACGCTTGAAATATCCGCACCAAGTAGTAGGTCGAAAAAAAACCCCCCCGGTGAATACTTGGCCCACAAAAGTTAATAGTGTGAGGCGAAAGGCGGTCACTTTTGGTACCGTGAGGTTATTGAGCAGTACGATGACTACACCTAACACACCGCCAAGATAAATCCACGGCCGTGTGGCTACACCGGACAAATTCGGTGTTAGTTCGCCCGCCCGCAGGGCGATAATAATGGTGCAGGGCAAGCCAACTAGATGGTTGATCAGCGAACCTTGTAATGCCCCCCCGGTTTTTTTCGGCCAGGCGGGCATTCGCGGTTCTCGAGAGGACTACCGTAATGCCGGAGCCCAATGAGAGCAGGACTGCTAGGAAAGCGTAAGAAACACTGCGGTCCAGCATAAACAAAATTCCCGAAACCGATATTATTAATCCGGGGGGGATCGAACGTTTGTCAAGCAATTGCTTTTTCATTCCAAATAAGCCGAAGGTGTCAATGATGAGAGAAGTAACGCTTTGCCCCAGCAGGCCTAAGGCAACAATACTGGTCAGGCTGATGTGCCCGTACGCAAAATTATTAAATACAGTTGTAAATACGCCGATGGCACCACCCAGATAGATCCATTTCGGCCCATGAGTGAAAAGAGGTTTTCTTTCTTTTTGTAGCGTGCGCAATATAAATGCGAAACCCGAGCCGACCACATGAATAATGACCGCAGCAAAGTAAACGCCGTAATAAACGGTAAGGTTTCCGTTAATTAGATCATGATTGATAAAATACTTCCTGTCAATAACGCCAATAGTTGGTGCATTGCCACTCACCTGCTGTCTACCAAGGCGGATATGCCCGTGATTTGAATTGATTTCGAGGTTAGGCAGGGAGTCCTTTATTTCGGCCCGATGGTGTTCACCCCCCCTTTGTGGCTTGCAGTGGTGCTTAAGGTCTTTTATGTTCCTTATATGGCGGGCCATCGTCCGCAGGCTAGAAGCATAAATTGAAAATTGATGCCAATTGGCCCCACCGGCGATCGAAGGCGAACAAAGCAATAAGCTAAACTGACAATAGTTAAAGCGGGCGGAAGCCTTTGTAAATCTACCACTAGAAGATACAAGCTTTAAGGGGGGCAGGAAGGATGTTTGTGGAAGCGGTCATTCCGTGATTACGTACTCTTTCCCATTGGCAAGTTTGGGTTGCCGTGGTCTGATTTTCCATATTGTTGTTATGGGCCCCCCCGCCCTTGTATTTTTAACAGGCTTTATGCCTTTGCTAATGTACACTTCATATGCTTGCTTGCTGCTAGAACCGTTTTAGTGTGAGTTCCCCCCCAAGAGAAATGTAGGTAATCAAAGGTAGGGGTTGGACAAGCGGCTTTGCGAATATCAAGCTAGGTCCCGATTTCGTGAAAAATTTAAATACACTCGGTTAGCCTTAAATCGCACTGGTTTGGGTCTTTTTTTTGCGTGTGAAATCCTTTAAATGCGGTAATTATTCTTCTTCCGAGGGTTACCCCCCCAACTCGTTTACTTCCCAAATAGTTCCGCGAATTTGTTGCGGGGGGTTTTGCTTGTGGGCAAAATTAAGACCGTGACCAGGCGACTATATTTAGAAGTAAGCGCTGCTGAATAATAGGATGTTAGCCGGCAGCGTCGGTTTTCCCGTCTTTTTGAAACGAGACGAACTAATGTGGTCCGTAATGCCCCCCCGCCGACAAGGACTTGCTGCGTTTTGCCTCATCGGATCGGGCCAGGAAATATGGGCCATTGCGGCGGACACACAGTTTCACCTAAATCCACCCTTATTTTTCCACTTTAGGTTGCAACATCGCAAATACAAATCTTTTTCCGTACCCCGAAGGATAAACATCCTTATAGTTGGTTTTTTTTCGTTGTTAATTTGTAACTGTAATTATAAC
>JMBV01000006.1_pt1 | contig 101194 bp, 190 predicted proteins | sample 616531 | NCBI WGS metagenome assembly JMBV01 (sample SAMN02727904, study PRJNA239997) | anaerobic digester metagenome | biome: anaerobic digester; isolation source: mesophilic anaerobic digester inoculated with municipal waste water sludge... | place: Germany: Bielefeld University, CeBiTec ...
CACGGCCTGGCGATGTAGTATATTTCTGCTTAGGAAGGAGGGTCCATGCGACCGAAGTTATACCTGCCCGGGACAAGCTTTCCGTTCAGGTTCACTCCGATGCTGCCTATGCTCTGCAGCAGGCCGGGGAAGATTGGGGTAAAACAGATGTGGTATATTGTGGCCGGACCATGGATCGTGTGAGGGCTCCAAAAGGGCGCGGTTTTACAGAGTACTTTACCTTAAATCATGGAGGTATTAAAATGATTACGGTGACAGCCAGGGCGGAAAAGCGCCTCAAGGACATGTTGGAAACGGCGGGAACAAAAGAAGCACTGCTGCGCATTTATGTGGCGGGTTTTGGTTGAGGAGGGCCTAATTTAGGCATGGCTTTGGTAGAAGCCAAAAACCCGAGGATGTCGTACTCGAAACGAACGGCATTCGTTTTGTCCTCGATCCGCAGGTGGAACAGTTTGCCAAGGGTGCTGTGGTGGATTATAAGCGTTCTATTTTTGGGCGGGGGGGCTTTGTGGTACGTACCGGACGCGGCGGCGATTGTTAGGCTTTTTAAGCGTTCGTGGAATATTCTCCTTCTCAAGGTGAAATACTAGGGGTAGTTTCTACCAGAAGGAGGAAAATAGCTTGGTTCAAAATGTACACTGCAGTGTCAACAATTGCCATTATTGGACGCGAGGGAATGTATGTGGCGCTTCTCAGATTATGATCACCGCTGATACGGTGGGGGGGTATGAAATGCCCGATTCCTTTGATGCCCCCCCAAGCATCACAGCGCCCGCATCACCGGTGGATTCATGTATGGAGACGTGTTGTAAAACCTTCACTCCCAAGGATTCAACCCATATTGAAGACGATGGGGTTTACAAATCCTAAACCGCATGTTCATGGAGAGGCCGATGACCCTTCGGTCTCTTTTTTTATTTGTCAAAAGGCTTCCGCGTGGGGGGTAGAATGGGAAGCGGGGGGGTTGCATGCCGGAGCACAGACACTCTTTGGCCACCACCGTGCGCTCCAACGAGGAGGGCTTGATGGTCAAAGACATAATATATGGTCGGCTCGATTTGGGCCGGGGCCTGATTCGGCGCATGAAACGGGGGGGCGGCGGTGTTTTCTTGAACGGTGAAAAAGACTATTTGACTCGCCGGGTGCGGGCCGGGGATGAAATCAAAATTGTTTTTACGAAGAGGGGACTGATCTCAAGCCCCCCCAGGACATTCCGCTGGATATTGTTTATGAAGATAATTATCTGTTGGTCATCAATAAACCCGCGGGGATGGTGGTGCATCCCACAGGCAGCTATCAGGATCAAACATTGGCAAACGCCATTGCCCATCATTGGCAGATGATCGGCCTTAAGGCCAGAGTGCGCCTGGTGCACCGCTTGGATAAGGACACCTCGGGCCTGCTGATGGTGGCTAAAGAGCCATATACCTGCAGCGCCTCCTGCGCCAGCTAGGTGAGGGCGGGTTAGTCCGCGAATATCTGGCGGTGGTGGCAGGCAGCCCGATCCCATCTCGAGGGGTAATTAGAGCGCCCATCGGCCGCTCGACAGAACACGGCGTCAAACGGGTGATAAGCACGGAAGGTAAGGAAGCCTGTACATTCTATAAGACGATAGCCCAACGAAGCGGGCTGAGTTTACTGCGCCTAAATCTTAAAAGCGGCCGCACGCATCAGATCAGAGTGCACCTGGCCGGCTTGGGCTATCCATTGCTGGGAGACCCTCTGTACGGGCCGCTGCCCACCGATTTAGGCAGGCAGGCACTCCATGCCTGGCGGCTGGAGTTCACCCATCCGCGCACAGCAGAAAGGCAAGTAATTTACTGCCCTTTGCCCGCAGATCTAATCCATTTGTGGCAACAGGGAAACAAAGGGGGCTTGGTGTCGCATGCTTGAGGTGAACGGTAAAATGATTGCCAAGGGTACGCGGGTCGGATTGGAGACCACCTGGGAATTGGCCAAAATTGTGGTACCAACCGCGATGCTGGTAACCATCTTCAAAGCCAGCGGTTTACTGGATATTATAACTGATTTTTTCGCCCCCCCGTATATGGGGCTCTTTGGTTTATCCGGTGAAGCTGCGGTAGTCTTATTCAGTGGGTATTTTGTTAATTTATATGCGGCTGCGGGCAGCATTGTCGCTCTAGATCTTCCCCCCCTGGGCGAAATAGCCATTGCGGCGGCAATGCTGACATTTTGCCATTCGCTCCTGGTGGAACTGCCCATCAGCAAAAAAAGCGGGCAGCCCCCCCTCAGTTATATTTCTTCATTAGGTTGGGCTGTTCGCTGGCGGTTGGCATACTGTTGGGCTGATTAGATCATGAGTATTCTCTGGGAAGGCTTAAAACAGGGTTTACACGGTGTCTGGACAGTGGCCCGGGTGGTTATTCCACTGATGATTATTTTGGAAATTGCCCAAGCCAATGGCTTACTGCAGAGGTTGAACAGGGTTTTGGCCCGCCCCCCCTTTCGGCGCATCGGGTTGTCCGAAGAGGGTGCCTTTCCTGTGGTAGTGGCCATGGTCTTTGGCCTCACCTTTGGCTCGGGGGGGGTAATCCTTAACCATGTTCAGGAAGGGAAAATAACCGCCCGCGAAGTGAAAATCATGGGTACTTTCATTGCGCTCGCCCATGCACTTATCGAAGATACGATAATCTTTTTCAGCTTGGGGGGGGCGCCCCTCTTGCTTTTGTTGGTACCGCGCCTTACTGCCGCTTATGGGATGGCCTACCTTGTCTATAGACGCGGTTTATCCCGCGGCTTACCACAGGGGGGGACGGCTTCAAAAGTGTGGATTAGCCATCCCGCTTCTGACGGGGGGGCAAGGCCTGCATTGACCAAAAGCTGCAGCCGGGGGGAGAATGGGGGGGCACCGCTATCGTAATGCTGAGGGGGGCTCTAAGGCAACGTAAGTTAAAGCCCAGGCCGTATGGGGGGGGTTTAAACTTCCAAAAAAACTCCCAGGCCCGTTGTTCCTCTACTCGCGGGCCTAACAATTCCGAGAATCCTTCTCGATCACCCTCTCTGACAGCGGCCCGCAGCCGAGTGACGAAGGTTTCGAGTGATTGCCGCAAATCTCCGGGCACTTGCTGTTGGTAGGGGGTGAGGGCAAAGAAAGTGAGCTTAAGCCGCCCTTCCTGTTCCTGCCAGCCCGTCAAGGCTGAAAATCGAGATCCCTGCTGCGTGATTAAAACTATCTCAAAAAGCCCTTCAGGATGGGACGGCCTAGTCACGATTTCACTTGTGACGGCACCGTACTCAGGGGGCAGTTCCGCTAAATACCGGGCCAATTCCTTCTCTGCTAATTCCGCATCCAGTAACAGCCCGATTTCTTCTGCGTTCCTAGTGCTGATCAAGTCGGTCAGCCTATTGATCTGGATCTCCACTCGGGAGGTAAAGGCGGCAAAGGGGGGGGTGGTTCCTCTTGGCCTTGCGACGCACTCGCGCAGGCTAGGACGACGATGAGGCCCACAATCAATTTTTTTCACTGCAACTCCCTCCAATTTCAAAGCTGTCGGCGCATTGTGCGGTGGGGAATACCGCCGTCAAAAAAAATCTTCCCCCCCTTCTTCTATAAAGCCCAGCCGGGCATAAAATCCCAGTGCCCCCCCAAGCTGGGCATCCACGCTGCATTCTCTGCTCCCTCCCGCTTTGGCGGCCTTAAGCATCGTGCGGATCAATTCGCTGCCAAGGCCCTGTCCCCCCCTAAATTCTCTTAATAGCGCGATGCGCCCAATTTTGGCGGATTCGGCCTGCCTGATCAAACGCCCGGTGCCCACTAAAACATCGTCAAGAAAAATACCGAAGTGTTCTGCCTTCTCATCAAATGTGTCGTGCTCTTCCTCAAAGGGCACGTTTTGTTCATCCACAAACACCTTAATTCTGATCGCTAAGGCCTGCTCAAATTCCTGTGCTGTAAGTTTTCTGTATACCTGCAAATGCGGGGCCCCCCCCATTCTATGTATGATTCTATGTTACGCTTTTTCATTGAAATTCCTGCCTGGTCTCACCACAATAATGGAGATGTACAAAGTGTGTGCAGCCCGGTTCCCGCGCCGAATCGGGGTTCGTTTTTGGAGGAGTTTGCAGTATAATAAAGAAAACTAGCAACACGCTAAGTATGTTTAGGTGTGGGAGTGGGTCTAATGGAGAAATTGGCAATTCACGGTGGTGTTCCGGTGCGTACTAAACGGTGGGTTTCCAAATACATGGGCGGCGAAGAGTTGGGTGCGGAAGAAAAGAAACGAGTACTGCAGGTATTGGATAAAAAAAACGCGTCTTTCGTTATTTTCCGGACGGTCTGGAGAGTTCCGAAACGGCTTTATTGGAGCAGGAGTATAAAAGGTTTTGGGTACCGATTATGCTTTGGCGGTGAATTCGGGCACCTCCGCTTTAGTCTGTGCTTTGATTGCGGTAGGTGTGGGGGGGCCGGGGGGGACGAAGTGATAATTCCCGCCTACACCTGGGTGGCAACGGCCGCGGCCGTTGTGCTTGTAAACGCAATTCCTGTTCTTGCCGAAATCGACAGCAGTTTAACTTTGGATCCCTTAGATGTAGAGCGAAAGATCACTGCCCGCACCAAGGCCCTATTAGTCGTACACATGCGTGGCATTTCCGCTGATCTTAGGCCGCTGCTGGCCATCGCAGAAAACACGATTTGCAGGTAATTGAAGACGCGGCTCAGGCCAATGGCGGTACCTATCAAGGGCGCATGTTGGGTTCCTTGGGCGATGTGGGCTGTTTTAGCCTGCAGCAATCCAAGGTAATTACGACAGGGGAGGGAGGCATGCTCGTCACCGATTCAGAAGAATTGTGGCAGCGAGCAGTGCTTTACCATGATGGCGCCGGCTATCAGTATCGTTTTATTGAACGGAAAATACCGGCCTTTCCCGGGCATAATTTCCGTTTGACCGAACTGCAGGCCGCGCTGAGCCTAGGGCAATTGGAAAAATGCCGGCCATTTTGCGAACTACACAGCAGAATAAGGCCCAACTTGTGGCTGAACTGCGCGGACAAGGAAAGATTGAGTTATCATCCGTATTTGGCACCGAGCGGGATCTAGGGGTCAGCTTGATCTTCTACGTTTCTGATTCTAAAACTGCCCGGTCTGTTGCGGCCGCTTTGACCGCGGAGGGTATCCCCCCGCCTTTCAAGTTTATGATGAAGGTGCCAACGATCAGCATATCTATATCAACTGGGAGTTTTTGCTTAAAAAAACAGGATCCGTGGGGCGGGGGGCTATCCTTGGGATTCTCCGCTTTATACAGGTAGTGTGGAATACTCCGCGGAAAGCTGCCCGCGCAGTTTAAACCTGCTGGGAAGGGCTGTTCAAATTCATCTTAATCATCTTATTCTTCCCGGGGGATCTGGCGGATATTGTGGCCGCGATTGATAAAGTAGCCACCCACCTGCTGTAAAGAAAAGGAATGGGGTGTCGGTATGAGGTTCAGCAAATATCACGGGCTGGGTAATGATTTTATTTTTATTGAGGATTGTGCCGGGGAGCTGGTTGAAAAGGGTGCGGGGGGGCTGGCAAGGAAACTCTGTCATCGCAATTTCGGCATCGGCGGCGATGGACTGGTTTTCATCACCAAGATGATGGGTTTATATACAATGCGTATTTTAATGCGGACGGAAGTGAAGCGGAGACGTGCGGCAATGCGCTGCGGTGCTTTGCCGATTATCTGCTTAAACGGGGTTTGCTCAGTGGGCCAAACATAGAAGTCAATACGCTGGGCGGGGGGGTGAAGAGGATCTCCGCCGCAGGCGATCAGTATACGGTGGATATGGGTGAACCAGATTTTTCTTTTAATCAAGCCCGGCCCCTGGGGGGGTTGTTTCTCACGGCCAGTCTTGGTCGCTGTACCCCGTTTCGCTCGGAAACCTCACGGGGGGGTTGCGTTTCTGGAAAATCTAGCGGATCTCGATCTTGCTTTTGGGGGGGCCCCCGCCTCGAACAGGCTTCTATTTGGCCCCGGGGGGGCTAATATCGAGTTCACTCAAGTTATAAGCGCTCAGCACCTCAAAGTGCGTGTGTGGGAAAGGGGGGGTAGGCCCCACTTTGGCCTGCGGCAGCGGCGCCTGCGCGGCGGTGGTGGTTGCCGGCAGGCTCGGTTTGACTAGGGGGGGCCTGTTCGGGTCACGCTGCCGGGGGGGTGATCTTTTCATAGAACACAATACGAAAAACCGGGTATTAATGACCGGGCCCGCGGAAAGAGTTTTTGATGGCGTGATAGAACTAGATTAGGGGGGGAGGGAGATAAAATGTTAGTATTAGCACATCGGGGGGGTTATTCCAGTAAGGCGCCGGAAAATACAATGGCTGCCTTTGAACTTGCACTGGAGAAGGGATCCCACGGTTTGGAGCTGGATGTTCATTTAAGCAGGGATGGGGAAGTGGTCGTGATTCACGATCATACGCTGGAGCGTACTACAAACGGCACAGGTGTGGTAGAAGAGCACACCCTGTCCGAACTGCACAGACTTGATGCGGGGGGGTCTTGGTTTTCACCTCAATTTAAGGGCGAGCGGATCCCCCCCACGCTTGATCAGGTCTGTGCTTTGATCAAAGGGGAAAATCTCTTGTTAAATGTGGAACTAAAGGCGGCTTTAGGTTTTGAAAAATTAAACGAGTGCTTGATTGAGATTTTGGCGAACCACGACATAGAAGAACAAGTAATAGTGTCTTCGTTCAACCATTATTCGCTGGCCCATCTCAAGCAGATCAGACCCGGGTTGCGCACGGGAATTTTGTATAATGCGGCCCTTGTTGATCCTTGGATTTATGCTAAAAGTATCGGTGCGTCCGCTCTGCACCCTTATTACTTAGGGATCATCCCCGAGATTGTGGCCGGGGGGGCGCGGCAAAACGGAATGATGGTCAATACCTGGACTGTGGATAGTCTCTCTGACATCAAAAGGATGATCGCGGCTAAGGTGGACAGCGTTATCACCAATGAGCCTGAAGCCGCTCTTGGTTTACTCTAAGTTTTTGGCCGCCAGGGACAAGTCCTGCGTAAAGTGTTTATACAAAGATGGGCGTCTTCGTACCGCTAGGGATGATAGGAGACGATGGTCGTAAAACCGTGCACCATATGCGTTTTGCCGCGCAGTTTCTTGGCCGAGGCCTGCGGATCGCCGAAATAGGCTTTGGTGACCACATCGCCCAAGCAGATTACAATCTGCGGTTTGTGCCGGTCGATTTGTTCCCGCAGAAAATCCAAAGCTAGGCCGCGTGCTTTCTCCTTATCATATTTCCCCCCCAGTGGGCGTGCTTTAAGCAGAAAACTGACGTATACTTGCTCCAATGCTAAGCCTGCGGCGGCAATGCCTCTCAGCAGCGTTTCCCGGGTGCCGCACAGGAAGGGCTTGCCCTCCTTTGTTTCCCTGGCCCCCCCCGGGTTGTCTAAAACGATAAAGAGGGGGGCGGCAGAATTGCCCTCGCCCCCCCAGATCAGCCTGGCGCTTGTGTGGCTGTTCAATAAGTGCAGCTGGTGGTCTGTAAGGTGAGCAGGCAGCGGGTCCTCGGGTAAGATTTTTCCTGTGAAAGCATCCATGGAGTGCCTCCTTTTTTTAACAAATGAATGCAACAAGCGAGGTGGGCACGATGAAACAAGTGACTGGTTATCGTTTGCGGCGTAAAAGGCCGGTGGTGGGGGGGTTATCATGGTGGCTTTAGCACTATTGATCTTGTTTGTGGGTGCGTTGGCTGTTCTGCCCCCCCTTGATCATGGGTTTCATGATCAATAAACATGTCCAGTATCTCAGGTATTCATAACCCATCTGTGACGGTCTTATTCGGTCATGCCGTTTTTTTTGAAGGAATAGGGATATGCTTCTTTGCTTTACGATATGCGGGGGGGCATCAGCGCAGCGGCTTATTCCGCCTGCAGCTAAGTGGCTTATGCCGATTTAGATTGATTGCCCGCACCTCTTGTGGCGTTAGTTATGGACAATTGTTCATAACCCTGTATAATGGAGACAATAGGAAAGGAGGAAATGAAAAATGATTATTGCAATTCCGCTCAATGAGCCATCTTTGGCGGGAGGTATCTGCCGATCTTTTGGACGGGCACCTTATTTTCTGATTCATGACAGCGAACAGAAGAAGGATCTTTTCCTGGCAAATGAGGCCGCCCAAAGCCGTGACGGCGCCGGGGGGGTACGCGCTTCGCAGACTATCGTTGATCACCGGGCGGATGTGCTGCTGACTCCGCGCTGCGGTGGAAATGCGGCCTTTATACTTCAAGCGGCGCGAGTAAAGATCTATCAGACTGAGGGCGACTCGGTCGCAGATAATTTGGCCGCTTTTGCCAAGGGCGAGTTGGCTAAACTAGAAGAAGTAGGGGGGGATGGGCAGCGTGGTCATGGCAGATCATAGGCCCACAATTGCGGTGCTCAGCGGCAAGGGGGGCACAGGTAAGACATTTGTGGCCGTTAACTTGGCCGCCGCGGCCCGTTCCGCATATTACATTGATTGCGACGTGGAAGAGCCTAACGGGCATCTGTTTTTGCGCCCAAAGAACGTGGTTTCCCAGCCGGTAGAGGTCCTGATTCCCCCCCTTGTTGATCAGAATCTTTGCACCGCGTGCCGAAGCTGTGTTGAGTTTTGCAAGTTCAACGCCTTGGCCCTCATTCTTGATCGGCTCCTTGTTTTTGAAGAAATATGCCATTCCTGTGGCGGTTGTGTCCTGGCCTGCCTGTCGGGGGGCATTAAGCGAACGCAAAAAAAGAAATCGGCATCATTCAACGGGGGGGCAAAGCGGATCACGTTGAGGTGTTTACCGGCATTTTGAATATTGGGGGGGAAATCACGGGAGTGCCCATTATAGAGCGTCTTTTGGAACTTGAAAGAGATCCCGCGGTGCTGACCGTCATTGATTGTCCGCCCGGAGCGGCGTGTTCTGTGATGGAAAGTATTGCGGATGCGGATTACTGCCTGATTGTTGTGGAACCAACCCTATTTGGCCTGCATAACTTTAAGCTTGTCTATGAGTTGGCGAGCCGTTTGGGTAAAAAGGTGGGCATCATCGCTAATAAATGGATGGGCAGCTACGATCCAATCGAGGATTTCTGCCATGCCCAATCCCTGCCTATCTTGGCGAAGATCCCTTATGATTCCAATCTGGCTCTGCTTAACAGCGAAGGCAAAATTGCCGCCGCCGAAAAGGCTGAGTACGCAGAGCTTTTGCAAAGCTGCTGGCGATGGTGGGCGAGGAGGCGGGCTATGAAGCAATTATTAATTCTTAGCGGCAAGGGCGGTACCGGTAAAACGACAGTGGCCGGGGGGGCATTTATCAGGCTGGCCCAAGCTAAGGCCTATGCTGATTGCGATGTGGACGCCCCCTAATCTACATTTAATCGCGGGTGATCTGCCCCGCCCCGAACGGGATGACTACTACGGGATGGATAAGGCGCTAATTGATGCAGAACTTTGTACAGAGTGCGGTTTGTGTTTCGAGCACTGCCGCTTTGGGGCTATCAAATTCGATCGGGGCTACCGGGTTGACCCCCCCTTTGCCTGTGAAGGATGCAGCGTGTGCCGGCTGGTGTGCCCAGCGCAGGCCGTTACACTGGTGCCTGCGGTAGGCGGCGAATTGCGCCTTTACAAAAAGGATGATGTTGTGTTTTCCACCGCCCAGCTTAAAATGGGCAGCGGCAATTCGGGGGGGCTGCTTGTGACTGAGGTGAAAACCGCCTGCGGGGCTCGGCTTGGGGAATACCGCTGGCGATCATCGACGGATCGCCGGGAATTGGCTGTCCGGTTCATGCTTCTTTAAGCGGCGTTGATTTAGTTCTTTTAGTCACGGAGCCGTCTTTATCGGGCTTAAGCGATCTGCGGCGCATAATGGATACCGCCTGCAAATTCAACATCAGACAGGCGGCTTGTATCAATAAATTCGATACAAACCCGGAATTGACAGAAGAGATTGTCCGCCACTGCGAAGCAAGCCAGGTACCCGTGGTGGGGAAGATCCCCTTTGACCCCCGGGCTCACGAAGCGGTGAATGCGGGCTTGACAATAGTGGATGTGCCTGCGCCGCAGGGGGGGATAGTGTGCGGCAGATTTTCGCGCGGACGATGCGCTATTTAAACAGCTCAACAGAGGGGGAAGTACAATGAAAATTGCGGTACCAAGTGATCAGGGCCGGGTGGCGGCCCATTTCGGTCATTGTGCCAGTTTTGAAATCTATGAAGTAGAGGCTGATCAAGTGGTAGGAGAGCAATCGCTGCCTAACCCGGGCCATAAACCGGGGTTTTGCCCAATTTCCTGCACGAACATGGGGTAACCGTGATTATTGCAGGAGGCATCGGTACTGCTGCAGTCCGTATTTTGAAGATAAGGGGATCAAGGTAGTTCCCGGTGCCTCAGGCAGCAGCCGTTCCGTTGTGGAACAATACGTGCGGGGGGGTGAACTCGATTATTCAGGTTCAGTCTGCGACCACTAGAATAACAAAAGAGAGCCGCAAAACGGCTCTCTTTCATTGATCTGCTCCTTAGATAATGCTGCTTAAATCCTCATCCGCCAGGGCGGTTACCAAGGCAATGCTGGCTTCCACATCGCGTATGTCGATCATTTCCGAAGGGGAATGGACATAGCGGGTGGGAATGGAGATCGTCCCGGAAGGAACACCGGCCTTTGTTAAGTGGATGGCGCCCGCATCGGTGCCGCCTGCCTCCAAGACCTCCAGTTGGTAGGGTATGTCGTTTTCTTCTGCCAATTTAACCAGGAGATCCTTTACCTTGGGATGGGCGATAACGGAAGAATCCTTGACCTTAATCGCGGTACCTGCGCCCAGGCAAACAGCCATACGCCTGGCTTCGGGCGTATCACCGGTCATGGTGACGTCTAAGGCTATGCCCAAATCGGGATCAATTCGATAAGCGGAGGTTCTGGCGCCGCGCAGCCCCCCCACCTCTTCCTGGGCGGTGAACACGAAATAAAGGGTGTGTTTGGGCTGTTTGATCCTTTTTAGCGCTTCGATTAAAACTACGCAGCCAATCCGGTTATCCATCGCTTTGGCAACGAGGCGGTTGCCTAGGTCGGCAAATTCTCTGTGAAAATGCCGAATTCGCCTAAACTCACCTTCTGCAGTGCCTCTTCTTTGTTTTCCGCGCCGATGTCAATATATAATTTGTCCAGCGTGAGCTCTTTCCAGTCGCCTTTTTCACGGTTGATTACACCGATTGTACCATTGCTGAAACGCACCCGGTTGCCTACCAGAGTGGCTACTCCTACACCGCCGATATTGGCAAACCGGAGGAACCCCTTATCGTCGATATGGGTTACTACCACGCCGATTTCGTCGGCGTGGGCGGCGAACATAATTTTCGCCCCCATCTGAGCGGCCTTTTCACCGCGATCAGATTTCCCAGGACATCAGTTTCAATCTCATCGACATGTTCCTCCACCATTGTCTTGATTAGATCAGTGACTTCAGTTTCATAGCCCGATGGCCCGAAAGCCTCGGTCAACTGTCGAATTATATCTTTCATCTGGATCCCTCCCTTTCCCGGAGACTCTCTAGGTAATGCTTAACCAATTGGTAAGCGTTTTCAAAATCATCTTTGCTCATCACAGAAACGGGCGAATGGATATAGCGGCAGGGTATGGAAATTGCCGCCACCTTAGCACCTGCTTTGGTCAGCTGAATTCGGCCCGTATCCGTTCCGCCGGCGGTATTGCGCCTAACTTGAACCGGTATCCCTTTTTCCTCCGCTAGCGCAAACAGTTCTTTAACCAAAGCGGGATGGGGGATTACGGAACGGTCCATCACTGTAATGGCAGGGCCCGCGCCAACCGATGTGGCATGTTTGTGTTCATCTATTCCCGCCACATCCGAAGCGGTCGTTCCCTCCAAAACGAAGGCGAGATCGGGTTCGACTTGATAGGCCGCCACACCTGCCCCCCCCGCAGCCCCCCCACCTCTTCTTGTACCGTAAAGGCGGCTGTTAAGGGAAAGGGAACATCCATTTGCACAAGACGAATTGCTAAAGCGCAGCCCACTCGGTCATCTAGCGCCTTGGCCTTGATTCGGTTCGGGCCTATCTCTTCATACCGGGTGGTAAAATAAGCGCAATCGCCCGGCTTAACGAGGCGCTCCGCCTCTTCTTTATTCTTAACGCCAATATCGATCATCAACTCCTGCAGCGTAAAAGCTCGCTGCCGCTCATTGGGCTGCTGCAGGTGAATGGGCTTGGCCCCGATTACTCCCGGGGGGGTTTTCTTTTCACCCACAGTAACCGTTTTGGCCACCAAGACCCGGGGGTCTACCCCCCCTCCAATGGGCCTGAATTTCAAAAACCCGTTGTTTTCAATACCCATAATCATTAAAGCTACTTCATCCATGTGGGCGGCTAGCATTACCTTTGGGCCGGGGGGGGCGTTGACATTTTTGATCGCAAATAGATTGCCAAGTGCGTCCGTTCTGACTTCATCAACGAAAGGTTCTACCTCGGCGCGGATTAGATCTCGTACTTCCCCCCCTCCAGACCCGGCGCACCGTTTACTTCAGTCAATCGGGCTAGAAGCATCTTAATCCCTCCACGAATTCATTGTCGATTCCTGCTATAAACATGGCCATCAGCCGGCCGGTACGTTTTACGTCTTCGTAATCCAGCGTTTCAATTGGGGTATGCATGTAGCGCAGAGGAATGGACAGCAGGATCGTTGCCACTCCCGCCTGGGTGACCTGGATTGCATAGGCATCGGTACCCCCCCCGGGGTGCGGGGACGGGTCCGAGGAGAATGGGATATTCCATTCTTTCGCCGTTTCTACCATGCGTTTGTGTATCTTGGGATGGACATGGGGGGGCCCTATGGCAATTCCCGGCCCTTTGCCCAGTTTGATCGTTTCGCTATCCTGCAGGCCGGGCTGGTCCCCCCCAAAACCCACGTCAATGGCAATGCCGATATCGGGTACGATTCCGTAAGTACTGGTGATGGCCCCCCCCGCAGGCCTACCTCTTCCTGGACGGTGGCCACGCCGTAGACATCCGCTTCATGCCGGAGAGTGGCAAGGACTTGAAAACATTCAAAAATAGAGGCCACACCGGCGCGATCGTCAAACGCTTTGCCTGCCATAAAGGAACTCTGTAAATCTATCGCCTCGCGTTTAATTGTCACAAGATCACCAATCCGAACCAGTTCCTGCACCTGTTCCTTTGTTTCAAAACCAAGGTCGATGAAAAGATCCTCCATTTTTACGGCCTGGGCCTGTTCGCCCCCCATGCCTGAATGTGGGGCGGTTTCGCCCCCCCAATAATACCCGTCAATGGTTTTAGGCCGTGGACCACGACTTCTTGGCTTAGTAACACCCGTTGGTCAAATCCTCCAACCGTACTGAAACGGAGAAATCCATTTTGTCTATCTCAGTAATGATTAGGCCAATCTCATCCATGTGGGCGGCCAGCATGATTTTAGGCCGGGGTTCTGCTCCCGCGCCTTTCTTTAGCATAATTAGATTGCCAAGCTTATCTGTTTTGATGTCGTCCGCCCAGCGGCATCCATCTCGGATCGGTTGTGCAACATTGTGCTCATATCCCGAGACACCCGAAGCTTGGCTTAGGCTTCGGAAAAACTCTTTTACATCCACTTATTTCCCTCCTTTAATAGTCTAAGCAGTATATTTCTAGTACTGCAAAGGAAAAACCTGCAATACCTCGAATAAATTGTACATGGGGGGGTTGAGCCTATGAATCGAGGCGTCTATGTGGTCTGGCTCTATCTGCCCCCCCGGATGATGACCATCAATGTTGGCAAACTGGGTGTTTTTGATTTCAATGCGGGTGTGTATGCCTATTGCGGCAGCGCTCAGCGCAATTTGCGGCAGCGAATCGCTCGGCATCGGCGGCGGGAAAAAAACATGCATTGGCATATCGATTATTTGCGCTCCAAGGCTGATTATCTCGGCGAAGTTATTCTGCCGGGCAGTCCCAAAGAGATGGAATGCGCGCTAGTCAGCGAACTGCTGCGTATTCCGGCTGCCGGCTATGGCGTCATCGGTTTCGGTTCTTCGGACTGCAGATGTCCATCTCATTTAATCTATGTTCCCACTGCCCGTCCCAAACAAGCCTAATATTTTTGGCAATGCGATTCATTACGTTGATCTGAGTCCGGCAGAGGCGTTCGCATTCTTCGATGCTGGAGATAAGATCGCTGTTTTTTTAGGGTGCAAGAGGCCGATGCTTTCTCGGCATAAAGTCTCAAACTCGCTCAAACGCTCTCGCAATCTCCAAATAATGTCTTCTGGCTGCATGGTGATTTCCTTTCTCAAGAATGATGGTTTAATTATAACATAGAACAAAGGGAGGTTTTGTTTTGCTCAATGAAAGAATTGTGACGGATGTACTATTGGCTGCACTATCCACCGGGGGCGATTTCGCCGAAATTTTCATGGAGGATACCTATAACACCGCGCTTTTAATGCTGGACGGTAAAGTGGAACAGGGTGTGACGGGCCGGGATTACGGTGTGGTATCCGCATTTATCAGGGTTTGCGCAGTGTTTATGCCTATACCAACGATGCGGCCAGGGAAAATCTTATGAAAGTGGCTTTGGAAGCAGCGGCGGCCCTAACCGGAGCGGCCAAGGTTAAAAGCATTGTCCTGGCTAGGCTTTGCGTGCAGAAAACTCATCCGTGCGCCTCAAACCGCAGGCTGTCGGCCAGCAGGAGAAGGTTGACGTGATGAAGAGGGCCCATCTGGCCGCGTCGGGCTACCACGAACAGATCAGCCAGGTGGCCATCAACTATTTGGATTGGGATCAAAATGTGTTCATTGCGAATTCGGAAGGCCTGATGGCGGAAGACCGACGCACCCGCACTAGAATAGCCATTAATGCGGTTGCTTCCAAGGGCAACGAAAAACAATCCGGTTTCAGAGGGCCGGGACGCCACATGGGCTTTGAATTGTTTGACCATATTGATGTAGAGGAATATGCACGAGATGCTGCCCGCAGTGCGGTTACGATGGTGAATGCGGATTATGCGCCCAGCGGGAAGTATCCGGTGATTATTGACAATGAATTTGGCGGTGTTATCTTCCATGAAGCATGCGGCCACAGCTTGGAAGCCACCAGTGTGGCCAAGGGTGCGTCGGTGTTCAGCGGAAAACTGGGCGAAACAGTGGCCAGTGAGCTGGTAACAGCCGTTGATGATGGTTCCATTCCCAATGCCTGGGGCTCACAAAACATCGATGATGAGGGTTATAAAACTAGGCGCAATGTCCTGATTGAAAACGGAGTTCTCAAAGGTTATATGATTGACAGGCTAAATGGCAGGCGCATGCAGATGGAACCCACGGGTAACTCTCGCCGCCAGTCTTATAAATTTGCGCCCACATCGCGCATGACTAATACGTTCATCTGTGCAGGCGATTCGAGCAAAGAAGACATTATCAGCAATACGGAGTATGCTCTCTTTGCTAAGCACATGGGTGGGGGCTCAGTCAATCCGGCAACCGGGGAGTTTAACTTTGCAGTATCTGAAGGCTACATTGTGCGCAACGGAAAGATTGAAAAACCTGTGCGCGGCGCTACGCTGATCGGCAGGGGTTCAGATGTGCTGCAAAAAAATCGACATGGTAGGCTCTAACCTAGCCACCGGCCAGGGGATGTGCGGCTCCTTAAGCGGCTCCATCCCTACTGATGTGGGCCAACCTACCATTCGTGTCAGGGAAATCACGGTGGGTGGACGGAAGGGGGGGCAGAATAATGGACGTGCGTGAATTTAAGGAACGGGTATTCCAAGCCGGAGCAGCTGCGGGTTTGGAAGATATGGAAATCTATGTTGTGCGCTCCAAGGATTTATCGATCCGCGTTTTTCAAAAAGAGGTTGATGATTACACTATCAGTGTTGGCCAGGGCGTAGGTTTCAGGGCCAGGTTCGCCGGGAAAATAGGTTATGCCTACGCGGAGACATTGGCGGCGGATTCGATTCAACTGTTAGTGGAAGGTGTCCGGGCAAATGCCGAAGTTATCGATTCGGATGATGAGATCGTCCTTTTTGCGGGTGCGGACAGCTATCCCGAGGTCCACGCTTATAACGAGGAATTGGCAGAGGTGACACCCAAGACAAAAATTGAATTTGCTAAAGACTTGGAAAAAGAAGCCTTCGCCGCTGATGAAAGGGTTTCTATGGTTAATTGGGCCGCGATGGGCTATCGGGAAGGCGAGACATATATTGCTAACACCTTGGGCCTGGAACAGTCGTTTAGCCAAAATGGCGCCTATGGTTTGGTCTCCGCCGTTGTACGAGAGGACGAACAGGTGAAAACGGGAAGCCGGATGCGCTTCAGCAATGACTGGTCCAAGTTTAATGCACATCAGTTGGCTGATGATGCCGTGGCTGAAGCGGTATCTTTGCTCAACGCGGAGACGGTGAAATCAGGTGAATACCGCGTGCTGCTCCGCTACGATGTGGTTAGGACGTTTTTGAGCACTTTTGCTTCGGTATTTTCAGCGGAAGCGGTGCAGAAGGGCCTTTCCCTTTTAGCGGGCAGGCTTGGGGGAGCAAATAGCCGGTCCCCCCCATGTAACGCTTGTTGACGATCCCCTCCTGGAGAACGGTGCTGCCTCTTCACCTTTCGATGCGGAAGGGGGGGTACCCACCAGGACCAAAAACGTCTTAGAGGCGGGACAGCTAAAAACCTATCTGCACAATTTGAAAACAGCGCAAAAAGACGGTGTCCAGTCCACGGGCAATGCGGCTAGGGCCTCCTTTAAGTCCCCGTGGGTATTTCACCCTCCAATTTTTACATCAAGCCCGGTGATGCGGACTATCAAGAATTGATAACGGAACTGGGTGACGGTTTGATTATCATTAGTGTGCAGGGGGGGCTCACTCCGGGGGGGCCAATCCGGTGTCGGGCGATTTCTCTTTGGGAGCCTATGGCTATTTGGTTGAAAACGGCAAAATAATTAGGCCGGTTGATCAGATCACGATTGCGGGCAATTTCTTCGACTTGTTGGAGGATGTGGAAATAGTCGGTTCCGATTTGGAATTCGGAAGCCCGGGCATGGGTGGTAATGTGGGTGCTCCATCCCTGATAGTTGAAAAATTAGCGGTTGCCGGCAGCTAGGAGGTAAATCCATGCAGTTTTCCGCGCGGCAAGCGGCCAACGTCGGCTTGCTAACCGCAGTTTCTATAGTGCTGACCCGCATTTTCGGGTTGGGTATTCCGCTGTTGGGGGGGTTTGTGGGCCTGCGCATAACGTTGGGCGAGGTGCCCCTGATTTTGGCCGGGATTCTTTTCGGGCCCTGGGCGGGCCTGGTTGCCGGGTTTGCATCCGATCTGATCGGCTATTTGATCAATCCCTTTGGCGGCCCTTTTTTTTCCCGGTTTTGCAGTGAGCGCCGCTCTAACCGGATTTTTGCCCGGTTTGCTTCTGCACGGCCGGCGCAAGGCGCTCAGCCTGTGGCAGGTCGGTGCAGCGGTTTTGATAACGGATTTAATAGCCGGTGTGTTCTTGAATACCCTTTGGCTGACAATCTTGTATGGGGCAGGCTTTTTCATCCTTCTGCCCACTCGGTTGATCTCCAGGGTTGTGACCCTACCCGTTTATACAGTTTCAGTTTTCCTGCTGAATAGGGCCTATCAAATGCACCGAAAAAGCGTGGCAAGTTAAGAGGGGGCCCTAATTTAGCAGGGCCCCTTTTTCGGTTGGCAAAATAAGATATATTGGTGAGAAGGATGATACAAGGACATTTTGGCGAATTAGCCGCACTAGGGACGGCGATTTGCTGGACCTTCAATTCCATAGCCTATGAGAAAGCGGGGGGGAAGAAAGTAGGCAGCCTGTCAGTAAACTATCTGCGATTGTTTGTTGCTTTTAGTTTGTCAAGTGCGGGTGCTTGGCTGACGCGGGGCCTTCTACTGCCAACGGATGCGTCGGGCCGCACCTGGTTTTGGCTATTAATTTCCGGCCTGTTGGGCTTTGTCTTGGGTGACATCTTTCTTTTCGAAGCGTACGTCCAAATAGGTTCGCGGATTTCCCTTCTGATTATGTCCGCCTCACCGCCTCTTGCCGCCTTGGCGGGTTTCTTATTCATGGGGGAAAGAATTGGCGTTGTGGGTTTGCTCGGGATGTTTTTGACCATGGCAGGGATCGGCGCGGTAATCTTGAGCCGCAGTCCCGATGAAAGGAAAGTGCGCTTTAACCGCCCCGCCAAAGGGCTTATGTATGCTACGTTGGGGGCGGTGGGGGGGCAGGCGTTGGGTTTGACTTTCAGTAAATTGGGCATGGGGGGGACTTATAATGCCTTCGCCGCAACCCAAATTCGCTTGATCGCCGCTTTTATCGGTTTTACCATAATTATCACTGTCCGAAAAAAATGGCCTGAAATAAAGGCGGCCCTCGGGGGGGACAAAAAAAGCATTGGGATACATTACGTTAGGTTCAGTCTTAGGGCCTTTTATCGGGGGGGTTAACCTGGCGCTGCTTGCCCTACAGCATACTGCCACGGGCATTGTTTCTTCCCTTTCTTCCATTTCACCCATTGTGATCATTCCCATCTCAATCGCGATTCTCAAAGAAAAGGTGACCGCAAAGGAAATACTGGGGGGGCAGTGGTGGCCATTTTCGGAGTTATTCTCTTGTTCAAGTGATCTTAGGGGGGGAAAACGAAGATATCTTCAATGGGCGCTTTCACGGCGCGCGCAAGATTAATAGCTAGTCTGAGTGAGGGATTATAACCCACTTTAGGTGATAAGTATACGCACCTTGGGCGATTTGCAAAGGTCAGTGCCGAAGCCGCAGGCTAACGGTGATCATCGTTAAGCGACGAACCGGCAGGTGCCACCCTGTTTCTACCCCGGGCTTTAGCTTGATAAAGGGCGCGATCTGCCATGTTGACCAGGTGAGAGGGGGTTAAGGCCGCTAATGGGGACCATTGCCGCTGTCCCTAGGCTAAGGGTAATTCCGAGCGGCAACTTCTCAACGTTCGCGCGGATTTCTTCCGCAACGATGGCCGCCCCCCCTTCTTCTGTCGTATTAGGCAGGACAGCTACGAATTCTTCTCCGCCGAAACGGGCCACAGAATCACCCGCCCTTTTGAGCGTTCCCGCGATTGTTTCAGCCACTTGCTTTAAGCATCGATCTCCCGCCAAATGGCCATGGGTGTCATTGTATGTTTTGAAATGATCCAGATCAATCATGATTAGGGCTAGAGGCAGGCCTTCTCTGGCGCTTATTTCCCAGATTGTGGTCAATAAGTTATCAAAATAACGGCGGTTGTAGACGTTTGTCAATCCGTCTATTTGGGCCAGCCGTTTTAGTTCTTCCACCGCCTCCCGGAGTTCCGCATTAGCCCTTTCCAGTTGGCGGGCTTCTTCTAAGACGGTCTGTTCCCGTTTTCTGTCCAGAACCAGTATGTGATGGACGATCTTGCTGGGCACAATCAAGATGGCAAGCAGGGTTAAAACAGAGAACCACAATGTGCGCTTAAGGTCACCCTCCGTTACGTAGATAGTGTCTTTACCCCACCACGACTGCAAGATTTTTGCTTTGGTGCCATCCTTTTCCATTGCACTTAAGGCATCATTAATAGCCTCTAGCAGTGCGGTATTACCTTTTTTTTCACCGCTAGGCGCGAATACTGGGTTTCGATTGGCTGTTCAACGATTTCGATCCCCCCCTTGATTTTGTTGGCTGCCAGCTCATATTCGCCGATCCGGCGATCCGCGACAACAGCATCGATTGTACCTTTTTGACCAGCTCAAATGCGGTTCGCCAATCGGATATATTTACTAGTTCTACTCCTGGCTGTTTAGACAGCATTTGATAGGGATAGCCCCCACACATCCACGCCGACTTTCTTTCCATGCAAATGCTCCAATGTCCAAATGGTTTGATCACCGCTCCGTTTAAAGATGCAAAACTGTGAGGGCAAAAACTCGATGGAGAAATCGTAGAGTTCTTCGCGCAGGGGCGAAGGGTTGATATGTAAAAGGGCATGGGCCTCTTCCGCCAATACTTGGCCCTGTGCCTCGGCCCAGGGCAAGGCGCGGATTTCTATAGGGTGTTTTATTCGCCGTCCAAGTTCCCGTGCAAGATCAACTGCAACACCCGCAGCTGCCTCGCCCTGCCGATAGAACACGGGTTGATTTTGTTCGTTGCCCACAAAAACGATGGGCGTTGATATTAGGTTTTGGCCCAGTACGACCGGGGGGGTATGGGAGAACTAGAATTAACATCGTCAGAATCAGCGCTCTAATATATTTGGATTTAAACATGACCATCACATCCGGAAAAAAAAGTCTGGTTGCTGTTGGGGGGGTTTCCGCCAACTAGTTTATCCTTTTCCCGGTGGCTTGTCCAGGGCAGCTTCCGGGGCAGTTTCCGGCATAAATTTACTTGCGCGCCCTTTTTCTTTGTGCTATCATATTGTCTATACCAATCTTATGGAGTGTGAGTGTTTGTATGGACGCTGAACCGTCGAAGCGGTGGCAGGTGCTGAGATTAAGGCTGTTATGGCGGCTGCCGGGCGAACCGCGTAAAAAGATTAAGAGGTTTCTCAAGCTGGGTGATCAATTTTTAGCCCGCGGAGAAGCTAAGCTGGCCGAATATTGTTATGAATTATCTCAGGGGCTTGCTCAAGAGGCGGGGGGACGGTGCATCTTCTGAAAAAAAATAAGGCAGCGGGTACAATAACACCTTGGCTTAAATCAAGGTGTTTTATTGTTTACTTCTTGATTAAGTTAGTGAAACAATGTACAATTGCATTAAGAAAATATTCACAGGGAGGGACGGATGTGACACGAATCCAAAGATCTGCCCAGCGCTTTCACGTACTCTCTGATCCAATTCGTTTACAGATATTACTCTTACTGCGCGAAAACGAAATGTGCGTTGGGCACCTAGCGGAGGTCCTGGATATTAATCAACCTAAGGTATCATATCATTTAAAACGGATGTTAGAAGAAGGATTAATAGAGCGGCGTCCGGAACATACTTGGTGCTATTATTCGTTATGCACTGATGTGCGCACCTGGGTGAACAACGAGCTGGACCACTTACTGGATGTTCAGCCGTGGCGAGGGCGGGGGGGAGTTTCGGGTAGGGAAGCGGGCGTTGAGGCTGTCCCTATCAAGGGGGCAATGTATTGCGAAGGATCAAGCAGCTGACGCAGTCCAAATCCTTGAGGGAGGCCTTAAGGAGGGTTTGGCGGGCCGGTTTAGCATCATATGCGGATAGAACTACTTTAGCAGACCTCCAAGCGGCAAAAGCCCGCGCCGAAAAAGATTCGCTGGAAGCGGCTCGCCTTGTGCATGATTACGAAACGAAGATTTTAAGCATTATGCGCGAAAATGAAGAACTTAAGACGTTGAATAAGGAGTTGGAGCGGGTCTATTATATCCTGCGCCGAGAAAACAGTTCACTGAAAGAAGAGATTTTCAAATTGAAAAATCAGGGACAAAAATAGGGGGGGGCGACTAATCACAAGTTGGCTCCTCTGTTTATTTCGGCGGCTCGGGCAGGACATTTATGCTGATGGATGGAATGTGTTAGCAATATGTAAAGCGGGGAAGTGACACGAATGGATGCGAAAAAGCTGATTCAAACGGCTATTTTAGCTGCTTTAGTAGCGGTGACGACAATGGTGGTCAACGTTCCGCTGCCGGGCGTGAAAGGTTACGTTAATATCGGTGATGCGGTTGTGCTGTTGGCGGGCCTCATGCTTGGGCCGGCCGTGGGAGCCTTTTCGGGCGCTTTAGGTTCAAGTCTGGCCGATCTTCTCCTGGGTTACGCCCACTGGGCACCCTGGACATTTATTATCAAAGGCGTGGAAGGGTTTTTAGCCGGGTGGCTCGTATTGCGTCTGCGCAGGGGCGGTACCGTTTTTGGCGCGATTGTCGGCGCAGCTGTGATGGTCTTGGGTTATTTCCTTGTGGGAATTCTTTATTACGGCTGGGCGGCGGCTGTTGTTTCACTGCCCGGAGATCTCCTGCAGGGAGGGGTCAGTGCGGCCTTGTGCTTAATCTTAATCCACCCTTTGCGCAAATATCTCAAACCGGTTTTATAAGGACGGGCACGTTTTCCCGGGCCCGCTCATACAATGAAGAGCAGTCTCAACGGGGGGGTGTGCCATTTAGTGTTTCCTTCATTGCTGAATGCTTTGGCGGCGTGGCTCATTGACGGAGCGGGGGATGCTGGCATCTTTTGTAACGGGGGGCGGAGCCTTCCCTAAACCTCTGCGCCCGGAAGAAGAACAGCGGTTATTGCTGAAAAAAACAAGCAGGAGACGAAGAGGCCCGAAACATTTTGATCGAGCGGAATCTTCGTCTCGTTGCGCATATAGTTAAGAAATTCAGCAATACCGGCGAGGATACGGAAGATTTGATTTCCATTGGCGTAATCGGCTTGATTAAAGCTATCAACACTTTTGATCCGCAAAAAAAAGACGCGCTTGGCAACTTATGCGGCCCGCTGCATTGAAAATGAGAATTCACTGTCAAAGGGAAAATTCAACTTCAATTTTTCCGTCTGCGGGGACAGTGTAGGCCGTGTCATGAACTAACAACCGGCAATCAGCACCACCCGTTTGCTTGATTTCCATCTTTTGTTCCCCCCCTACAGTAATCTCCAGCATGTGTTTTCTAAAGCGCAGTTTAAAGGCATAGCAGTCCCAGGCTTTGGGTAAGAAGGGCCTGAATGTCAAGCCTTCCTTTTCTATGCGCAAGCCTGCAAAGCCATAGACAACGGCCATCCAGGTTCCGGCCATGCTGGTAATGTGCAGCCCTTCGTCCGTATCACGGTTATAATTGTCCAGATCAAGGCGGGCCGTACGCAGGTACAGTTGATAGGCCTTGTCATAATATCCCACTTCTGCCGCAATGATCGCATAGACGCAGGGAGACAGAGATGACTCATGGACCGTCATGGGTTCGTAAAAATCGAAATTCCGTCGTTTAGTTTCCCGATCATACTGGTCCCCCCAAAAAGAACAGACCCTGCAGTACATCGGCCTGCTTAATGAAACAGGAGCGCAGAATGCGGTCCCAGGACCAGTTTTTGTAGAGGGGCAATTCTTGGGCGGGTATGGAATCCACCGTCAGCAGCTCTTTGTCCATAAACCCGTCCTGCTGTTCGAATACGTCCGGTCCTTTGACATAAGGATAATACATCTTAGCAGCGATCCGGCGCCACTTAGCCGTTTCCGCCTCGTTGAAACCAAGTTCGGCGCGCAGCCCGTTGAAATGCTGGGCGTTTTCTTTTTGTATCAGCTCCATTGCTTCCAGTGTGTATTCGAAGCACCAGGCAGCAATGCGGTTAGTATACCAATTGTTATTAACATTGTTTTCGTACTCGTTGGGCCCTGTCACACCCAGGATCATGTAGACTTCTTTGCGCGGTTGATAGGTGACTCGGCTGGCCCAAAATCGACAGATTTCCACCAGTACTTCTAACCCGTAGTCTGCAAGATACTTATGATCTCCCGTATAGCGTATATAGTTGAAGATGGCGTAGGCGATCGCCCCCCCGTTTCTATGGATCTCTTCGAACGTTATCTCCCATTCATTGTGGCACTCCTCGCCCGTCATGGTGACCATGGGGGGGTACAGCGCGCCGGCAAGGCCCAGTTTAGCGGCGTTTTCTTTTGCCTTCTCCAAATGGTTATGGCGGTATAAAAGGAGGTTGCGGGCGACTTTGGCATCACTGGTGCTCAGATAAAAAGGCAGACAGTAGGCCTCCGTGTCCCAATAAGTACTGCCACCGTATTTTTCGCCCGTAAAGCCTTTGGGGGGGCCGATGTTTAAACGGGGGGGATCTTCGCCCGTGTATGTTGACTTAAGCTGGAAAATGTTAAAGCGAATACCCTGCTGGGCGGGGGGATCCCCTTTGATCTTCACATCGCTTTCCTGCCAAATCCGGCTCCAGGCGCGAGAGTGAGCCTCGAAAAGCCCCATATAACCCAGACCTTCGTGTTGGGCTAAAATATTCAGGGCCTGTTCAGCCACTTCCGCGGGGGTAAAATCGCGGCTGGTTGCCACGGCGACGATTTTCTCCAACGTAATTGTTTGGCCCTCCTCCAGCGGGGCTTCAATTTCGCTTTTGACAAAACGAGGTTCGACCGTAATTTTGGCCTCCACATTTTCTAATGGCCGGCCGTCAATCTTGAGCTGATAGGAACTTGCGGCGGCAACGAGAAAACCGGATTTTTTCGTTTCCATGGCTACTAGTTGGTACTCCGGGCAGCCCGCCTCTTTTACGCCCAACCAGAAGTCTTCACCGTAATTGGCATCCTCGTTAACGACATTACCCTGCAGATATGGCGCCAGTTTAACCCGGGCTTTTTTTGCAGCGGGTCCTTTTCCAGCGTGATGCTGTAGCTTAGGGCCGCTATCTCACGGCAGGACATGCTCACAAAACGTTTGGCCTCAATGGAAAAGAGGCGCCCCCCCTGTTCATCCTGAACTTGAAATGTACGCACAAGCTCGCCCCTCTGCATATCCAACACTCGGCGGAAATGAAGGGGGGGCTCCCAGCTGTGCAGATCTAAGGTTCGTCCACTGAGGGCGATATCAAGGCCGATAAAGTTTACCGCGTTGAGCACTTTGGCGAAGTATTCCGGGTAACCAACTTTCCACCAGCCAACTACGGTGCGATCGGGGGGGTAGAATACCCCCGCAATATATGTACCCTGCAGGCTATCACCTGAGTAGGCTTCCTCGAAGTTACCGCGCAGGCCCATGTAGCCGTTGCCCAGGCTCATTAAACTCTCCGTAACCCTGTTTTGTTCGGGTTCAAAACGATCCTCCGTAATCTTCCATTCATCTGTTCCATAGCGAAATCTCATAAAGAATCCCCCTTACAAAAATCATGTCACGCAATGTTAGCAGCAGCAGCTCCGGTGCCATTTCGCCAAATCCCGGCAGGATCAGATCGGCCCCGGCCAAGGCGCTGGCACTGCCAATTCCCACGGCCAACATGCCCGCTCGCTGCGCGGCCACAATTCCCGCAGGTGCATCTTCAAAAACAACTGCTGCAGCCGGATTTATGCCCAGTTTCGAGGCGGCCAGCAGAAACCTTCCGGATCCGGTTTAGCTTTAGAGACGGAATTCCCATCCACAATCGCTGCGAACTCCTGGGTCAAGTGCAGTTTAGTGAGGATAAAACGTGCATTTTTGCTGGCGGAGGCCAAGGCGGTTTTGACTCCGTGTTGTTTTAGGGCAGCCAGAAAGGGCAGAACGCCGGGGGGGAGAATTTCGTTCGGGGCCATCCGTTCGATGTATTGCATATACCAGGTGTTTTTTTCTTGCCGCAAGCCTTTCTTTTTCCTGTGCGCTTTGGCTGCGCCCCCCCCAGTTCTAATAAGATCTGCAGCGAGCGCATGCGGCTGACGCCCTTTAGGCGCTCATTGTCATCTAGAGTGAAGGGAATCTCAAGTTCCTCTGCGAGCCGTTTCCAAGCCAAATAATGATATTTGGCCGTATCCACAATGACGCCGTCCAAATCAAAAATGGCTAACTCCATGTCTATCGCTCCTTTTTCGCGCCCCCATTATAACATGGAAACGGAGGGGGGGATTACATAGGTTTCAAGCAAGGGGGGGGACGTTTATGCATATTGAGCTCAAAGCGGGCCGGTATTATACACTTGTTCTCGAACGCTGCCGGCTATATTTGCAATTGCTGCGGGGGGGGTGGAAGGCGATGATCGCCGTTTACGCCAGGGTAAGCACGGAAGAACAGGCTAAACATGGTTTTGGCATCGCGGCCCAAATCAGGGCCTGCCAGGCGTTAGCGCAAGAAGCGCAAACACTCGTTTTCAAGGACGAAGGTGTATCGGGTGAAACTTTGAACCGCCCTGCCCTTGAGGCGTTGCGCGAGCAGATCGAGCAAGGGTTTGTGACAACGGTGATCTGCCTTGACCCGGATCGCCTTTCGCGCAAACTCCTCCATCAGCTGCTGCTTACCGAAGAGTGGGAACGCCTGGGGGGGTTAATCTCACCTTTGTGAACGGGGGGGATTACAGCAAAACACCGGAGGGTAACCTATTTTATGCTCTAAGGGGGCGCCATCTCGGAGTTTGAAAAGGCAAAAATTACGGAGCGTATGTGCCGCGGTAGGAGGGAAAAGGCGAGACAGGGCAGGGTACTGCGGGATTTTTCCGTATACGGTTACGATTTTGAACCGCGCGCGGAACAGTTGGTGATCAACCATGCTGAGGCTAGGGTGGTGTGGCAGATCTTTACCTGGTTTTTGGCACCGCCCCCCCCGGGTTTGCGGGGTATTTCGGGCATCGCACGGGCGCTGACAGCGGCGGGAATACCTACGAAACGTAACGCGGCTGTGTGGCACCGCCAGGTTGTGCGCCAAATTCTAGGCAATCGCACTTATTTGGGTGAGTTTTTCCAGAATAAATGGAATGCCTCCCAAGGTAGAGTGCGCCTGCGCCCGGAAGAGGAATGGATTTTAATTCCATGCCCACCCATTATTGATCGGGTAACGTTTGCTAGGGCCCAGATGCTTTTGGCCCAGTCCCGCCGGCGTTTCGCCGGAAATGAATCGGCCTATCTTTTAAGCGGGTTAGTGCGCTGTGCCCACTGCGGCCAACCCCCCCTCAAGGGGGGGCGTAAGTGGGGGGGTACAAACGGTGTATGCGGAGGAAGCCGGCGCAGGCTGTGGGTTAAGGATGTTGCAAGGCGCTTTAGATACTAAGGTTTGGTCTTGGTTCGCCGGTACCCTTAATGGCCGGGAGGCCCTAGCTGACCTAGCCTTACGGGAACGGCGGGAGCTGCTGCGTATTCTGATCGAAGAAATTCGGGTGGGGGGGCATGGCGGTAAGGTTGTCATCAAGACCTTTTGACATTGAAATTGAGATCTTAATGCACCTGCGCTCCACGAAAAGAATTCGCAAAGAGGTCAATCTTTTCGATCCCATCGGTTCGGACCGGGAGGGCAATGAAATCAACTTAATGGATATTCTCAGCTCGGAACGGGATGATGTTGTGGATTCGGTTGTGCTGAATATTGATCGTGCTCGATTAGCGGATAAACTGAACTGCCTGTCGAAAAGGGAGCGTCTTGTCTTGGAACTGCGGTTTGGGCTTGGGCAAAAGGAAAGGCAGACCCAAAGGCAGATCGGGCGCCAGTTGGGGATCTCGCGCTCTTATGTTTCTCGCATTGAAAAGAAAGCCTTGGGCAAACTGTTGAGCGAAATGGGCCCCCCCTCTTAAGCGGGGGCCCGCTTTTTCTTTCTAGCTTGATATGCTATAATATACCAACAAACAAGAGAGATGGGGGCTGCAATGGGACTTCTGCAACCGGACTTAGTTTTAAACAGTGTTTTGGATATTAAAGCGGACGATCTTCGTCAAAAAGGGATTGCGGGCTTGCTCGTAGATATTGATAATACGCTGGTGGCCTGGGAAGACTCCCTTATGGACGATAGTTTTTTTGGACTGGGTTCACCGTATGAAGCAGGCCGGCTTGGGCATGTGTATTGTGTCCAATGCGTTGGAAGATAGGACCGGTGCCTTTGCCGAACTTTTGGGCATTCCCGCGGTCGGACGGGCTATGAAACCGTTAAATCGCGCCTTTTTGCGGGGGGGTTTGGCCCTGCTTGATTTGCCCCCGGCTCGGGTGGCGGTGGTTGGTGATCAATTATTTACCGATGTTTTCGGGGGGGAAACCGCCTGGGGGGGATGTTTACTATTTTAATCAACCCCCTTGAGCAGGCGAGAATTTTTCCTGACCAGAATCGTGAGGAAAATTGAAGCAAAGGTACTAAAACGAATGGTCAGACGTGGGCGGCTTGGTTCTGAGGCGGTAGCCGAGCGATTGGGGGGGAGGAAATAAATGGACAAAGAACACTGCCGGGGGGGCTGTGGCGCTAGGTTTCAGCACACCGATCCCAAGGCCTACGGGTATGTTCCCGAGAACTTAGAGAAGGAAGGGCACTGCTCTGCCAAAGGTGTTTTCGGATCAAGCACTATGGTCGTGACGAATTTGGGCCTGTTTCTTCGGAACAATCGCTGGAAGCTATCAAGGCGGGGCTGTCTTGGTGCAGCAGTGTGGTTGTGGTTATGGATCTCCTTGATTTTGAAGCGAGCCTGCCCTCTGAGCTGCTGCGCCTGATTAGCGGTAAGCCGATGATCTTAGCCGTTAACAAAGTGGACCTTCTACCTGAGCAGACGCCCCTTACAGAAATAGAACATTGGGTGCGCCGCCGCTTGCGGGCCCATCAAGGGCTGCGGACCGAGCCTCTTTTAATTAGTGCGCTGACCGGGCACGGTTTTATTGCGCTTGCGCAATTATTGGAAAAAAATGGGGCCCAAGATTTTGTTTGTCGGTGCAAGCAACGCCGGCAAATCCAGTGTGCTGGAGCGCTTACTTAAAATGCGCATCGGCGGCGGGCAGCGGGGGGGCAGCCTCACGCCCACGGTTGCACCCTATCCGGGCACAACGGTAAGCGTTACTCGCTGGCACTGCCCCCCCGGGGGCCTGGTTTTGCCGATTCCCCCCGGGTTATGTGGTGGGCAGCAGGGTCAGTGATTTACTCACAGCGGAGTGTGCGCGGAAAATAATTCCCCCCCACCGCAAGTTATCCTCCCATTTGTATCCCATTGCCACCGGTGATTTGATGTATATCGCCGGTTTATGCGGCTTGGAATGTTTAAGCGGTAGTTCTGTTCTCTTGGGTTATGCCGGTTCTGAGGTCAAATGGGAAAAATCCAGCGCCAGGCATATACAAAAATGGCTGTATCAATTTCAAGGCCCCCCCTGCACAGCCACCGCCTGGGCCAAGCGAGAGTTTAGGTTAAAATCGGGCGAAGATCTGGTTGTAAACGGCCTGGGCTGGGTTTCGGCGCGTCGGGCGCCTCTGGTTTTGCGGGCCCATTTTCCTGCCGGGGGGGTGAAACTTACTGTGCGTCCTAATTTAATCGGCCCCCCCAAAAAAAATAAATGCCGTTTTGTGCATAATACTTGTCCTTCTCGCACATACTATTACTATAATATGTTGCTGGAGGGAACAACTATGGCTTCTTATGTTTATGAAACGGCGCTCCAATCCGCCTCAGGTGAGCAGCTGCTCACTGATTTGCGCCGGACTGTCAGCGATTTAAGGCGAACTAACCCGGAACTGCGCAACTGCTCGCTGGCGGATTTAAGGTTGTGTAGAAGCCGGGCGAAGATCAATGCCACCTTCTTCTTTCAAGAAAAGCATTGAATTAACCTGCGGGGGGGTTTTCTTATTAATGAGAGAGGAGAGGGCAGGGTTTCATAGAAGGAATAGAAAACATTGGCAAGGTGACGAGGAGGTCGCTTATGAAACGAGTCAGACGCATCAGGGAACAACTGCAGGCCCGTGGGGCGGACGTTTTTCTATGTACCAATCCGGTCAACAGGCGCTACCTTACGGGGGGGTTTACCGGCTCGGCCGGTATCGCCTGGGTTTCGGCGGAAAAAAAAGATAATCATGACCGATTTTCGCTACATTGAGCAGGTCAAGGTGGAAAGTCCCGACTGGGAGCTAGTCCGGATTGAGAACCCGATAGACACATTAAAGAAACTTATTGAAGAAAACGATATAGGTAAGATTGCCTTCGAAGCGGACCATATTACAGTACGGCACCTGGAGCAGTGGAAAGAAAAACTAGGGGGGGTGGAGTTTACAGGCGTTACCGGCTGGGTTGAAGAATTGCGCGTAATTAAAACGGCCAAAGAAATTGATTTTATTCGCCAAGCTGCCAAGATTGGGGATCAGGCTTTCGCGGAATTGCTGCCCAAAATCCGTTCCGGAATCAAGGAAACCGAATTGGCGCTGGAACTTGAGTTTCTGATGCGCAGGGCGGGGGCCAGTGGTATGTCATTCGCCCCCCCCATAATTGCTTCCGGGCCCCCCCAGAGTGCTTTACCCCCCCACGCCAGACCCAGCGACCGTGTCTTGATGCACGGTGATTTCGTCGTTTTTGATTTCGGCTGCATTGTAAACGGTTATTGTTCCGATATGACCCGAACGGTCGTCATCGGCGAGCCCGAAGAACAGCATCTTTTAGTATACGACCTGGTCTTACGGGCGCAAGTGGAGTCTCTGGCGGCGGTCGCACCGGGCATGAAAGGCTGCGAGGTTGATGCGATTGCCCGAGAGATTATTACCGATGCGGGTTACGGCGAATACTTCGGCCATGGGTTGGGCCACGGAGTGGGCCTGGAGGTTCACGAAAATCCTCGGCTGTCTCGAACAGATGATACCCCTCTGCAGCCGGGCATGATCGTCACGGTTGAACCGGGTGTTTACTTGCCCGGGTTTGGCGGAGTAAGAATTGAGGATTTGGTTGCGGTTACAGAAGGCGGTCACGAGGTTTTAACCTCCACTTTTAAAGAATTGTATATCGTCGAGTAAGGAGGAATGCAATGATTTCTGTAAACGACTTTCGCACAGGGTGACGATTGAGTTAGAGGGCGACATTTACAGCGTGGTAGATTTTCTTCACGTTAAACCGGGTAAAGGGGCGGCCTTTGTGCGTTCCAAACTTAGAAACGTTCGCTCAGGCGCGGTCCTGGAGCGGACCTTCCGCGCAGGGGAAAGGGTAGCCAGGGCCCACATTGAGCTTAGGCAGATGCAGTATTTATATAGCACGGGCGATGAGTACTTTTTCATGGATACGGAAACCTATGATCAGCTCTCTCTTAATGTTCAGGATTTAGGTGATGCGCCAAAATATCTATTGGAAAACATGACCATCGGCATTCAGTTTTATGAAAATCAGGCGGTGGGCGTTGATCTGCCCTCTGCCGTTGTGTTGGAAGTGACCGAGACAGAACCCGGTTTCCGCGGCGATACGGCGCAGGGCGCTACCAAACCGGCAGTGCTGCAGACCGGAATCAGCGTACAGGTGCCTCTGTTTGTAGAACAGGGCGAAAAATCCGGGTTGATACTAGGACGGGAGAATACCTTTCGAGGGCATAAAATTAGGAGGTGGCTTGATTGGAAACGGCGAAGGAAAAAAATTGCCTATCTGCGGGGGGGATGATTGACGGCGACTCTTCTTTAAAGGAAGAGCGGATTCGTTTTCTGTTTGAAAAAGTCTTAGAGATCTTGGATGAACTGGCCGCCGATGTGGAAGAGATGGCCGAGGCACAGGATGAATTGGACGACTACCTGCAAGAGATTGATTTTGATCTGGCTTACCTTGAAGACGAGCTGAGCGATGAGGACGATGTTGACGAAGAATGGTCCGATTGGGATGATAAGCCCGGTACCTTTGTGGAAATCCCCCCCTGTGCCCATTGCGGTTATCTGGTTAGCTTCGATGAGGACTTCTTATCCGGTCCCGGGGTTCAAATCTGCTGCCCCCGCTGTGATGCGGTCGTGTTTCAAACAGATGACTTCGAAGATCTGGAGGAGTTTTCAGAGGATCCCGAATTAGACGAGGATGAGTAGTCGCGGCTAACTCATGCCGCAAGAAATTGTAATGCCAAAAAGACTGCCTTTTACGAGGCAGTCTTTTTTTTGTCATAACTTGTCCCTCCGCCGCATAGTCTTAGGCAGGGGGGGATTGCAGATGCGCAAATATTTGGCGCCCCCCCGGCTGAGGGAGATTGTGGAGAAACTGGATACCGTCGGCTTGGAAGAAATCAGGGTGCGGTTGGAACGCCCGCTGATGGCCAAAATAGACGGGGAATTTACCTGTCTCTCTCCTGTGGGCTTTTCTTGCGCGGCTGCGGCTGCCTATTTAGTCACAAGGGACGATGTGGAACGGACAGTGCAGATTATCACAAAAATTCGTGGTATGCCTGGCAGCAGGAGATTCTCAACGGATATTTGACACTGCCCGGCGGCCACCGAGTGGGTATTGGAGGGCAGGCTGTTTTGCCGCGGGCGAGCTGAAGACGGTGAAGAATATTGCCTCGCTCAACTTTCGCCAAGCCAGGGCTGTCTTAAACTGCGCGGATCCGGTTATTAACGCGGTTGCCCCCCCGCGGGCGCTGCTCAGCTTTTGTCAACACTGATCATCTCCCGCCCGGCTGCGGCAAAACAACGCTGCTGCGGGATTTGGCCAGGCAGCTCGCCAATCGCGGTTTTCAAACGGTAATCATTGACGAACGTTCCGAAATAGCCGCCTGCTACCAAGGGCTACCCCAGTTGGATGTTGGTTTTCAAACCGATGTCCTGGACGGTTACAGCAAAGAAATCGGGGGGGTACATCATGCACTGCGAGGCCTGGCGCCGGATGTGGTGATTACAGATGAAATCGGGCACGGACGGGACGCCTGGATTTTAGCTGAACTAGCGCGCAGCGGGGGGGTGAAGGTGGTCGCTACTTGCCATGGCGATTCTCTCCGGCAGGTAAAAACCAAGAGTTGGGCTAGGGAAAGCCTGGGGGGGGTTTTTGAAACGGCGGTAATCCTCTCTCGGCGAAAGGGCCCGGGTACTGTAGAATCGGTTCTAAGGTTGCCTAAAACGACATAATCTAGGACAGGGGGGGTGAGGTTGTGCAGGCGGTTGGTGCCGGGTTGGTTATAATTTCCTGCGGGGGGCCATGGGTTTAACAGTTGCCAACAGCTATCGTCAGCGGGTGCAAAATTTGCGGCAGCTCGCCGCTTTCATGCAGTGTTTGGAGTCGGAAATAAGTTATGCACACACTGCCCTTCCCGAAGTGATCTCGCGGCAAAAGCACGAACATACGGGTGCGGTACGGCACTTTTTGTCCGTTTTGGATGCTGCCCTGGCCGCCGGGGAAGGCGAAAGCTTCGTTGCCATTTGGGAACGGGGGCCTGTGCATTCTGGCCCGAAACGGTCTACCCGCTTGGCTTGTGGATGATCTGCGCCATTTAGGCACTGCCCTAGGCCAAAGCGATGTGGCAGAACAAAGCAAACATTTGACGCTGCTGCAAAAGGCTGGAACAGGCTTTGGAAGAAGCCCGCGGTGAGCAGGGCCGGCAGGCAAAATTATGGAGCTACCTTGGTTTTTTTCAGCGGCTTATTGCTTGTCCTACTTTTGTTTTAGGAGGGGGGGTTTATTTGACCGACTTATCTCCCATTTATCGCATCGCCGGCCTGGGGGGGATTTTAGTAGCTGTCTTAAACATCTTCCTTATCCAGGCGGAACGCAAAGAACAGGCCCAGATGCTGAGTTTGGCCGGCGTAATCATCGTTCTGCTGTGGTTGGTGCAGATGGTGGGCGAACTTTTCTCCAGTGTGGAAGCAATTTTTAGGTGGTGACATACCGTTATGTTGTGGCTGCCGTTTGTAATCGGGATGGGACTAGTGCTCACCGTGTTTCAAGCCCATTTTCGAGAAGAATCGCCGAGTTGGGCGGTGTTGTTGGCTATCGGATTTGTGACTACGATCTTTTTGGCACTAATACCCCAAATAAGCGCAGCTTTTCGGGGGGGACTGTCCGCCATCGCCGACGAAGCGGCGGTCAGCTCACTTTATTTAAACCCGGTTCTAAAAACGATCGGCGTCGCTTATATCACATCGTTTGGCGTGCAGATCAGCGAAGAGGCGGGGGGGGAAGAAGCGATCGCGGCCGTATTGGAATTGGCCGGCAAGGTAGTGATAATGCTAATCGCATTACCCCTGCTGCAGGCCATCTTGCAGACATTGTTCGGCATTCTTGGATACTAGGGTGATCTTATGAGGAACTGCGTTATAGTAATCGCCTTCTGCCTTTTCTTCTTTTCGGCACCTCGGTCTGCGCTGCAGAGGAGAGCGGGCTTTTTCACGAAGCGGTCCGGGCGCAGCTGGAAGAACTGAATCTTGCGGACCTACTATCCTTTAGTGAACTTGTGGAAAGAGAATACCGGGAATTTCTGCCCTCTTTAGACTTCAGGGAACTAGTGGGGGGGGCGCGGTGGGCTCCGGGCCCGGTGATTTATTCCGCCTGCTGGCCCGCAACTTCTTTAGAGAATTGTACCTGAGCCTGCATCTTCTGCGCCAGCTGGTCGTAATCGGGATGCTCGCCGCCCTACTGCAGCGCCTGTCCCAGTCCTTCGGTCTCAAGACAGTGATCAACCTAGCCTTTGGCGTGTGTTTCTAGTTTTAATGCTGGTGGCTTTGCAGAGTTTCCAAGCTGTCCTTACCTTGGCGGTCACCGCGGTTGATGACATGGTGTCCTTTATGCAATCTTTGCTGCCTCTTCTTTCCACCCTGCTGATTACAGTGGGGGCCATTAGTTCGTCAACCGTTTTTCACCCTCTGCTATGGGGGGGTCTGGTGGGAGCAATAGCCAGCCTGGTGCATTATCTCGTGTTTCCCTTGATTATGTTTGGTACCGCGTTTGGCCTTGTTTCGCATTTCGCGCAGGAATTGCCCTTTTCCCGGTTTAGCGGGCTGCTGCGCCAGGCAGTGGTAACGCTTCTAGGTGCATTTTTTTATCGTTTTTTTCCGGTTTTATGGTGGTTAAAGGGGGGGCAATCGCCCCCATAGCCGATGGAATTTCGCTGCGTGCCGCAAAATATATGACCAAAACTTTCATTCCGGTGGCAGGTGGGATGTTTGCCGATGCAATGGAGGTGGTGGTGGGCGGGTCGCTATTGATCAAAAACGGGGGGGTGGGCGCCTTTGGCCTGGCCATCGTCATGTTTATCGTGGCCAGCCCCCTGTTGAAAATATGGGCAATGCTAATAGTGTACAAATTGGTGGGGGCGCTTTTGGAACCCATTTGCGATACCCGTATTGTGCAGACATTGGGCACAATCGAATCTTCCTTGGCACTCGTGTTTGCCGCTTTGGGAACGGTTGCCCTTATGTTTTTACTTTCCATCAGCATTTTGGTGGGCATTGGTAATCTAGCTGTGTTTGTGAGGTGAAGCGGTGTGGATTGGAAGGGTTGGCTGCGCACGGTGCTTGGCATTTCCGTTCTGCTGGGAATTGCAGACATGCTGCTTCCCAAGGGCGGTACGGCCAAGTTCTGCAAACTTGTTTTGGGTTTAACGCTGATGCTAGCAGTTTTGCAGCCTATCAGTAATTTGTTCAGTTTAAACCCGGTCAGCGTGGATCTAGATTGGCCCGGGCAGGGCCTTTCAGAGCGGGAGATAAACTCAATTGCGGCGAGGGTGCAGCTGGCGGGGGGGCAAGATCGGCTTTGCGGGCGGATGGGGGGGGAGCCTTGGCGACACAAATTGAGTCTTTGCTGCTTGACGAAACGGGGGGGCTCAGCGATGTGAAGATAGAGGTGTATTCCGGGCCCGGCGGCCCCGCGGCACTGGTTTTAGTTGAGCCGTTTAGCCAGCGTTTAAAGGAGGAAGTGCAAAAATCATGGGTACCGTTTTAAACCTTAAGGCTGAGCTAATAGAGGTGCGTGAGTTGGCAGGGAGGTAGCTTATGGGCGATCTATGGAACAGACTGGGCGAAAAACAAAAGAAACTATTCAGCTGGCTGGCGGTCGTGTTGGTAATCGGCATCGGACTTTTAGGACTTAGGCCTTCCGCTGCACCCATCTCCGTCCCCCCCGCCGCAGCCCGAGGGCAGAGTTACCATCAGGCCCTTGGCAGCGGCCTGGGAGAGCAAAGTGAGCTCAATTCTAGATCGGATGCTGGGCGGAGACTACACGCAAGTGTTCTTGACCTTGGAGAGGGGGGTCCCAGCCTGAATATTGCACACAATGTCACGGAAGAAGAAAGGCAGACAGCCGAGGGTGCCACCGAATGGCGTAAAACACTTACACCGGTCATTTTGCGCAACGATGCTGAAAGAAAAGAAACGGCCCTTGTTTTGGAAGAAATCGAACCGTTAGTGCGCGGTGTTTTGATTGTTGTAGATCTCAGGCTTGATGCAGAACTTCGGCTCAAACTGGCTCAGGCGGTGGCAACCGTTTTGCAGGTCCCCCCCATGTATCGGATTGAAGTTTTATCCAAACAATAGAAAGGATTGGTGGCATGGCCAGATTTTATGTGTTGCGGGGCAAAAAAAAGCGCTTTGGAATTTGTTGATTATCGCCATGGTCATATTAGCGCTTCTTTATATTTTCCGCAGTGACGATTTTGCGGACGATGAAGAAGTGATTGCCAACGATGAACCGGGGTTGGAAAATTTTGTGGTGGTAGAACCGGTCACAGTCCGTTCGGTGCCTACGAAGTTTGCGGAATATAAATTGGAAAGAGAACGGATGCGCAGTAGGCAGGTGGAACTGCTGCAAAACTTTGCCTATGACGCTCACAGCGATAGTCAGCGGCGTGAGCAATTTCAAAACGAACTACAGGCTTTAATCGGCAAAATGAGCAGGGAGGCCGAGATTGAAGGCCTGTTGAAGGCACAGGGCTATGTGGACGGCTTGGTGATCCTAGATGACGGGACAGTCACGGTAGTTGTCCCGGTCACCCTGACCAGGGAGGAGGCGGCGCGCATCGGTGATGTTGTGCATCGCTTGACAGGCATCGGTTTTGAACGAATTACAATTGTTGATGAAACTTTGGGTGTCTAGACAAACGCTGAGGGCTCACCGGGAAAAGTAAATTGTGGAAAGTGGAATAGTTTGGTATAATAGCTAGCAGGAGGTGTAAATTATGTCGGAAAAGCAGCAGCGTGGCGAATTGGGAGACTTGAAGATCGCCAACGAGGTTGTAGGTATAATTGCGGGCCTGGCGGCCACCGAGATTTCGGGTGTGGCAGGCATGAGCGGCGGCATTGCCGGCGGCATTGCGGAGATGCTTGGGCACCGAAATTTGGCTAAAGGGGTCAAGGTCGATCTGGGCGAGCACCAATGCATCGTGGACCTTTCGGTAATTATCCAATACGGCGAAAGCATTCCTAAAGTGGCCCAACAGATCCAGGAAAATGTGAAACGGACAATTGAGGTCATGACCGGGTTGGATGTTATGGAAGTGAATATTCATGTCCTTGGGGGGGTTAACTTCCCGGCGCAGGAAACGGTGCCGGAAGAAACTACGGTTAAGGTGAGGTAAAATGACCATATTGGATAGGGTCTTTCTAGCATTGAGCGCCGCTGTGTTATTCCTGTTTGCCGCTCTTTTAGCCGTTACCATCGCGGGCAATCCAGCCGTCATCAACTGGTTGCAGTCGCCCAACCTAGCCCTTGATGCCTCAATCCCCGCTTTGATTTTGGTTCTTCTCGGGGTATACCTGGTGATTTTAGCCGTTAGGTATGAGCGCAAACGGTATATAGTCTACGCTAGGGAGCTGGGTGCGGTGCGGGTGAGCACAGATTGTATCGAAGGTTTGATTATGGAGTCTGCCCGGGAGATGGCTGGGATTAAAGATGCGGCGGTGCGCATAGTTGATGTGGAACATCCCAAGGTCCGTTTGGATATTCAGATCTTGCCCGATTATAATATCCCTCAGTTAACGGAAGAGCTGCAGGAGAAGGTAAAGCAGTATGTGGAGGATACGGTGGGCGTAGCCATTCAGGAAGTGGAAATAGTTGTGGCGGCAATCGCTCGCCGAGAGGAAACAATCATTGATCCGCTGCCTTAAAGGAGTGTGATGCAGATGGCTAATAGGTTCCGGGATATTCTAACCCGTCACGCTGGGAAGGTGTATGGTTCTGTTTTAGGCCTGATTGTTGGCTGGATCATCATCCGTTATGGTGTGCTGCGGGGGGGATTGTTTGTGATTTATGCGTGGCAGCGGGGGGTTTTATTTGGGCGCTCGTTTTGATTCGGCGGATGATTCCTTTAAGATCACCGGCCGCTTTTGAGGTGGTTGTAGTTGAGTAGAAGATTGGCGCGACAGATTGCCTTCCAGACACTATTCCAGATTGATCTAGGCAAGATCGATGCAGAATTGGCCTTGGAACAGCGATTGGCCGAGACAGATTTAAGTCCCCCCCGGGATTTAGAATATGTGAAAACGGTGGTGCGCGGGGGGGTAGCAAAACAGGTTACTGCCCTAGATGCGCAGATTAGTGATGTTTCTAAAAGTTGGCAGATCCATCGGCTGGCCTCAACGGATCGCAGTATTTTACGGCTGGCCATCTATGAGATTGTCTTTATGGATGACATACCCGTGCGGGTGGCTATCAACGAAGCGGTGGAACTTGCCAAGGCCTTCGGCGACCGGGATTCCCCCCCGCTTTCATCAACGGCCTTTTGGGTACGGTAGCGCGGATGGTGGATTTCAATGAGGGTTGCACTGGGCGTAGACACGAGCAATTATACTACTTCCCTGTGTTTGCTGGCAGAAAACGGAAAGATCATCGCGGATCGGCGAAAATATCTTAAGGTGGCTTCTGGTTCCAGGGGGATTACGGCAATCAGAAGCCTTGTTTCAACATATAGAGAATCTACCCCCCCTGTTAACGGCTGATTTTCCTTTAAATTTAGGGGGGGCAGGGCAATTAGCGGCAGTGGGCGTATCTGTTCAACCCCGCCCGCAAAAAGGTTCATATCTACCTGTCTTTTGCCGGGTACAAGCTTTTCTCGTGCCTTGGCCAACATATTTTCAATTCCCTGTTATGAGTTCACACATCAAGAAATGCATATTTGGAGTGGAATTGCCAGCGGCGGCGGGCCCCCCTACAGAAGGAATTTTTGACAGTGCACTTATCCGGGGGGTACGACCGAACTTACTTTTGTCCGGCGCCGTGAAGACTGGTCGTTGCAGGTTGAGTTGTGGGGAGGCACCTCCGATCTGCATGCGGGCCAGTTTCTAGATCGTTTAGGCGTTAAATTGGGCCTCGATTTTCCCGCGGGCCCGGCTCTGGAACAACTGGCGCTGCGAGCACAGCGGACTATAGCTGCGCCTTTCTCCCATCGTGAGGGCGCAGTCAGCTTTTCCGGGCCGCTCACCGCCTTAGAAAGAATGGTCGGCCAAGTTGAACCGGAAATATTAGCCGCATCTTGCCTGCAGGTTCTCAGCCGCACCTTAATTAACTGGATCACGTGGGCCCAGGGCCGAACGGAATGCCGCGATCTATTGCTGGTAGGCGGTGTGGCTGCGAATTCGCTGATCAGAACGGAACTTGTGGCCGCTTTGCCCGCATGGAACCTTTATTTCGCCGGACCTAACTACAGCGTTGACAACGCCTATGGGGCGGCGTACTTTGCGGCTCTAAAGCTAATTTCCCCCCCGTTTTCCACCTAGGCCTGATTAGAGAGGGGCAAGAACGTGAAACCCATGACAGTCACCGAACTGACGCTGCAGATCAAGGCCGCGCTTAGCGCGGCGAACTTTCAAAACCTAGCGGTAGAAGGTGAGGTCTCCAATTTTGTTCACCACACTTCCGGGCATATGTATTTTTCCCTCAAGGACGAAAAAAAGCCGTTTGAAAGCGGTCATGTTTCGCAGCCGCAATCGAGGCCTTGATTTTGTCCCTAAAACGGTGATACTCTTATAGCAGTGGGGGGGGCGCTGGGCGTTTACGAACAACGGGGGGGAATACCAACTGTATGTGGACTTACTTTTGCCCCGGGGGGGCATTGGCGATCTGCATCTGGCGTTCGAGCAGTTAAAAGCAAAACTGAAGGGCGAGGGACTTTTCGCGGACGAAAGAAAAAAAGCCTCTCCCTTTTTGCCCGCTAAAATAGGAGTGATTACCTCTCGCACGGGCGCCGCCCTGCGGGATATTCTGAATGTGGTGCACCGCCGGCACCCGGGGGTGCGGATTTTGGTGATCCCCCCGCGGTGGTGCAGGGCGAAGGCGCCGCAGCCAGTTTGATCAGGGCCTTGGCACTAGCCGAGACAACCGATGTTGAAGTAATTATTATGGGACGGGGGGGGCGGTTCCTTCGAAGAACTGTCCGCTTTCAACGATGAATCTCTGGCTAGGGCTATTGCTCGCTGCACAATTCCGATCATATCCGCCGTCGGCCATGAAACGGATTATTCCATCGCGGATTTCGTCGCGGATCTTAGGGCACCCACGCCATCGGCAGCCGCTGAACTAGCAGTTCCACTCCGCGATGAACTTTTGGCTACTGTCGCCGGCCTGCGCGAACGGGCTGTTGGGGCGGTGAAACGCCAGATCGCATCGGAGCGGCGTTATCTCAATCAACTCAGTGCGGCACCGACGCTGCGGCAGCCTGCTAACATTGTACGCCAGCTGCGGCAGAGAACAGATGAATTGTGGACAAGCATCGTTCGCCAGCACAAGCATTCTTTGGCTCTTCGCCGCGCCCGATTAGAAGCGGGGGGGCGGGAAAGCTGGAGACACTCAGCCCCCTAAAGACACTGGGCAGGGGGGGCTACGCCATCTGCTATGATCAGAAAGGGCAGGTCCTCGTGGAGCCGGGTGCGGTTGAAATCGGCGCCCGGGTAGGTGTGCGCCTGCATGGGGGGGACGCTTGCAGTGCAAAGTAGAGGGGGGGAGAGAAACCCATGAGTGAGCAGGTGGAATTAAAATTTGAACAGGCCTTGGCCCGTTTAGAAGAAATCGTGCGCCAATTAGAACAGGGTGAAGCGCGCCTAGATGACGCCCTACAGTTGTTTGAAGAGGGGGGGTTAAACTGGCTCGTTACTGCAATCAGAAACTCGATGAAGCTGAAGCAAAGATTGAAATTATGCTGGCAGGAGAAGAACTGCAAACGCTGGAGGTGGAGAACGAGTGAAGAACTTTGACCACTGCTGGGCCGTGCGTTTGGAAAAGGTGGAAAGAATATTAGCTGCCGCATTGCCCGGTGTTCAGGATCAGCCTAGGCTTTTACATGAAGCGATGCGTTACTCCACCTTGGAGGGCGGCAAGCGCCTGCGGGCCCTATTAGCGATGGCTGCCTGTGAAGCGGTGGGCGGCGATGCGACGCAGGCTTCGGGCCTGGCCGCCGCGCTGGAAATGGTGCATGCCTATTCTCTGATTCACGATGATCTTCCCTGCATGGATGATGATGATCTGCGCCGGGGAAAACCAAGCAATCATCGGGTGTACGGTGAAGCTATGGCCGTGTTGGCAGGCGATGGCCTATTAACGGAGGCTTTTGCGGAGCTTACGAAAATGCCGGAAAAATATGGTATCAGCCCAAAACTACGCTGCGGGTCACTGCCGAGCTGGCCGCCGCCATCGGCTCGCGGGGGGGAATGGTGGGCGGGCAGGCGGTGGATATTTTGTCGGAAGGCAAAGAAGTAGGCCAAGATACCCTGTATTATATTCACAGCCATAAGACGGGGGGGCCCTGTTTACGGCTGCTGCGGGGCGGCGCACTAGTGGGCGGCTGCAGCGAAGAGCAGCTGGCAGCTTTGACCGATTATGGCAGGAACTTTGGACTGGCCTTTCAAATTACGGACGATATTTTGGATGAGGCGGGTGACAGCTCCCAAACGGGCAAGACGGTGGGTTCGGACGAGCGGGCGGGCAAGCAAACGTTCCCCCGTTTATTCGGCCTAGAAAAATCGCGTGAATTGGCGCGCAATTGTGTGCAAGTTTGCCTTACCTCACTGGAGGGTTTTTCGGAGCAGGCCTGGTTTTTGCGCGAACTTGCCCGGTTCATTCTAACTCGGGACAGCTAAATAAATCCAGTTTTCTGCCCACTTGCGCCGCTTTTGCCGCTTGTGATATAATAAGACCACCTCAAGGTGAATGGCGCAGTATTCTAGTCGTCTATTTCGTTGTCGAAGACGGGCCTAAAAATCCGTTAAGGCACATCGATGAAGTCCTTGGTGGTGGCTTCCGACGCCCAGTCGGGGGGGGTTGCTGCTGGGGGGTTAAGGAAGGCGGGCGATCTACAAGGGCATGTAGGCGTTGACCCTCCTTCCACGGAGACCCATGACTGTGGAAATATGGAGAACGTATTTTTACGGCTTGGGATTGAACCTGCACGCGATCCGGCTTCGCAGCTCGAATTGTACATGTGGTGTTGGGTGCAGAGTAGCCTGTCTTGAGTGGTGGTTGGGGGGGAATAGTGGTTAAATGGGGGGGGCCCTGAAGGCCAAAGGGACCCAAGGCCGCAGTCTGCGGAACACTTGAAACCACCACTGCAAAAGAGACTAGAAAACGAAACATGGGCGTTGAGGAAAACTCCTAGACTGTTTCTCGTTCTTGGGGGGGATGGTAAAATGGGGGGGATTACGGTGTGGTCTAAGTGGTAATCCAGCCTCGACTTTGGTGACAAGCGAAAGGATCAGAAAGGGGAAACCGCCAGCCACGGTGACGGGTTGGAAGATCTTTGGGAAAACCTGCTGGACCTAAGCCACAATCTTTACCCATTTTGCCGCCATTCACCTCGGTATTTTTCTAAGGAAGAAAAAAAATGCAAAAACGATGGAAAGCGGTACTTACTTTAACATTAACCACCTTTGCCTTCTCCGTAATACTTAATCTGGGTAGTAACAGCGTATTGTCGTATTTACCACTGACATTAAGCATCTTGTTACTATTTTTATTATCCTAATCGGCGTAGTATTCGATGTTCTCGGTGTGGCCGCCACCGCCGGCGAAGAATCGCCCTTTCATGCCATGGCATCTAATCGGCTGTTCGGCGCTAAAGAGGCGATTTGGCTGGTCCGGAACGCCGATCGGGTATCTACCTTTTGCAATGATTTGGTGGGCGATGTGGCGGGCACATTAAGCGGCGCCGTTGGCGCAGCGATCATTTTCAGGCTGAGTACGCGTGCAGCGGGCGTGGGCGAGGCATTAGCCACAACTATGATGGTGGCATTCATTGCCGCGGTTACGGTGGGCGGAAAGGCGATCGGCAAGGGCTTTGCAATCTCAAATTCCACTTCGATCCTACTTGCCGCCGGTAAAGTGCTTCATTCTTTGGAGCGGATCGGTCTTAGGGTGCACCTCACTACAGAGAAAAACAAAAAGAGGTCATAATTTATGGGTCAATCTTTATTGAGAGAAATCAAATCTCCACAGGATTTAAAACAGCTGACCCTTGACGAGCTGGAGGCCTTGGCAGGGGGGGAAATTCGCAGCGAGATCATCAGCACAGTGGAGCGCACGGGAGGCCATTTGGGGGCCAATTTGGGCGTTGTTGAGCTTACCTTGGCCCTGCATTCCACTTTATCTAGTCCCCCCCGCGATCGAATTGTTTGGGACGTGGGCCACCAATGCTATCCTCACAAACTGGTTACAGGCAGGCGTGAAGGATTTCACACGCTCCGCCAATGGCAGGGTCTTTCCGGGTTTCCCCTACCCAAGGAAAGCGAACACGATCACTTTGGCGTGGGCCACAGCTCCACCTCCATTTCGGCCGCTGCGGGAATGGCCATTGCCCGTGATCTGCGAGGCGAGGATTACCATGTGGTGGCGGTGATGGGCGATGGTGCCTTAACGGGGGGGGCATGGCCTTCGAGGCTTTAAACCACATGGGCTCGTTGGGCACCGATTTGGTTGTTATCCTCAATGACAACGAGATGTCCATTACCAATAATGTGGGGGCTTTAAGCGACTATCTGGGCAGAATTCGCTCCGATACCAGGTTATACAGGGCCCGCGAGGATCTTTCGGCCTTTCTGCGCAAAATACCCGTGGTGGGAAACCCCCCCGTTGCTAAAATGGCCCATTATTTTAAGAATACGTTGAAAAATATGCTGCCCGGGCAGCTCTTTGAGGAGCTGGGTTTTACTTATCTAGGTCCCTTTGACGGCATAACATAGCCCAACTTCAAAGGGCGATCGGGGCCGCCTTGAATAGGCGAGGGCCGGTGCTGCTGCACGTTTATACGCAAAAAGGGCGCGGACACGCCCAGGCCGAAGAAAACCCCCATCGTTATCACGGTGTGGGGCCTTTGCGCGTGGTGCAGAAAGTGGAAACCATGTCTTACAGTGAAGTATTCGGCCGGACTGTGGCAAAATTGGCCAGAGAAAACCCCGATGTGGTGGCAATTACGGCCGCGATGCGTGATGGTACCGGATTGGGCGCTTTTGCCAGGGAGTTCCCGGACCGTTTTTTTTGATGTGGGTATTGCGGAACAGCATGCCTTAACCTTGGCCGCGGGCATGGCCAAAAACGGACTGAGGCCTTTTGCCGCGATTTACTCGACTTTTTGCAGCGCGGCTATGATCAGATTATTCATGATATCGCCCTGCAAAAACTTCCTGTGGTCATAGCGGTCGATCGGGCCGGCGTGGTGGGCGATGATGGGCCCACCCACCATGGAGTTTTCGACATTAGTTTTTACGTTTAGTCCCTAATTTGACCATTCTTGCCCCCCCGCAACGGGGGGGCGGAATTAGCAGCGATGCTGCACTGGGCATTTCGGCAGCCCGGCCCGGTGGCGATCCGTTACCCTCGGGCTCAAACGGCACCCTTTAACGGCATGATTGAACTTAATTGGGAGGGTTCCGTTGCCGCGCAGGAGATCAAAGGGGGGGCGCGACTGCGTTATTTTCGCAGTGGGGGGGCCCTTGGTGGAAGTGGCCTTGGAAGCGGCGCGCGGCTTGGAACCGGAATTCAGCTGTTCAGTTGTTAACGTGCGCTCTCTCAAACCCTTAGATCGAGCCTTGCTGCTCAAATTGGCCCGAGCTACAAATGTGTTTTGACTTTGGAGGATAATGTCTTGGCGGGCGGGTTTGGCAGCGGGGTCTTGGAATTATTGGCAGCCGAGAAAGGTGTCCGGGTGGAACGCTTGGGCTATCCCGATCAGTTTATCCCCCCCAGGGCAGCATTAGCCAGCTGCATGGAGAGTATGGCTTGACGGCCGAGTATGTGGCCCGCACGGTGCGCTCGGCGCTTACCGGAAAATCGCGCCGCTGCAGGTCGGAAGGGATTGAGTATGCGTTTAGATACAGCCTTGGTGCGGCGGGGGCTCGTTTCCTCCAGACAGAGGGCAAAAGAGGCTATCACCGCCGGGCAGGTGTTTGTGGATGGTGAGCAGATCAACAAGGCCAGTTGGCGGATAACGGGCGATGCCGTTCTGGAAATTCGCGGCCCCGTTCTCGCCTATCCCAGTCGGGCGGGCCTCAAGTTAGAGAAAGCTCTAGCCCATTTTCGTGTGGATGTGGCGGGGGGGATGGTGGCGCTAGATGTGGGTGCCGCTGCGGGCGGCTTCACCAGCTGCCTTCTGCAGAGGGGGGGGCCCGCCTAGTGTACGCGGTGGATGTGGGCCGGGATCAGTTGGCGGCCGAACTGAAAACAGATCCACGCGTGATAGTGATGGAAAACACCGATATCCGGGTCGTAACAGAGCGGGATTTGGGGGGGCAGTTGCCCGATTTGGCCGTTATAGATGTGGCCTTTATCTCTCTGCGTAAAGTTTTCCCCCCCGTTTTGTTTTCGCTGCTCCCCCCCAAGGAAGGACAGGTCATTGCTTTGATCAAACCCCCCCAGTTTGAAACGGGCGGGCAGGGCTTGAATAAACACGGCGTCATTAGTGCTGCGTCTACTCACATCAAGTTTATTCCACCCCTACTAAACGATCTGCAGGGCATGGGGGGGTTTCGCCTGGAAAATTTCAGTTTTTCGCCCATTGCCGGCTCTAAAGGCAATCTTGAATTTTTGGCCCATTTTACCGCCCGCGTACCGGGCCGGGACATTGGCGATGATGCCGTAGATGTAATCTCAAATGCTTGGGAGCAGGTCGAGAGATGAAAGGGGAAATCATACCAATGGAGATTGGAATTATACCACATACGGGTAAAGAAGCGGCCCTCGCCCTAACGGAAATATTGGAGGATTATCTTCAGCAGCGTTCCGTTCCATATGCTGTAATCCCCAATCCCCCCCAAGCCGTTGATTTAAGCAGATTTGGAGTGGTGATCGCCCTAGGCGGTGATGGGACGCTGTTGAATGCCGCCCGCCTCACCAGCCGGGTGCAGGTGCCCATTTTGGTGTAAATGTGGGCACTTAGGTTTTCTCACCGAGGTGGAAACGGATGGCCTTTTTCCCGCTCTGGAAAACTGCTGGGCGGTGATTATCAGCTGGAAGAACGGATGCTTATCGAAGCGAGGGTCAAGCGCGATGGGGCAAATATTGCCACCTATACCGCTTTGAACGATTTTGTAGTAACTAGAGGGACCTTTGCCCGCATCATCGATTTGAGCATTTTCATCGACGAACAGCATGTGACAGACTATGTGGCCGATGGCATCATTATCGCCACGCCTACCGGTTCGACTGCTTATTCACTCAGCGCCGGAGGGCCGATTATAGAGCCTCTTTTGGAGAGCATTTGCATCACGCCCATCTGTGCCCATTCTTTAGCATCGCGCTCCGTATTGGCCAGGCCGCACAGCAGGGTCTGCGTCAGGCTCAATCGAGCCCGGGAAGAAGCCACGCTCACAATAGACGGGCAGCAGGGTTTTCCGCTGCAGACCGGGGGGGATCAGGTAATGATCTGCAAAGCAAAACAACCGGCGATTTTTGTTAAACTTAGCGGCAGGGGGGGGTTTTTCCAAGTGCTGCACAGTAGGTTGAAGATGCCGCAGACATGGGGGGGTATCCGTGAAGAATAGACGGCAGAGCAAAATTTGGGAGATTGTGGCGGAACACAACGTGGAAACACAGGAAGCATTAATGGAATTGTTGTCAGCGCAAGGGTTTAAAGTGACCCAGGCCACCATTTCCAGAGATATTAAAGAATTGCGTTTGGCTAAAGTCCCCAACGGCAAGGGCGGTTATAGATACTCGCTGCCCCCCACCGTGAGTAAGGGGGGGGATCTGCTGAGGCGGGCTAAGCGTATTTTCGAGGATTACGTACGGGGGGGGTCGATTTCAGCGGTTCCCTGATCATGGTTAGCACTTACCCCGGGGGGGCGCCCATGCGGTGGCCGCGGTGATTGATGAATTGGAATGGCCCGAAATGATCGGCAGTATTGCGGGTGATGACAGTATCTTAATTGTCACCCGCGCTGAAAAAGAACCAAACAAGCCCACAGGACCCGCCGGTGAGGTCTACTCTCGCATTACGGAACTGATAGAGGGGGGGTGAACCTGTGCTAATAGAATTGCAGATCCGCGATTTTGCTTTGATTGAAAGGTTGGACTTGTCTTTTTACAAAGGATTCAGTGTGCTCACGGGGGGGGAAACGGGGGGGGCGGGAAAATCAATCATCGTTGATGCTTTGGGCCTTCTTTTGGGGGGGGACAGGGCATCTTTGGAAATGATTCGTAGCGGCGCGCAGTCCACAGAGGTTAGCGGTAGTTTTACCCTGAATGCGCCGGCCGCAAAGCTGCTCGAAGAGTGGGGTATGCTTGAGGGTGAAGAACTAATCATCGCCAGGGAACTCAATCTTAACGGGCGCAATAAATGTTGGATCAACGGCCGTTTGGCGACGGTAGGGCAGCTGGCTCAACTAGGACCCCCCCATCTAGTGGATATTATCGGGCAGTATGACAGCCAGAGGCTGCTGCACCCCAGAGAACACGGCAGGTTGTTGGACGGCTATGGGGGGGAGCGGAACATTCTGCTTTACTTGCGGAAGCCAATCGCCTCGCCAAACAATGGTCCGCCCTGAGGTCGGAAATGAGCCGTCTGCAGCAGGATGAAAGGGAAAGGAATCGCCAGATCGATCTTTTGGCTTTTCAAACGGCCGAAATCGCCGAAGCGGCTTTAAAACCGGGCGAAGACGAACACCTGGAGCTGGAAAGGAACCGCCTGGCTAATTTGGATCGGATCAGGGAGGCGGTCAGTCTATTGCTCGTCAGCCTGGGTGAAAATTTCGCGGAGCAGGAATCAATTTTGCGGCGTTTGTCCATAATTGAAGCGGAAGTGGGGGGGCGGGCCGCCCAATTGGATGCAACCCTAAATCCTCTGGAAGAACGTTTTCGGGAAATATGCTTGAATCTAAATGATCTTTACCGCGAATTCAGCGATTACCTGGAGCAGCTGCCGGCGGACCCTAACCTTTTGCAGACAGTAGAGCTGCGCCTAGATCTGATTGATAACCTGCGGCGCAAATACGGTGCCGGCGTGGCGGAAATTTTAGCCTACGGCCGGCGGGCCGAAGAGGAGCTGGAAGACTTAAAGAACGCGGTGGTCCGCGTCGATCATCTTGAGCGGGAAAGTGCGGCGATTGCCCGGCGCTGGCTGCAGAAGGCGAAGGAAGTGACTATTTCCCGGGCGGAGCTGGCGCGTGGCCTAGAAAAGGAAATTGAGATTCAGCTTAGTGATTTGTCCATGGCCAATACTCGCTTTAAAGTTCAGTTCACCCACTTGCTGAGCAGGTGCCGCGGCCGGGGGGTTTGGAAGAAGTTGAGTTTATGCTGGCCCCCAACGTGGGCGAAGAGTTGAAGCCGCTGGCCAAAATTGCTTCGGGTGGCGAATTATCCCGGGTAATGCTGGCCATTAAGGCGATTTTGGTGGAGGCGGAGCAGACACCCACAATAATTTTTGATGAAATAGATGCGGGTATAGGGGGGGCGCACCGCGGTCAACCTGGGCAAAAATTGTATTCCCTAGGCAGTGTGCGCCAGGTTCTCTGTGTTACTCACCTTCCGGTGATAGCCGGTTACGGGACAAATCACTATTCCGTTTATAAATCGGCGGGCAAAGAACGCACTACGGTAAGTGTCGCTCATTTGGACGAGGGGCAGCGCCTAGCAGAACTCACCCGCATGCTGGGCGGTACGCCCGAAGAGGCGGTGACGCTGGAACACGCCCGTGAATTATTGCGTAAGGCTCATTAAGATCGGAGGACCCTACCAGCTAGTTCCTTCAATATCTGCGAGTGCGAAAGGGCAACCTACACCCAAGAACTAAATGCTGGGAGGTAGGTTGCTTTGTGAAAAAAAAGATTGTTCCGTTTAGTGTTGGCGCTTTTGTTGGGCCTGCTCTTGGTCATTGTCGGCGGGCCCTATTGGGTGGCCGCGGTGGGCATACCGCAGCAGTTAAGAGTGTTTCCCGGAATGGAGCTCAGCTTGGACATAAGGCCTCCGTTTCGCCTCTTCGATCAAGAGGGGGGGTGGAAATTACCGGCCTTTTTAATACGGAAGAGTTAGGCAGCAGCACTTATCGTCTTAATCTCTTCGGCTGGCTACCCCCCCTAAGCGAAGTTGTCGTGGATGTCGTTCCCCCCCTAATTCAGGTTTTTCCCGGCGGCCAATCCATCGGGGTCCTGCTCAGTTCCGATGGTTTGGTGGTCAGCCAGGTGGGCGGGGGGGTATTAGGCCTTGATGGTGAGGAATACTTTCCCGCTCGGGATGGGGCATTGAGGCCGGTGATATTTTACTTTCGGTTGAAGGCCACCCACTACACCGGGCAGAGCAAGTCAGCCAGTTAATTAATGGGCTTGCGGTAAAAAAAGAAGAAACTGAAATTCGTGGTGCGCCGGGGGAACAGGATTCTAACCTGCGAAATCACGCCCATCCGAGCACTGCGCACCGATCTGTTCGGCCGCAACACCACCGATTATCTGCTGGGCATCTACTTGGAAGATCCCGCGGCCGGGGGGGTGGGCACGATGAGTTTTTATGACCCGAACAGCGGGCGTTTCGGAGCTTTGGGCCATGCAATTACAGATAGCCTCAGCAGGCCCATTCGGATAGTTTCAGGCAGCATTGTAGAGGCCTCGATCGATAGCGTGCGGGTGGGAGCAAGGGGGGGTTCGCCGGGAGAAAAGGTGGGCTTTTTCCATGGGGGGGAACAGGATGTTCTGGGCAGTATTGATTCTAACAGCGGTTTTGGCATCTTCGGGCAGCTGCGGCAGTCCTTTCGGCATCCTTTCTTCCCCGAACCCGTTCCGGTGGCCTTTGCCCACCAAGTGCGGGAGGGGGGGCCGCTGAAATTTACACCGTTATTTCCGGAAGCAGCATCGAGCGTTTTACCGTTAATATTATCAGGGTTAATAATCAGTCTAAGCCCAGCGATAAAGGCATTATCATTCAGGTTACGGATGAGCGCCTGCTCAAAGCAACGGGGGGCATTATTCAAGGGATGAGCGGCAGCCCGATTCTGCAGGGGGGGAATGCTGGTGGGGGGGGCGGTAACCCATGTTTTCGTCAATGATCCCACCAAAGGTTACGGCAGTTTTGCCGAGTGGATGGTTTATGAAGCAGGTTTGAAAGAAGAACTTCCCGCGAAACAATCTTTTTCGTGGGAAGGTTTTTTTTAACAATAGAGAAAGACTTTAGTAGCCCGGCGTAAATATAACATAGAACGAGACGATGGGATGGGGGTGAATGATGGATGGATGCGAAAACATTGGTTTTGGGTGTAATAGGTTCGGATGTGCATGCGGTCGGGAATAAGATCTTGGAAATCTCTTTTCAGGAGGCGGGGTTTAACGTTGTTAATCTGGGAGTATTGGTATCCCAAAAAGAATTTGTGGAGGCCGCGTTAGAGACAAATGCGGACGCTATCATGGTTTCTTCGTTATACGGCCACGCCGAGATTGATGTGCGCGGTTTACGAGATGCCCTTATTGAAGCGGGCATCGGGGACATTCTGATGTATATCGGCGGATATCTCGTGGTGGGGAGCCAAGAATGGTCTGAGGTTGAGGCCAAATTCAGACAATTGGGCTTTGATAGGGTTTATCCTCCCAGTACGCTGCCGCAGGAAGTGATTCCCACCTTAAGATCCGATCTGGGGGGGGCGTGATAGCTTGGAAATGGACGAAGTATTAGTTCTGATTGATATAGGCAGCACGTTTACGAAGATCACTGCGGTGAATCTAAGCGCGGTTGAGGTTATGGCTAAATCGAACGCGCCCACAACACCCGATGATGTAAGCATTGGCCTCGAGAACGGCTTGGCAGGCCTGGGCCTTTCTGAAGAAACAATCATGACAAGCCGCAAATTGGCCTGTTCCAGCGCCGCGGGGGGGGCTGCGCATGGTGGCGATCGGTTTGGTGCAGGATTTGACGGCCAAAGCGGCAAGACAGGCTGCTCTCGGCGCAGGGGCCCGCGTTTTGCGTACCTATTCGTTTCAGCTTACGGATGAAGATCGGGAAGAAATAATCGAGCTTGAACCCGACATAATCCTCTTGGCCGGGGGGCACAGATGGAGGCAATACTGCTAATATTTTACATAATGCCGGAGTGCTGGCCGGTTTACCTAGGCCGCTGCCGGTGGTGATTGCCGGAAACCGCAGTGTGAGTGCGGAGGCGGCCGGTATGTTTCCCAAACGGTTCAGCACCTATATAGCGCCCAATGTGATGCCGCAAATCGGCAAACTCGTGGTGGAGCCGGCCCGCGAAGTGATTAGGCGGGTTTTCATGGAGAAGATAGTCTTCGCCAAGGGTTTGAATAAGGCGGCTCGGTTCATCGAGGGTATCTTCATGCCCACACCCGCGGCAGTATTAAAGGCGGGCCAGCTGTTAAGCGAAGGTACCGCACCGTGCCGGGCTGGGGGGGCGACTTAATGATTGTTGATGTGGGCGGGGGGGCCACTACTGATATTCATTCTTTCGGCAGCGGGGGGGCACCAACTACCGCGGGAGTTGTCCTGCGGGGGCTGCCGGAGCCCCACGCCAAACGAACGGTGGAAGGCGATTTAGGGGGGGTGCGAGTCAGCGTGCTTTCGCTGTTGGAAGCTGTCGGTGCCGAAGTCTTAGCGGAGGACTCAGGCTGGGCGGAAGAAGACATTGCCAATTATGCCCAAAAGCTTTCTAAACGGCCTGAACTACTGCCCCAAACGGAGCGCGAGGCCAGACTGGACGCCTCTTTGGCGCGCCAGGCAGCCCGGTTGGGGGTGGGACGCCATGTGGGCCGTTTGTCAGAATTGTACACGCCCTCGGGGCTGATCTGGGTGCAGGACGGGAAGGATCTCTCCGAAGTGGATCGGGTGATCGGTACAGGGGGTGTCTTGGTAAACAGCCAAGAGCCGCGGACGATTCTGGCGGGCGCGGAAAAACAGACGAGGCCCCTTTGGAGCTGCGGCCCAAACACCCGCGTTACTTTCTGGATGGGCAGTACATAATGGCCCCATGGGTCTGTTGGCCGAAGAACATCCGCGGGAAGCGATCATGATCTTAAAGGATTTATTGGCTGAACAAAAGCTTGCAAGGAGGGACGGGTAGTTGGCAATGCAAATTACTCATGATAAATTGTGTTGGCAAGAAATGGAGGAAGAACGCCGCGAAGTTTTGGCGGCCTGGGTCACGGGGCAGGAGGTGGATTTGGAAGAAGCAATTCAGTACCATCAATCTTTGCCCGCTAAATCAAACTTTGGCACACGCCTAGCGAAGGCAAAAGCGGAGGGACGCACCCTTGCCCAGCCAAGGGCGGGTGTAGCCGAATTAGCCTCCCACCTGGAATTATTACTATATCTGCAGAATGAAGGCGGAGCAGACTTGCTGCCCACCACCATCGATTCATACACACGGCAGAATCGCTACGAGGAGGCGGAGAAGGGTTTAGAGGAAAGTGTGCGCGAGGGACGTTCTCTTTTAAACGGATTTCCCGCGGTCAATCACGGTGTAGCCAACTGCCGCCGTTTGGTCGAAAGCCTTTCCGTTCCGGTGCAGGTCCGTCATGGTACCCCGGATGCCCGTCTATTAGCAGAAATTACGTTGGCGTCGGGTTTTTCAGCATTCGAGGGGGGGGCGGGATCTCTTACAATATTCCCTACGCCAAACGGGTACCTCTTGAGAAAAGCATCCGGGATTGGCAGTATGTCGATCGTTTGGCAGGCTACTATCAAGAACAGGGCATTAACATTAATCGCGAGCTTCGGGCCCCCTGACCGGTACGTTGGTCACCCCTGTATTTCCCACAGTGTCGCGGTAATCGAAGCTATCCTCGCCGTTAAACAGGGGGTCAAAACATAACGTTGGGGGGGTACGGCCAATGCGGCAATCTCAATCAAGATGTGGCCGCTTTACAGACTCTGCCGCTCCTAGCAGAGGAGTACCTGCGCGCGGAAGGTTGTTACGATGCGGAAATCACCACCGTCTTTCACCAGTGGATGGGTGGTTTTCCCAATGACGAAGCACGGGCTTACGGCGTAATTTCACTGGGCGGTGTGACGGCCGCTTTAGGCAAGGCTACCAAGGTAATCGTGAAAACAACCCACGAAGCTTTGGGTATTCCCACCAAAGAAGCCAATGCCCGGGGGGGAATCCGTGCCACAAAACAGGTTTTAAGCATGCTGCAGGACCAAGTTTATCCGGATAATCCCGCCCTTGCGCAGGAAAAAGACATTATCATGCAGGAAACTCGACAGATCCTGGATAAGACCTTGGCGTTGGGCGAGGGGGATTGGGCGTTAGGTACAGTGCGGGCTTTTGCGGCCGGCGTAATTGACGTGCCATTTGCACCTAGTTCTTATAACGCAGGCAGAACGATGCCCGCCAGAGATAACGAAGGCGCCGTACGTTTCTTGGCCTGGGGGGGCAATTTGCCCTTCAGCAAGGAGATACAAGATTTTCATCGCGCTAAATTGGCGGAACGCGGCCGGGCCGAACAGCGAACACCCAGTTTTCAAATGGTTATTGATGACATTTATGCTATTGGGCAAGGAAAGTTGATTGGAAGACCCCGTTAGGAGATGATGGAATTGAACGAACTAAGAATTTTATCGCCAACCGCAATCTTGGGCTACGGCTTTCCCCTGGCCTCTTTTCAGGCCGGTTTGGCTCGCCGGCCTCACGTGATTGCAGTTGATGCGGGCTCCACCGATCCGGGGGCCCTATTACTTGGGCTCGGGACAATCTTTCACACAGCGTTCAGCGGTAAAACGTGATCTGCGCTATTTGATTGAAGCGGCCCTGGATCACAAGATCCCTTTAATTATCGGCACTGCAGGCGGATCGGGTGCAAAACCCCCCCATGTGGAATGGAATCTGGAGATCGTACAAGAGGTACTGCAAGAGCTGGGGCGCGTCGCGCAATTGGCAGTTATTTATAGTGATATTGATCCTAATTTAGTTATTGAAAAGCTGAAAAAAAAGGAGAGGTCCAGCCTCTAGGCCCGGTGAGCGAACTGACGGAGAACGAAGTGCGCGCCGCCGAACATATTGTGGCCCAGATGGGTACGGAACCAATAATTGAGGCACTGGAACAGGGGGCGGAGATTGTTTTGGCCGGCCGGGCCTATGATCCCACCGTATTTGCTGCACTGCCCATCTTAAAAGGGTACGATCAAGCTCTAGCACTGCATTTGGGCAAAATCTTAGAATGTGCGGCGATTGCGGCTAATCCTGGCAGCGGTAGTGATTGCCTGTTTGGGACATTAACAAAGGACTCGTTTATTCTGGAGGCTCCCAATCCGCAACGAGAGTGCACGCGCCTGTCCATTGCCGCCCACACTCTGTATGAAAAGAGCAACCCTTATATCCTGCCGGGGGGGCCCGGTGGCAGTCTGGATTTGACTAACACCGTTTTCCAACAGTTGGAGGGTGGTAAGGTGCGCGTGTCCGGTACGACCTTTGTACCTACGGAGAATTACTATATTAAGTTGGAGGGCGCCAAGCTCGTTGGTTATCGCACCATCAGCATTGCCGGTGTGCGTGATCCGATCATGATCAGCCAAATTGATGACGTGGTTTGTGGGGTTAAAGAACGGGTCGCGGATAATTTTCAAGAACTGCGCGATTATCACCTGCACGTACACTGTTATGGCAAAACGGCGTGATGGGTGAATTAGAACCAACCCCCCCTGTCGCAGGTCACGAACTTGGCCTGGTTATTGAGGCAGTGGGCCCCACACAGGAGGTTGCGGACACAATCTGCAGCTTTGCCCGCTCTACTCTACTTCACTATGGTTACCCCCCCGGCCGCAAATCCACCGCAGGCAACCTGGCCTTTTTGTATTCACCGTCTGATGTGTCGGCAGGAGCGGTTTACCAATTCAATGTGCATCATTTGATGCAAGTTGCTGATCCGAAGAGTACATTTCCAATGAAAATGGGGGGGAGGAGTGGTCTATGAGATACGTTAAGGATGTAGCGCTGGTGGTACGCAGTAAGAACGCAGGGCCGTACGAATTGACCTTTGATCTTATGTTTCCCAATGAGGAGATCTATAATGAAGTGCGCACTAGCGTGACCAAGGAAAAGGTCGCCGAATTATATAAAATTGATGTGAGCCAGGTGCTTTCCATCGTTCATTTTGCTCCGGCGCACGCAATCAAGATTACCATGGTGCGGCCGCGGCCCTCCGGAGCTTTAGGAGAAACGGATGTCTACGGTGCTCAGCAGCATGCACCCCCCCTATTTAACTTAACTTATTAAAGGAGTGGTAAGTTTGAAGATTAAAGATGTTGTCTTATCAAAAGGGTTAACAGGCTTTTATTTCGATGACCAAAAAGCAATCAGGCGGGGGGGCAATTTTGTGGAAAATGGCTTGGCTTACGACGGAGAACCGCTCACACCGGGGGGGTTCACCAGCATTCGGCAGGCCGGGGAAAGCGTATCTGTGCAGTTAATTCTGGAGAACGGGCAGGTGGCCTACGGCGACTGCGCGGCCGTTCAATATTCCGGCGCGGGCGGGCGTGATCCCCCCCTCTTTTTAGCAGATGATTACATTCCCACCATTGAGAAATACGTTGTGCCTGTTTTGCGGGGCAAGAAACTCGCTTCTTTCCGGAAGTTGGCAGAAGAAATCGAACAGCTCAAAGATGATCAGGCAAATCTCTGCACACCGCGATCCGGTTTGGTGTCAGCCAGGCTATTCTCGACGCTGTTGCCAGAAGCAGGGGGGGCGTAACAATGGCTGAGGTAATTGTTGACGAATATGATTTAGAACTTATTCCCGAACCGGTCCTAATTTTCTGCCAAAGCGGCGATGATCGCAAACTGAATGCTGATCGGATGATCATCAAGCAGGCAGACATGCTTCCCCCATGGGCTTTATAACAACGTTAAGAAGCTTGGCGCCAACGGCGAACATCTGAAGGAATATCTGGGCTGGTTGAAGGACAGAGTGCAGGAGTTGAAAACTTGCGACGATTACATGCCCGATTTCAGGTGGACGTCTATGGAACGATCGGTGAAGCATTCGACAATGACATTGTAAAAGTGGGCGAATACGCCAGGGAACTAACGAAAATTGTCGCCCCCCCTCACAAATTATTGATCGAAGGTCCTATCGAGTTCCCCCCCTCTAGGGACGAACAGATCAAAGCCATGGCCGAATTAAGAAAATATGTGGACGACAACGGTATTCCGGTCAAATTCGTTGTTGACGAGTGGTGCAACACGCTGCAGGATATTAAAGACTTTACCGATGCTAAGGCAGGGCACATGATTCAGATTAAAGCGCCCGATCTGGGCAGCTTAACCAATTCGGTGGAAGCAATCATTTACTGCCACGAAAACAATATGATTCCTTACCTGGGCGGAACATGCAACGAAACGGAGCGTTCGGCGCAGATTACCGTTCAGGTGGCAGTGGCTGCCAGGCCGCGGCAGATTTTATCCAAGCCGGGCATGGGTGTGGATGAAGGTTTGTCTATCTGCACGAACGAAATGAACCGCCTGGTTGCGCTGTTGAAAAGGAAAGCAAGGTAGGGGGGGATATCGTTGAGAGTAATAAAATACCAGGAAATTGTTGAAAAGATTAAAGAACTTTGTCTCGATGCTAACTGCAACTTGCCCCCCCAAGATGTCCTGCAGGCACTGCAGAGCGCACGCAAAGCAGAAAAATCTCCCTTGGGGCAAAGCGTGCTTGATACCATTCTGGAAAACGCTGACATAGCTCGGGAAAGATGTATGGCGCTCTGCCAGGATACGGGTATGGTGGTTGTCTTTGCCGAGCTCGGCCAAGATGTACGCATTGAAGGCGGCTTGTTGACGGACGCCGTTGACGAAGGGGGGGTCCGCCAGGCTTATGAGGAAGGGTACTTTCGGAAAAGCGTAGTCAGCGATCCGCTGGAACGGGTCAACACCAAGGATAATACGCCTTCTATAGTTCACTTGTCTTTGGTGGCAGGTGACAAGCTGCGCTTGATTGTGGCCCCCCCAAAGGGTTCGGCAGTGAAAATATGTCCGCTCTGCGCATGCTCAAACCGGCAGAAGGGGTGCAGGGCGTCAAGGATTTTGTCGTGGAGCAGGTTACCAGAGCGGGGGGGCAACCCCTGCCCGCCCATCATTGTGGGTGTGGGGGGGATTGGGGGGGAACGATGGAAAAAGCCTCCCTCATGGCCAAGCGTGCAATTTTGCGGCCCATCGGCTCGACCAATCCCAAACCTCATCTGGCTGAGCTTGAAGCTGAATTGTTAGCTTTGGTTAACAAAACGGGGGGGTGGGTCCTCAGGGCTTTGGCGGAACGCAGACTGCCTTAGCCGTCTTTATCAATGATTACCCCCCCACTCACATCGCCGGTTTGCCCGTGGCCATCAATATCAACTGCCATGTGGCGCGCCATGTGGAGGCGACTTTGTAAATGCACTATACCACCTTGGTTCAGGCGGTTTACTATGCGCCCCGAGGCGGGCAAAGACTGATGCACCTGGGAATGCTTATTTCCCAGCGTTATTTGGGAGCGCAAAATCGCCTGATTGGGGGGGTGGTTGGTGATGCGGGGGGGGCGGGAAAATCACTGCTCATTCGCGGTATGTTTCCCGGTTTAGTTCTGACCAACGATGATGATGGAGTGAACGTCCGCCCCTTACCCGTTTTGGAAGATGCAGAAAACAATTATTTTCGGACCCACACTTACCACCTGGATGTTCGCTTCGAGATGGCTTTTTCACCCCTTTGGGAGCTGGCCGATGCGGTGACCAAAGCAGTTTCGGCGGGGGGCATAGAGTTGTTGTTGAGCATTTTGAACTCCTCTACCCCCTTCTCAATCTTAACGCCGAGATGCTGATTGGGGGGGTCGGCGAGGAAGTGGTTGTTACAGTGCCCACTTTGTTTGGGCCTTTTCCTTCCGAAATCGCTGAACAGGCTTTTGATTCCCTCATTTATCGTAAAATGGCCCACAGTGCGGAAGACATTACCTCCGCTGTTTTTGATGAAATGGGCCTGAAGCCGCCTACGATTCACAGTGATGTGCGGCGCGGATTTGTTGTGGAATTTCGTGAAAAGCCAAAAGTGGATCTAGGGGGGGAAGTGGAACGAAGAGTACTGGAATACATCGAGAAGGACTTGCCCATTAGCTATTACAATGATCATACCATCCTGATTGGCGACGAACAGTGGAAATGCAGCGGCCCGCGGCTGCATCTTTCTTCAACCGGTAAGATAAAACGTTTCCGGCTGGAAAAGAATTCCAGTACTCGCCAATAACAAAGACCTATCTTTGGCGGGAAGGGTCGGGGGGGGCAGGAGGGAAGCGATGACAGAGGTTATCCGGGTGCTGCAGGCGGATTGCGACCGCAGGTTTAAGGACGAAGTGAGTGAATTTATTCAAGGCCAAGAAGATCTTTACTATTTGGGAGCCCTTGACAGCGCAAACCACATTCTGCAAGTGATTGCAGATACTAGGCCCCATCTTGTATTGCTCGGCCTCGATCTTAAGCCGAGGGGGGGTGGCCTTGGCGCACTTAAGGTGATTCGCGAACGCTGGCATGAAGATGAACTGGCGGTAGTGATCATCTCTCCGCCGGCTGCCGGCGAAAGCGCCCTGCAGAAAGCGGCGGATCTGGGTGCGAATTATTACATCCAACGCCCGGTGGGTGCGGCACTTTTGGCCCGGCGTATTAAGCAGATCTGTTCAGTAAACTCAAGGCAGGTGCGGCCGGAAGTATCGAGGGAGCAGGTGCAGGAAATCTGCCGTGAGTATTTCGATTCGATGGGTATACCGCCGCACTATAAAGGCTACCGCTACCTTATGGAGGGCGTATGGCTGGCTATCACTTACCCCCCCGCTGGCTGAATGCTGTGACTAAAAACTGTACCCCCCCGCTATTGGGCAGCGTTTTGCCACGGGAGGGGTTCAGGTGGAACGGGCGATGCGCTATGCTTTGGACGCCACCTGGGAGAAGGGCAACCTAGAAGAGTTATACCGTTTATTTCCCTATGAGGTGCGCGAAGACAGGGGTAAACCCACGAATTCCGCCTTTATTGCAAAGATGGTGAATTACGTTCTTTTGGCAATTGACGGAGGCGGTTAAAGACGGCTGGGGGGGATATGCATACTAGAAGAGACGGCATGGACCGTCTCTTTTTGTGATTAGCGGGGGGGGTGGTGAGGTGCGCGGCCGTGTTAGGCTTGGCAAAAGGACAAAAGAACTTACTCCCGCGCTGCGGCCCGGGGAAATAGCGGTGATCTGCCATGAAGATTTAGATGCGGTGGCCGCGGCGGGTTTGGCCGATAGTGGGATTGAAGCGGTAATCAACGCCCGCTCTTCACTTACCTGCCGCTATCCCAACTTAGGCCCGCAGCTGCTTCAAGAACAAGGTATTCTGCTTTTGGATAACGTGGGAGAAGATATCTTTTCCATCCTACAAGACGGTGATTTAGTGGAAATCGTGGGCCGCAATGTTTTGCGGGGGGGCGAAAGGGTGGCAACCGGCACAATCGTCACCGCGCATTTGATTGCGGAACGAAAAGGCTTGCCAATCTGAATTTGCCCGCTGAGCTAGAGCGTTTTGTCAGCAATACACTGCAATATGCGGAACGGGAAAAAGATGTGATCCTAGGTGAACTTGCCTTCCCGGAACTCGATTTTAAAATTGAGGGCAAACCGGTTGTGGTGGTTGTGCGCGGACTTGGTTATAAGGACGATTTGCGTATTTTAAGCCCGTTTATCCAGGAAGCAAACCCTGTATTAATTGGTGTCGATGGGGGGGCGGACGCGCTTTTAGCCTCGGGTTATCGTCCCCACCTTATAGTGGGTGATATGGACAGCGTCAGTGATCGGGCCCTGCGCTGCGGAGCCAGGCTCATCGCCCATGCTTACCAGGATGGAACGTGCCCGGGTGCGGCGCGTCTTGATCGGGCCGGGCTGGCCTACGATTTACTGCCGGCACCGGGGGGGACGAGCGAAGATGTGGCTTTGTTATTAGCCCATGCGAAAGCGGCAGAGGTGATTGTTCTGGTGGGTTCGCACTCCAACATGATTGATTTTTTTGGAAAAAGGCCGCCCGGGTATGGCTTCCACCTTTTTGACACGTTTGAAAATCGGCCCTATTTTACTGGATGCAAAAAAAAGTTAGCGAACTATACCGGCCCGGAGCACCGCTCGGTGTTTTGCCGGCGGTGTTGGTTGCCCTAATCCCCCCCATCATAATTTTTGTTTTTCTCGCTTCACCTTGGCGCCATTACCTCCGCCTGCTCTGGCTGCAGTTAAGACTGATTGCGGGGGGGTGGCTGTAGTGAATTTTGGTTTTCGTTATCATCTGGCCTCGCTGTTAGCGGTGTTTTTTTAGCTTAGTATTGGGGGGGATCTTGATTGGGGGGGGAGCGCTGTTTCAAGATAGCGCTTTGGTTGAAGAACAGGGCCTTTTGATCTCAAGCATGGAAGAACGTTTTTCTGCCGCTCAGGCCAGCCTCAAACAGCTGCAGGGCCAGTTGAAACGATCCGAGTCTGCTTGGCTGGAGCTACGGGATGCTGTTTTGCCCGGGCGTTTGCAGGCCGAAACGGTCGTGGTGGTAACGGAAGATGGCGCTAAGCGTCCCGCCTTGGATCGCTTGGAAACTTCATTGCGTTTGGCGGGTGCCGAGCTAAAAGCATCAAAAGCAGTGGACTGGCCGGACTAGAGGCGGAAACGGGCGAGTTTTTCGTTTTTTTTGGCTCGACGGTGACGGCGGCAAAGATTCTTACTCGCCGGTGCTGCGCCGGCTCAAAGAACAAGGAGCAAGCTTAGCCTTTGTGTGGGGGGGCGAGGCGGAACAACCGGCAAGAGCTGATTTCGCGGGCGGACTGAGGGTGGGGGGGGCGGTGGATACAATCTTAGGAGAAATCGCCTTGGTTTTGGGCTTGTCTTCCAAAAGTGAAGGTGATTACGGCCTGCCGCAGGTTGCTGAGGCACTATTTCCGTGAAAGTGGCGGCTCTTATTCCCGCTTACAATGAAGAAGGGGCAATTAGAGAAACCGTGGCCGCCCTCTTAAGTTGTCAACAGCTGAACGAAATTGTGGTCATTAACGATGGTTCCAGCGATAGGACAGCTGAGTATGTTGGCGAGATACAAGGTGTGACGCTACTCGATTTACCGGTAAACAGGGGCAAGGGCAGTGCTTTAAACGCGGGATGGTCAAAAACGGAGGCGGACGTCTATCTTCTGCTCGATGGTGATTTGGGCCAAACCGCCCACTACGCCGCGAACTTGCTGCCGCCCGTTTTAGAAGACAGGGCCGATATGACCATTGCCCGTTTTGGCCCGCGGCAGGGAAGCGGGATAAAGCGATGGGTTTTGGCTGTGTGCGCCGGTTTGCCTCCTTTACAGTTTGGCTTCTGACCGGGGTCAAACCTTCAAGCCCCCCCCTGTCCGGGCAGAGGGCCATAAGAAAAGAGGTGCTGGACAAACTGGGTGGTTTCTTGCCCGGTTTTGGCGTGGAAATCGGCTTGACCGTCGGTGCTCTGCACCATGGGTTCCGCCTGCAGGAGATCCCCCCCCTTCCCATGACGCATAGGGCCTATGGACGGGGGGGTTTGACGGGTATGGCCCACCGCGGCAGGCAGTTTGTTCACGTTTTACGGGCTTTTTGGGCCTGCCTGCAGAAAGGATGGATTAAGCGGTGCTGATACCCTTGGCGCTCATGGCGGCCGCTTATTTTTTTTGTCCCCATTCTGCTGCCCCTGTGGCATGGCAGGGAAGAGAAAATTACCGCGGTGTGCCCGTTGCTTCCGGCTTAGGCCTCGCTTTTGTTTTCCCACCGCATTGGCACTCCTTTTTGATCTGACCGGGCAGCAGTATGGGCCATTGTTTCTGGCGGTAATGCTCATGTTCGTGATTTTGGGATTGCTTGATGATTTTCTGGGCGACGGAGTGAAAGGTTTCCGGGGCCACTTTACGCCGGGACACCTATCGACCGGGGTTGTGAAAGCGGTGGGAGGCATACTGGTTGCCGGCGCGGCGAGCTTTCATATTGCCTCGGGCTGGTGGGGGGGTTTGCCGTGGACGTGTTGTTGATCTCTTTGGGAGCCAACTTTTTTTAATCTGCTCGACCTACGTCCCGGGCGGGCGGGCAAAGGTTTTGTGGTTCTCAGCCTGATCCTGTTAGTTTGCGGCGCGGGTGCTTCGACTCCGCTGCTGTGGCTTACGGGCGCGGTACTGGGGGGGTATCTGCCCTGGGATCTTAAGGAAAAGGCGGCGTTAGGGGGGGACACCGGATCTAATACGCTCGGTGCCATGCTGGGCCTTGCCGCCGCGGTGGCCCTGCCCCATTAGCTAAGTTTCTCGCCGCGGCCGCCTTAGCCGCTTTAAACTGCAGCGCCGAAAAAGTGTCCTTTTCCGAAGTAATAGCCGGGAATAAAGTGTTGAATTTTCTGGATCGTTTGGGCCGTTGAAGGAAAATCACCCTTGACGTGGAAAATAGAGTGATTTCCGAAAACATGGGGAGAGGAATATGCGTAATATTTTTGTCATACTGGGGTTTTTGCTCTTGTTTTTTTTCATTGGCCCACGCCGATCCCCCCCACCCAACCCACGTTGTGCGGCCGGGGGGGGATACGCTTTATGATATTTCCCTTCTGTATGATATTTCCTGGCAGGAACTTGCGAATCTGAACAAAATCAAAGATCCCGGCAGTCTGCAGATTGGCACCGTGCTGCGGCTGCCCTCCCACATCACACCGAACATCATACGCTGGGACGGCACCGTTTATGAGGTGACGGCTAAGGAGAAAGAACTACTTGCCAGGCTGGTCTATGCGGAGGCGCGGGGGGGTGAACCGCCCGAGGGCCAAATCGCGGTGGCCGCGGTGGTCTTAAATCGGGTGCGCAGCCGCACTTTTCCCGATACCGTATGGGATGTCATCCACGAGCCGGGTCAGTTTACCCCGATGGAATTGGGCCTCTTGCCCAAGACCGCCTCGGGAAGCTGCGAAGAGGCGGTAGTGCGCGCTTTATTAGGCGAAGACCCCACCGGCGGTGCTCTTTATTTTATAATCCCTCCACTTCCCAAGCGATGGATTATTGGGCAACAAAGCCGGTTATAAAAAGGATTGGTAATCATAACTTCGCCCTCTAAGTGAATATGAATACACGAGGGGTGATAAGATGCGTGTATTCGTCTTTAAGGTGAAATGGTGGTGCGTTACCGTCCTATTGATTATTGCCTTTCTCAGCCTGCTGCCTCAAGTTCGGACCCCTTGATCGTTGCGGTCACGTCTCGAGCAAGGCTTGTTCCCATTTATGAGGTGCGGACGGATCAAAACAGGTGGCCATTTCCTTCGATGCCACATGGGGGGGTACGGAGTTGACCGATGAGATTTTGGAGATTCTAGCCACCCACGGAATCAAAACCACTTTCTTTTTGGCGGGCCAATGGGTCGATAAATATCCCGAATATGTAGTGAAAATCGCGGCCGCGGGACATGAAATAGGCAATCATAGTTATTCCCATCCCCACATGAACAGCTTGGATGAAAAGGAATCGGTTATGAATTGGGAAAACTTGATGAGATGATTCGGGATTTAACCGGTAAACGGACAATAGTTTTTCGCCCCCCCCTTCGGAGAATACAATAACCGCGTTCTTTCTACCGCAACCGCCCTCGGTTATTATCCTGTGCAGTGGTCTGTGGACTCCTTGGATTGGAAGAATCTAAGCAGCGGCCAGATTTACGACCGGGTGATGCGCGAGATTAAACCGGGTTCCATCGTTTTATTCCATAATGCCGGCCCGGGTACGCCCGGCGCGATCAGGCGTATCATTCCCGATCTAAAACAGGCCGGCTACAGCATACTTCCGGTTTCGGAGCTGATCTTCAAAGATGATTATTATATTGATCACGCCGGTGTGCAGCATCGGGGGGGCAAAGGGGGGGTCGTTAGGCGTGATTATAACTAAGCGCGGGCTGCTGCTCGGGGGGGCGCTTATTGCCTTAGCCATCGTTTTAGCGTTTTTCGGCCCCCCCGGTCTTTTTTTTGCGCTGCCACCGACAGCTGCGGGGGGGGTAAAGACAGGGGGGGTAACGTTAGAAGGCCATGCCGTTGGCGGGCTTTTGGAACAAGAACTTTACGATGTGGTTGCGGGGGGTTAGCCGAGGCATATCAGGTGGAGGCGAGCAACGCCAGTTGGGATTGGCAGAGCGGTACAGTGCGCTCCGAGGTGGTAGGCCTAGTTGTGGATGTGCAGTCTACCGTGAAAGCCCTACTTGGTGCGGAGGCGAAAACAGAGCTGGGGGGGTTGATCACCCTTGAAGTCCTACCCTCTATTACCAGCGCCCATTTTCAACCCTATTACCGGGGGGGCCCACCAGTGAGCCCAAAGTTGCCCTGATGGTCAACGTGGATTGGGGGGGTAACGAGTTTATCCGGCCCATGCTGGATGTTTTCGCTGATTTCGGTGTCTTAGCGACTTGGTTCCCCCCCACCGGAAGGTGGGCCGCGCAAACGCCTGAACTAGCTAAATCGATCGCCGCGGCCGGTCACGAAATGGGCAATCACGGCGGCTGGCATGGCATGGCCAGCCAGATGAGCCGCGGCGAAGTTGCCCGCCTTATTCAGGAAGGGGGGGAAGACGCCATTTTAATGGCCACCGGGCAGAAACCACAAATTTTTGCACCACCCGCGGGCGATTTCAATAAGCAGACGATTGCCGTGGCGGCCGAATTAGGTTATAAAACGGTCCTGTGGACGGTTGACACGGTAGATTGGCAGCGTCCCGCTCCTACTGTGATCATTGATAGGGTGATTGGCAAGATTAATAATGGCTCCTTAGTACTCATGCATCCCACCAAACCAACATTGGAGGCCCTGCCGGTAATACTCGATCACCTCTCTAACCGTGGTTTTGTCTGCGTTACGGTAAGCGAACTTTTAGCGGATTAATTATAAGTTTCGGCCAGCACATTCCATACATCAGGATCTTCCAACCCGAATTGCATGAAAGCAACGCCCGCCAAACGGAATTCCGCCGCCAGTTCTAACTTGTGTTTGATACTGTAGCGATTTTCAAACCAAACTTCATGTCCCGCTCCATAGCGAAAATAAGGTGTCTGGCTGGCGTTATCCCATTTAATGTCCGCGCCTCGTCGGGCGGCCAGTTCTAATACCTCCCCCCCGTGGGAAAGTACGGTAGGCTGCCCCGTTTCGGGCCAATCTAAGCCAACGTTGGCCAAACCAAGAATGATTTTTCGGGCGCAGTCTTCTGCACAATCGAAGACAGCATCTCCCTTACATCAGCGGTGGATGCCAGAGGCCCGGCGGCAGCGGCAGTCAAATCCGCGGTGTTGACGATGATTAGATCTGCCCCCCCTCTGCCGCCGCTGCCCAATCCAATTCTTGCTCCCACTCTAGGGCGAGCAGTGTGAGCAGGCCCTGTTCTCTCAGATGGGTCCTTAAGCCGGAAGCGAAGTCAAATAACCTTGTCTGTGTTATGGCGCCTGAATCGAGTAAAACGCCCTTCAAACCCCATTCCGTGATTGCATTTTCAATAGCGGCAAAACTATCCGCCCATAGTACATCTTGATCGAGAAAAGCCTCCGGATCAGGGGGGGGCAGCCCTAGATAGGCATAGGTGCCCAACTTTTGATTGCCCGCAAAATAAAGGCCACGGCCGATTTTTTCCGGTTCGAATTCGTTCAGCACTGTACCGTCTTGGGTAAGCCGCCATCTTAGCGGGGGCAATCCCGGTCAGCTGTGTGCTTTGCGCCAGCAGACTTTCATAAGCCTGTTGTTCCCCCGAATAGTAGCCTAAGATTATTTTCTCTGAAGTTGATTTTTCAACCTGTGTCAAGCCCACCGCGTATTTGGGGGGGATCCACCTTCTGTTTGCGATTCGGGCTTGATCTTATACCAGCCGGCGCGCTCATCTAGGATCAGCACAGCCTCGTTTTGCATGATCGTTCCCACAATTTCCCCCTTGGCTGTCGGGCGCGTGCCGTAAAACGGCGCGTTCAGGAAGAACGATCGCCTGTTGGCCCAGGACACGATAGCTGTGCTGCACCGCGGGCTCATTAACGGGCGGCAGCTGTTGTTGTCCGCCGCCAAGCAGATTTGTTAAATAAAACAGGATAGATAAAAAGGCCACAATTACAGCTTTACCCACATAATTCGCCCCCCCTTCCCATAGATAGTGATTTCATGGTATCATACTTATTGAGTAAATTCAGTGGTAAGTAAAGCATGGGCTGGATAGCTTTGCAAGCCCGTGCCGGAGGTTGCTTATGTACGAAAGGACAGTTCTGCCAAACGGCGTGAGAATTATTAGCGAATATTTACCCCATGTGCGTTCAGTTACCTTGGGGGGGGCATGGTTTACGGTGGGCAGCCGCTACGAAAGGCCTGAACAGCGCGGCCTCGCCCACTTTATTGAGCATATGCTGTTTCAAAGCACAGAAAAATACTCTGCGCAGCAAATTGCGGAGATTATGGATCAATCGGGCAGTTATTTTAATGCCTTTACGGGCCGGGAACGAACGTGTTTTTATTTTAAAGTTTTGGACGAGCATTGGCCCGCGGCGAGCGATGTGCTGCGGGAGATGCTGCTGCACCTTTGTTTAAACCGCGGGAGATTGTTAAAGAACGCAAAGTCGTTTTAGAGGAATTAAAAATGTATGAAGATGACCCGGAAGATCAGGTGCAAGATCTGCTGCCCGGAAAACTTTGGCCCGCCAGCCCGCTGGGCAACAGTGTTTTGGGCACTGCCGAAACGGTGCGGGGCTTCGCGCAGGCAGATGCGGAGGCATTCATGGCGGATCATTACACAGCCAAACGCTTAGTGATCGCCGCGGTGGGCAATATCTCCCATGGGCAAGTTGTGGATGAGTTCGCCTCAGCCTTTGCCTCTTTGCCCCCCCAGAAGGATGCACCCCCCCGGCTGGACGCCCCCCCCGCTTTGGGCCTTCCCGGGCAGTTGTTTTACGATAAAGATACGGAGCAGATCCACCTCTGTTTGGGCGGCCCCCCCGCATTTGCGCGTACAGACGAGAGACGTTTCGCCCTTTATTTGCTCGATATTATTTTGGGTGGTGCCGCAAGTTCTTTGCTTTTTCAAGAACTGCGCGAAAAGCGCGGCCTAGTATATAACACCTATTCCTTTTCTTCTCTCTATAGTGACGCGGGTTATTACGGCATTTATGCAGGATTCAGCCCCCCCGATCAATGGAATCAGGTATGGGATGTGCTCTTGGATTTGCTGGCGAACCTTCCCGGAAAAATCAGGCGGGACATGTTTATCAGGGCCCAAGCCCAGTTACGAGGGTCAGCCCTTCTGGCTTTAGAGAGCACGGAAGCGCGCATGTTTAGGCAGGCCAAGGCAGAATTGGATAATTCCGTTTCCTTTGGAGTGGAGCAGTTTTTAGAAAAGATCGCCGCTGTGCAGTACCACGAGTTGCTTCTGCTCGCGGAAGAACTATTTGTCTCCCAAGCCTCCAGTTCCATCGCGCTTGGGCCGGGATTGTCGCTGAAGGAGGGCATTAGATGTCAAAAGATATGCTGAAGGAGATTTTCCGTCTGCAGGAGAAATTTGATCAGGCCGTTGTGGAACACAGGGGGGGTTTGGAGTTTCCGCGAGAGGTGTGGATTCAGAAGGAAATTTTGGCACTCATTTCCGAACTGGCGGAAGTTCTCGATGAGGTCAATTTTAAGTGGTGGAAGGATCCTAAAGAAATTGATTCGGAACGGCTGAAAGAGGAAATTGTTGATGTACTCCATTTTTTTCGTCAGCATGTGTCTCAAGGCCGGTATCGGCCCTGAGGAGTTGTACCGGGCTTATGTGGCAAAGAACGGGGGGGAAAACTTTGCCCGTCAGCAGGGCCGGACCGAGCGGGAAGGCTATGCTTGGAAGAAATAGATAAATATGCTATAATCAAATTAGCTCCGCGCCCAGGGAGATGTCCAAAAGGAGAATGTTCTTTTGTACATGCGCGGAGTTTTTTTCATCCTTCTTTTCAGTTTGGGCCTGAATTTTGTGGCAGAGGCCGTTGAGATAAGTGGTTCCTATCAAGGCCGGCTGGACCGTCATGCCATAGAACGGGAACTTGTTTTTGCCGCCGCCCATAAGGGTGCGCATTTAGACGCACAGGGGGGGGCGGTTCTTTTTTTGTTCGAAGCAGGCGGGGGGTCAGTTTTAAGCCCCATTGGCAGGTGCGTGTTTCGGACGAAAACGGGTTGAGCCTGTATTGGACAAAGAATAAAGCGCACCATACTTCACAAGATTTGTTTCGTGTTCTGCACAAAGACAATTTGGGCCCGGCTACAACTGCGCTGATCCTCGCTGCTGATCAGGTGCGGCTGGGAATGTTGGGCAGTGTTCCTCTTAGAACGGGTGAATTAGCCGACTTATGGTTTTGTGAAAACTACGTTCGGGCGGGGGGGCCGCTCGTACTGCGGGGGGGCATGCAGCTGCATCACCGGGGGGGCCCGGTGGTGGGCCGTTCCGCCTCCCTGGAGGCCCTGCTTGACTTGGGCACTTTCCGGGCTGTGCTGGGCCAAGGCTGGCAGCAGCGGCAGGATTTGTCCCGGGCATCTATCGCCGAGATCGGGGGGGTAGGCGCCGGCAGGTCTTTTCTTAACTTTTTCTGGCAGCGGGTGGAAGCCGGTTTCGTAAGTTTAGCTGCGAAAAGTAACAAGTATACGCCCGATCGCCGGGGTTGGAGAGTGGAGGCGGGCACTGATTTCGGCGGGGTTAGGCTGTCCTTCAATTTGCGCCGCCACAGCAATCTGGCCCAAACTAGGACCTACGATCAGTTTTCGCTGAAGTGTGTTTCTTTAGGTGAGGATGCGTCCGTGGAACTACGCCTGCAGCCCACTCGGGCTTTGATCTTGCGCCGCGTCGCGGAGGCTTGTTCGATTCAACTTGATGTTCTCAACGGCACTGCCCGTTATGACGGGCAGCGAGGGATGATCGCGTACGGTCTTCGTTTTGACGGCCCGAATGGAATCGGCCGCCTGGAGATCAAATTTGAACGGGGGGGCTGCAGGGGGGGCGGATCATTGCCAAGTATGACTGGCTGAAGAAACGACTGTATTATTCCCTAATGCTGCGGCGAAATGCTGCGCGAGGCCATGTTCAGCTCGAATTGGGCGAGTATGATCGGGGGGGAAATATGGGGGGGCCGGTTTTAGCACCTCGCCGGCGTTGGGCATATCATGGCAGTGTAAGTTCTAGAAAGCATATCGCTTTCATAGGCTAAGCTGAGGTGAGCGTGATGCGGTATTCCGAGCTATCCGGCAAAGAAATCATCTGTATTGATGAAGGAATCAGGCTGGGGTTGTGGATCATACCGATTTGATCATTAACCTGCGCACGGGCACCGTTGAATCCATTATTATTCCCTACGGGAACCGCTGGTTTCGGCCCCCCCGCTTGATTGTCATTCCGTGGCGGGGCATTAAAAAGATCGGTAGGGATTTGATTATTGTTGATCTAACTACCGCTGAAGATTTCAACGAAATAATGCGCAAAGTAGAAGACAGAGGCCGTCGGAATAAGCCCCCCCCTTTTTTTTGGGTAAGCTAAACCCAAGAAAAATAAAGGGGGGGGAATTCCATTGTCAACTGTTATCGGTGTTTTTCGCGATGTAAGCGCCGCGGAAAACGCAGTAAAGGCTCTGAGAAATAAAGGGTTTGGAGATAATGAAATATCGATTATAGCTAAGGACGATCAGAAGGGTCGCTCTTCCACTCAGGATATGGAAACGAGTGATGAATTCGTTACCGATTCCATAGGTGATGGTACCGCATGGGGGGGCGGGGGGGCTCTAGGCGGGGGGTTGCCGGTTTGTTGGCCGGTGTGGGGGGGGCTTTAGCCATTCCGGGTATTGGTCCGATTATCGCTGCGGGGGGCCGCTGGCGGGCGTCTTGTCGGGTGCGGTAACGGGTGGAGTAGCGGGGGGGGCTTATTGATTTGGGTATCCCCGAGGAACGTGGGCGCCAGTATGAGGAAGACTTAAAACAGGGGGGGGAGTACTGGCGGTCATTGAGACTAGCGAGGACAAGGTCAATGATGCCAGTTCGATTCTAAGGCAGAACGGCGCCAAAGATGTGGAGGCCCATGGAGGCGGAAAGAAATCTAATTAGCTGAAGATGGGGAAGGCTGCCGCGAGGCGGCCTTTTTTTTGTTGCAGGTAGTGTGTCATGCGGCAGGAATGTTGCAGCTACAACTAGAATGAAAAACCAAGGCACAGGAGGAGGTCGAAAAAAACAGATGAGGGTACTGATCAACGGAGCCACCGGCAAGATGGGGGGGCGGGAAGTCTGCAAAGCGGTGCAAAGCGCCTCCGATTTGGTGTTGGTAGGAGGCGTGGATTCGTCCGGGAGAAACCTGGCAGGCATAGACATGTTTACTAACCTAAACAAAGCACTGGCTGCCGCAAGGCCCGATGTAGTCGTGGATTTTACTACCCCCCAAGCAATTGGGGGGGCCAGCATGGAGGCCTGTTTCGCACATAATGTGCCCATGGTGATAGGCACTACGGGCTTAGCGGAGGAAGAGGTTGTAAGATGGCAGCGAAGGGCCGAAAAATCAACTTGGCGGGCGCTCATTGTACCCAATTTCGCCATAGGCGCTGTGCTGATGATGAAATTTGCTCAGCAGGCAGTTTCCTTTTTTTTGATAAAGTGGAAATCGTAGAATATCACCATGATCAAAAACTCGATGCCCCATCGGGCACTGCCTTGCGTACCAAGCAGCTCATTGAAGAGGCTCGAACAATGCCGGTTCCCATTCACAGCGTGCGGCTGCCCGGATTGGTTGCGCATCAGGAAGTACTGCTAGGCCTTCCGGGGGGGCAGACGCTTTTGATTCGCCACGATTCAAATAACCGCGAGAGTTTTATGCCCGGCGTTTTGCTGGCCATTGCTAAGATATCTGAAATTGAGGGTGTTGCAGTTGGACTAGAACACATTCTCTTCACCGACATATAGTACTAATGAGTTCAGGTGAGGAGGGCTGGCCATGGCTGGCAATCTAGCTGGAAAACCCATTGCAATGCTCGGTTGTGATCAGCGGGAAGTTGATTTGGCCATTGCCTTAATCGGCCTAGGGGGGGCCGATTTGCGTTTAGTTGGTTTCCCCAACGAGGGATCTTTAATAAAAGCTCTGCATTTCCATACCCCTGCCGAGGCGGTGCGAGGTGCCCGGGCCGTAATTGCTCCCATGAGCAATACCAACCTGGCGGGGGGGGAGATTTCCGCCAGGCTTGATGGCGCGGAGGAACTAATTAATTTAGCCAAGGTGATTCCGCTGCTGCCGGCACGAACGCCGCTCTTGATTGGCGTTGCCAAACCGATTATTCAGGGCCTGAGCACCCAATACGGTTTGGGGGGGCTCATAGAAATAGCGGAAATTGATGAGCTGGCGATTCTAAATTCAATTCCCACGGCGGAGGGCGCGCTTCAGGTGGCCATGGAAAATACCGCCATCACTATCCACAATTCGCGCTGCCTGGTTTTGGGATTGGGCCGCTGTGGCACCACTTTAACCCGGGTTTTGCTGGCGTTGGGCGCTAAGGTAACGGTAGCATCGCGCTCCGGTGCGGATTTGGCTCGTGCAATTGCGCTGGGAGCGGAGCCTCTAGCCCTTGCCAACCTAAAAACGAGTACGAATTATGATTTAATTTTCAACACCATTCCTGCCATGGTTTTGCCCAGATCATATTTGAGGCTGTTAGATTCCAATCTCGTGATCATCGATATTGCCGCCAGTCCGGGCGGCACTGATTTTGCCGCCGCTGAAGAATTGGGGGGGATTCGGGCCATCCATGCCTTGTCTCTGCCGGGACGGGTGGCTCCCAAGACTGCCGGCGAAATTTTGGTGCGTACCATTCCTCGCCTACTCGAGAAACTCTTAGGGGGGGAGGAACACGATGACACTTAGGGGGGGTAAGAATATAGCTTTGCCCTCACAGGCAGTCACTGCACTTACGCGGAGATCTGGCCCCCCCAAATTGAAAGGCTTAAGCAGGCGGGAGCGGAGATTTATCCCATTGTTTCGGAAACAGTAGCCGCGCTGGACACTCGTTTCGGCCGGGCGGCCGAAATTGTCGCTCATTTCGAGGAATTGTCGGAAAGAAAGGTTGTCAGCACTATTGTAGCTGCAGAGCCCCCCCTTGGCCCATCTAAGGTACTGGACTGTCTGGTTGTCGCGCCTTGTACGGGCAATACTTGCGCAAAATTGGCTAATGCTATTACAGATAGCTCCGTATTGATGGCGTCTAAGGCGCATCTGCGCAATGGTAAACCTTTAGTTCTCGCCATTTCCACCAACGATGCTTTAGGACTCAACGCCAAAACATTGGGATGCTGTTAAGCACGCCCCATATTTTCTTTGTTCCCTTCGGCCAAGATAATCCGGAGGAAAACCCCGTTCTTTGGTGGCGGAGATGGGCCTAATTCCGGAAACGATCGAAAAAGCATTGCAATACCGGCAGCTTCAGCCTATTATAATCGAAAGAGAATTAAGAAGAGTACGCTAGTTAAAGGAGAGGTTTTACGTGAGAGCTTTAAATGTGGCAATATTGGGAGCAACGGGCATGGTGGGCCAGGAACTGCTTGACATTTTGGTAGAAAGGGAATTTCCCATAAAAACCTCACACTGCTATCATCACCTCGTTCCGCCGGTACCCGCGTTTTAGTGGGCGGTAAGGAATACGCGGTTCAGGAGGTTTCGGCGGATGGTTTTAAGGATGTTGATCTTGCCTTTTTCGCCGCGGGCGGTTCTGTCAGTAAAGAGTGGGTACAGCCGGCGGTAGATGCCGGAGCGGTTGTAATTGATAATACGAGTGCTTTTCGCCTTAGAGACGATGTGCCTTGATTGTGCCCGAAATTAATGGAGAGGACATTTTCCGGCACCGCGGCATCATATCTAACCCAAATTGCTCCACTATCATTATGGCTCTCGTTCTAAAGCCAATTCTCGATCGGGCCGGCATCAAACGGGTTGTGGTTTCCACCTATCAAGCAGTATCCGGGGGGGCCGGTGGTCGGGGGGGAATGGATGAGCTGCGCCGCCAGACAGAGGATTATGTCATGGGTCGGGAGCTGCAGGCCGAGATTTTACCCTTTGCGGGCGGTGAGAAACACTATCCCATTGCCTTTAACGTCCTGCCCCAGATTGATGATTTCGACCAAGACGGCTATACAAAAGAGGAATGGAAGATGGTCAAGGAAACGCAGAAGATGTTCGGTGATCCTGATTTTAAGGTTTCTGCCACCGCTATTCGTATTCCTGTCATGCGCTCCCACAGCGAAAGTATCAACGTGGAAACTATAAAACCGCTATCGCCCGAAGAATGCCGCCGGCTGTTAGCGCAGGCACCGGGCATTGAAGTCATCGATGATGTGGCCATTCAGGACTACCCCCCCATGCCTCTTTATACTTCTCACAAGGATGCTGTCTACGTGGCAGGATTCGCCGGGACCTGACGGTGGAAAATGGGTTGAACCTATGGGTTGTGGGAGATCAAATCAGGAAGGGCGCGGCTTTGAACGCGGTGCAAATCGGCGAATACTACGCCCGGAAAATGGGGTGATGCTGTGCGTATTATTGTCCAAAAGTTTGGCGGCAGCTCACTGACTGCCCCCCCAACGGATCGAAAAAAAGGCATTCGAGAGGGTTTTAGCCGCGGCTGAGGCGGGGTATAGGCCCGTTGTAGTGGTCTCGGCCATGGGTCGGCGCGGTGAGCCCTATGCCACCGATACCTTGTTGGAACTGCTGTACCGGACGAATCCTGAGGCGGACGGTCTCAACACCGATCTGCTTTTGTCGTGCGGCGAGATCATCTCCGCAGCAATTTTCGCGGAGGGGCTGGGCCAACTGGGTCTGCCCGCCCGGGCCCTAGCCGGGTGGCAGAGCGGCATCTATACAGATAGCATCCATTTGGGGGCTCGCGTTTTGGCGGTTGACGGTGAGCGGCTGCGCACCGTTTTGCGGGCGGGGGGGAAAGTCCCGGTGGTTGCAGGTTTTCAAGGGGGGTAACAGAGACGGGTGAAATAACCACTTTAGGCAGGGGGGGGCAGCGACACGACCGCGGCCGTACTGGCAGTTGTGCTGAATGCGGAGCGGGTGGAGATTTACAGCGATGTCGATGGGGGGGTAAAGACGGCAGATCCAAGTTGGTGCCTGAGGCACCGACTCAAAGTTCTATCGTACCGGGAGGTCGTCGAATTGGCCCACATGGGGGCAAAGATCCTGCACCCTCGGGCGGCGGAAATCAGTATGGAAGAAGGCATTCCCATTCAGATTCTTTCCCTTTCTGATGATTCAGACGGTGGGACATTTATTGGCCATGGTGTTAAACCTCGGGGGGGAAAGATGGGTAGTGAACGGATCGCGGATAGGGTGGTAACGGGCATTGCCCACTTAGGAAAACGGGCCCAGGTTAAGATCAGCGGTTCGAACGAGTTTCACACCGGCGTGCTTACGACTAAGATTTTTCGGCTTCTGGCGGATGCGGGCGTAAGTATAGATCTAATTTTGCTCGCTTCCGAACTGGTTGCCTTTGTTATTGATGAAGAACAGGTAGATACTGCCAGAAAGGTTTTGACGTCCTTAAATTTAGATGTTAAGATCGAAGTGGGTTTTGCTAAAGTATCTGTTGTAGGAGCGGGAATGCACGGTGTACCAGGTGTTATGGCCAGAGTTGTGGGCTGCTTGGAAGGGGGGGAACAAATCCCCATTTTTCAAACCACCGACTCACACGCCAATATTTCTTGCCTCATCTTGGAGGAGCATCTGCCCCCCCGGGCGGTGCGTGCGCTGCATAAGGAATTCCAACTCGATCGGATTTAGGAGGGTTAATTGATGAAATCAGGTCAACTTTTTACCGCCATGGTCACCCCCCCATGCACAAAGATGGCTCCGTTAATTATAGGGCAGCTGTGGAATTAGCGCAGCGGCTTGCGCAAAATGGATCGGATGGGGTGGTTTTAAGCGGTACTACAGGGGAAAGCCCCACGTTAAGTTTTGAGGAGAAAGCGAAGCTATTCGCGGAAGTTACGGATGCTTTAGGCGGCCAATTTGAAATCATAGCCGGAACGGGATCAAATTGTACGCAGGACAGTATCACTTTGACAAAAGCGGCCGAGAGTGCCGGGGTTGACGGATCATGCTCGTCACCCCCCCGTATTACAATAAGCCTTCTCAGGAAGGGCTTTTTGAACATTTCAAAGCGGTGGCGAATAGTACTTCACTGCCGGTTATGCTCTACAATGTACCGGGCAGAACAAGTTTGAACATTCTGCCCGAAACGGTTGCTAGATTGGCCGAGATAGATAATATCGTGGCCATCAAAGAAGCCAGCGGCAACCTTGAGCAGGTCAGTGTTTTAAAAACTTTAGTGCCGCAGGATTTTCTCATCTATTCCGGAGATGATTCGCTTACACTGCCCATTTAGCGGTGGGGGGCGCGGGAATAGTAAGCGTTGTTTCGCACCTTGTGGGACGCGAAATCAAGGCCATGATTAACGCCTTCAATCAGGGTAAAACCGGCTCGGCATTAGACATTCACCTACAGCTTATGCCGCTCTTTAAGGCGATGTTTTTGACAACAAACCCGGTACCGGTCAAAAGGGCTTTGGAATATGTCGGTTTTGAGACGGGCCCGGTGCGCCTGCCCCCCCTAGTTGATCTTACCGAACAGGAAGGGCAGAAAATCAAGGATGTCTTGTTTAAAATGGGGGGGCTGCGGTCCTAAAAACAATCGAAATAAAGAAAACCCCGTCCACCCGGCGGGGGGGTTTTTTTGTTTGTGCGGAACCTTTTCACTAGAAGCCATAATTTGGTTTTGTTTCGTCCGGTCCGGAAAAAAACTAAAATCCGTTGACAAAAAAAACAATCATTGTGTAAACTATTGATAGGACTATAACGTTATAGTAAAATACATTTGTATTATTAGGACACGAAGGTTGTCAAACTGTTAAAAGTATCGCGAGGTGATCAGATGTTCCAACACAAGGGCAATGGCAACGAACCACCAAAAAGGGTTACCATTCGGGATGTGGCAAAAGCGGCGGGTGTTTCGGTAAGTACAGTTTCGCATGTAATGAACAACTACGGCGATATCGGCCCGGAGACAGAAAAACGGGTTCGAAAGACGATGGAAGACCTAAATTATTATCCAAATGCTTTGGCGCAAAGGCTGATTAGAAACCGAAGCCACCTTCTTCAGTTGTTTTTGTTTGCCAAAGAGGGCCTGCAGCATCCGTTTTTTTACGAGGTGTTGTGCGGTATTTCTAAAGAAGCGCAGAATCGTGATTATGAGCTGATCCTAAGTGTTCAGCAGGCCGATGATAGATCGAAGCGCTGGCGAAAGTCCTTAAGGCGGAGTATAGAATCTAGGGCCGAAGGGTTGATTATTATGGGTTCACCGTCTGAGCCCGGCGTGTTTGAAAAGATAGAGGACAGCCAAATCCCGGCCGTATTTGTGGATATTCCCTTCAAGGGGGGGCGGAATTCGATTTATATTTCTTCTGATAATAAAAAGGGTGCCAGGCTTGCGGTTGAACACCTTATAAGTTTGGGGGGGCATAGAAAAATAGCCTTTCTCGGTGGGGGGGACTCGCTAGAAGCCTTCTTAGAACAAAAAGGCGAGGAAAACGGCAGACCGGGGGGGAGGGTATTTCTAAATCACGCTTCGAAGGCTATGCGCAAGCATTGAGGAAAGCTAATGTGGAAATAGATCTTTCTTTGCTCGGTCATGGTGAATTTACGCAAACAGGGGGCCAAAAGAGCCGTTCTGCAAATTTTAGAAAGCCACCCCCCGATGTGAGCGCAATCTTCGCCGCAAGTGATGTAATGGCTCTAGGGGCCATGGAGGCCGTGCGCTCAGTGGGCAGGGAGGTTCCTAGGGACGTTGCGGTAGTGGGCTATGATGATAGTGAGGCGGCATCTTTGGCCAGGCCCCCTTCTCACCACCGTCCGGCAGGACGGGCCGCTGATGGGGGGGAAGACGGCTGTGAAAGAAATTTGGAACGTAATGAATAATCCCAAGGCCGCCTCCGCATCCGTAATTCTTCCGGTTGAACTTGTGGTCCGGGAATCTTGCGGGGGGGATTGGCCCCGGCTGCTTCTATTAGGGCAGAAAGATAATCGCTGCCGGCCGCAGAATACCCGGCAGGAGTTTAGGCCAAACCGTTAGGGGGGGCTGCACGCTCAGCAACTAATCACAAATATTTCCGGGGGGCCTGAAAGGAGCCGATTATTTTGAGTAATAAAAGACAACCTACCTTAAGAACTCAGGACATAGGGGGGGCCATTACCAATTGGGAACAACGGGGGGTTCGGTCCTGTTTTGGAAACTGACGAGGTGCAGGTGCAGATTGCCGCTTTATCAGCCGCTTTAATCAGGGTACAAATGGTGCCCAGGGGGGTGTGAAACCCGCGCAGCGCTCTTATGCCGTGACCACTTCAGCGGATTATGGGTCGGGTTGTGAGGGCAGCCTTCGGGAGCAGAATCATTCTTTGCTTTGGCAGACACATTGTTCAGCTGCTCAGGGCTTGACCGTGATAATTGAAAAAGACCCCCCCTTCCGCTTGAGTTTAAAACGGCGGGATGGCTCCTCGGCGGCCGCCACGGCGCAGGCTGAGGGCTTTGGCCTTATCATGGAAGAAAGGACAGACTCGGCTGCTAAAATAGTGGGCTGCAGTTGGGCGCTGCAGGCACCTGAGGGCATGCGCTATTATGGTTTCGGCCAAAGCAAGGTTTTCTCGATAAGCGCGGCCAGCGATTATCTTTCTGGGCCACTGACGAGCCGCTGCACATTCCGGGCCACGACGAGCTGTACCAAGCCATCCCGTTTGCCCTAAGTATGGATGATGAGGGACGCAGCACCGGACTGTTTGTCGATTGCCCGGCTAGGGTTATCTATGATGTGGCTAAAAGCCAAAGCCAAGTGTTAAAACTGGCGGCGATGCAACCTACCTTGGATACCTATATTTTCGCCGGCCCCCCCGGACCAAAGGATGTTATCCGGCAGTATACAGAATTGACCGGGCGGATGGAACTTCCACCCTGTGGGCTTTGGGTTATCAACAAAGCCGTTACAGCTATTACCCGGAAGCACGCGTGCGGGAGATCGCCTCCGAAATGAGGGCTCGCCGGCTGCCGTGCGATGCTATTTATTTGGACATTCATTACATGGATGGGTACCGTGTCTTTACCTGGGACAAAGAACGCTTTCCAAATCCTCGCCGAATGATCAAGGATTTGGCCGCTCAGGGGGGGTTCAAAACAGTAACTATCGTTGACCCCGGGGGGGTCAAAATGGATGGGCATTACGAAGTATTCCGGGCAGGGGGGGTTCAGCGGCGCAATTTTATCTGTTATCCGGATGGCGAGTTGTTTGTGGGGGGGACTGTTTGGCCCGGTAGGACGGTCTTTCCGGATTTTTTTGAAAGAAAGAACCCGCCAGTGGTGGGGGGGCGATCTACACGGCGATCTTTTCGATGCGGGAGTGGCCGGAATCTGGAATGATATGAACGAGCCATCCTGTTTTCTCGCAATACGCTTCCCGATGAAGTACTGCAGGGCGAAGAAGGGGAAGAGGCTGCCCATTCCCAAGTACATAATGCCTACGGGTTGACTATGGCTATGGCTACTTATGATGCCTTAAAGCGCTTGCGGCCGGACAAACGCCCTTTCTTGCTAACTCGATCGGGCTATGCGGGTATCCAACGTTACGCAGCAGTTGGATGGGCGATAATCATAGTTGGTGGAAACATTTGCAGATGTCCATCCCCCCATGTGTTTGGGCATGGGTTTGTCCGGGGTTCCTTTTGTGGGCAGCGATGTCGGCGGCTTTCAAGGCGATGCCCGGGGGCGAATTATTTGCCCGCTGGATGCAAGTGGGTGCCTTCATGCCTTTTTACCGCAACCACAGTGCCGAGGACACAATTGACCAGGAACCTTGGAGTTTTGGCCCCCCCGAGGTGGAAAGCATCTCAAGGCGATTTTTGCGCCTGCGCTATCGGTTGCTGCCTTTTTATATAACGAGTTTCACCGCGCTGCCCAAACGGGACTGCCCATTATGCGGCCCCTGTTTTTAGAATACCCCCCCACTGATTCTAACACCTTCCATTTATCGGATCAATTTCTTGTGGGCCAAGATTTACTCGTCTGCCCGGTTTATGAGCCCGGTCGGCGGGAACGCCTCGTGTACCTTCCTGAGGGCCGGTGGGTAGATTACTGGAGCGGCCAATATTTCTGCGGCGGTACACACATTGTCGCCCCCGCGCCACTGGACCGCCTACCGTTGTATGTGCGGGCCGGTGCCATTTTACCTATGGAACAACCTGTAAACCACACCGGCGAGCGAGATGGCAAACAGTTATGCCTGCACATTTACGTTCCATCGCCGCAGCCGGATAAGGGGGCCAAAGATGATGTTTTGGCGCACTTAGAGTTGTATGAGGATGCGGGCGAGGGTTTTGGTTATAAAGAGGGCCGGTGCGCCACAACTTCCGTTGTCTTACGGCCCGCAAAAAGGGGTTTACGCTCAAGGTGGCCGCTCCGCAGGGGCAGTTTTGCCGCCCCCCCGAGAACAAGTGCTGGTTCACCTTTACGTCGACGAATATTACAAAAATGTGCTGACAAGCGGCAAGATCAAAGTGGCGGGTACACACCTCAATCTAGTAGAGCGTGATAACGTTGAAGTAGGTCTCGATAAGGCTTGGGCGGCTCAAGGACCCCCCCGAGGCGAACTTATTGTGGCAGTCCCAACACCCAATGCCGCCGGATTTATAATGGAAATTGAGATTTGAAGGTATACGTTCGAAGCAAGGGTGCCGGTTGATTTAGGCAGCCATCCCGCGGCATCTTCCCGCTCTGATTTAAATAACAGCCTTATACTATAACGTTATAGGCGAAGTGTGGAAATCCCGATAGTGGATGTGTTGTAATCACCGGCCGGTTTTTGGGACAGAGGGGGGGTAATGAAATGTAGCATAGGGCAAGGGCGAAATTTGATTTCTAACTAAAAAAAGGAGGAATCTTGAAATGAAACGGTTAGCCATTTCCGTAACTAGCCTATTGTTGGTTGTGCTGCTGGCTTGCGCTGGCGCAGCGGCGCAGAAGAAGACAGAATTTACCATTTGGACCAAAGAAGGCGAAGTAACCGGCGGCGTTTTGGGAGAAATCGAGAAGCTGGCGGAAGAATTCTGCATCGATCGTCCCTGGCTTACCATGGAAGTCGTCAGTTATGGAGTTGAGGAACTCCGGCAAGATTTCCAGGCTGCGGCTTTCGCGGGCCAAGGACCGGATTTGCTTTGGACAGTGTCGGATCATGCGGGGGGGCCTTTTGTGGCTATGCAGATTATCAAACCCGTTGACGATGTCTTTGATCCTGAGTTTTTAGCAGGCTTTGTGCGCCCCGGCCTGGAGAGTGTGGAACTTGATGGCCAAACTTGGGGGGGTGTTCCCATCAGTGTCGGCAACCATTTGATGCTGCTGTATAACAAGAATCTGCTTCCCGAAGCCCCTCAGACCAGTGATGAAATGATTAAAATAGCTCAAGAACTCACGGTTGATTATGATTCTGACGGAATGCCCGATCAGTACGGGTTGGTCTACAATCTAAACGAACCATTCTTCTTTGCACCATGGTTGGGCGGGTTTGGCGGTTGGCCTTTAGATGGGGTTATCCCCCCACCCTAAACACCTCTGCATGGTAGAAGCGCTGCGGTTTGTCCAGGATTTGAAGCATACTTCTAAAATTGTCCCGGTCGAAAGTGACTACGATGCCGCCGATGCCCTGTTCAAAGAGGGAAAAGCGGCCATGTTAATCAACGGCGATTGGTCGCTTGCGGACTATTTGGGAGAAGATATAGCCGAAAGAGTAGATCTGGGTATCGCCCGGATCCCTATGATTAGCGAAACTGGTTTGTGGCCGTCACCGATGACGTCGGGTATCTATTTCATGTTACCTGATTACATCGATCAAGAAAAGGAAAAGATTGCCAAGGAGTTTATTGAATTTGTCTCAACAGATGAAGTCCAAATCCTTTTCCTGGAAAACACATGCGTCTGCCGGCGACTGAGACAGCCTTAGAACATCCTTCATTAGCGATGGACCCCCCCATCTTGAAGGGGTCGGCTGACCAAATGACTGTTGGTAAACCAATGCCGACGGTACCGGAAATGCGAGCGGTTTGGGATGCCATACGTCCTAACTTAGAAGCCGTTATGGCCGGAAAAATGACACCGGAAGCGGCAGCACAGGCGATGCAGGAAGCGGCGGAAAAACTCATTCGGGAAATGTACAAATAACAAGCGGTGCTTTTAGCAAGGTGTCCGGTTCAGCCTTCCGGCCGGGCCGGACACCTTTCCGGGAGGGGGGGAAATCTGTGGTTCCTTTAACGTGGAAGATTGTGCTGCAGGGTTTAAACGAAGCGGGAAGAATCCTAGCCATTTTGTTGTTTGGGGGGGTAGTGATTCTTGAGTTGCTCGCCTATTTCGTGTTTTATCGGTGGTTGAAGCTCAAAAACGCTCTGCCGCTTATGCTGATGTTTCCTGCTCTGCTGGCGGTCACTGTTTTGGTTATTTATCCTTTTGGCTTCAACTTAAAACTGGCTTTTAGTAATATGAGCATGTATAGGTTTAAACAGTTTTCGGTGGGCCTTAGCTATGGCATTGAAATTTCTGGATGTCTTTCGTTCGCCCGTTCTGCAAAACGTCACGTTTCTGAGGCTCTTAATGAGGACTATTGCCTGGACAGCAATTAATGTTTCTTTCCATGTTGCGGGGGGGGCTATGCTTAGCGATTTTATTAAACCGTCCCCTGCGCGGCAGGGCTATTTACAGAACCATTCTAACCGTACCCTGGGCCATCCCACAGGTAATCGCTGCCCTAACGTGGAAAAATGAATTCCACTACCAATACGGCTTTGTTAATGCGCTTCTGCGGCGACTGGGGGGGTTGACTTCTGTCCAATGGCTTTCGGATCCGAAATGGGCGTTTGTTGCCGTTATCTTCATCAATGTTTGGCTTGGTGTACCCTTTATGATGGTGGTTCTCTTGGGTGGGCTGCAGAGCATTTCGCCGGAGTACTATGACGCCGCACAAATCGATGGGGGGGCATCCGGCTGGCAGCAGTTCAAAAGTATTACGATGCCGCTGCTGAAACCTGTGCTGGTACCGGCCACCGTATTGGGGGGGGTCGTCTGGACATTTAATAATTTCAACGTCATTTACCTTGTTACGAGAGGGGGGGCCCCCATGGAAGGAACGGATATTTTGGTAACGTCGCTTTATAAAGCTGTGTTTGAATTCTACCGCTATGGTTTCGGTGCTGCCTATTCCACTGTTATTTTGGCGATTTTAATGTTCTTTGCCTGGGTGCACCTGAGGACAACACGTAGTTTGGAGGAGGCGGAAGGGGGGGCTTGAAAATAAAAAGGTTTTTCGCCCGAGGAAAAAGAGACAGTCTAATCAAAAGGATTTTTATCCACATTACGTTAGTAGCCGCATGTGTTGCTGCCGTTTACCCCCCCTTTTTGCGAGTCGTAACCATCTCGTTAAGGCCCGGCTCCCAGTTATTATCTACCAGCTTATCCATCATCCCGGCTCACGCCACCTTAGAAAACTACCGCATACTAATTTTTGAAAAGGACTTTCTAATTTGGCTTTGGAATAGTTTGGTAGTCTCCTTAACGACGGTGATTGTGGCCATAACGTTATCCGCCAGTGCGGCTTATGCCTTTTCCCGCTGGGATTTCCCCCCCGGCAAGAAATCGGGTTTGCTGTTTCTTTTAACCACTCAAATGCTGCCACCGGGAATGCTGCTTTTGCCAATTTACGTTATGGTAGTCAGAATGCAGTTGTTTAATACCTATACCGGATTGATCCTCGCCCACTCCGTTGGTGCCATACCGTTTTCGATCTGGCTTCTAAAAGGTTACTATGACACTATTCCCAAAGAGCTGGAGGAAGCGGCCTTAATTGATGGGGGGGCCAGCGCCCTCGAGGCTTTTTAAGGATCATTATTCCCCCCCTTTCTACGCCGGCTTTAGGGATTGCAGGTTTGTTTAGCTTTATGACATCCTGGAGTGAATTCATGATGGCTAGGGTTATGCTGCAAAAGTCCAATTTGATTACATGGCCCTTGGGTTTTCAAAAACTATTGGATCAATTCACAACTCAATGGGGGGGCGTTTTTTTTCCGCGGCCTCTGTTTTAGTTGCCGTTCCGGCCATGCTTCTTTTTATGTATTCCTCTAAATGGCTGATCACGGGTTTAACTTTAGGGGGGTCAAACAGTGAGTGGACTGCTCCCTAATGGAACGGACAAAGAAAACCCCCCCCGCAAGGCGGGGTTTTTGCCTTATTTGATTATTCCCGGCTTGTTGTGTATAATATATAAATACGTGACTTGTTCGGTTGGTGAAATTCAACCACCGTGTGCGGACGGAGGGTGGTTCTTTTTTTTACTGCGCAATAATAGTCATAGTTATATTGGAGGTGCATAAAACTGCATGACGAAAGAAAAAAAATAAAATACGAATCCTTCCCCCCCTGGGTGGACTGGGTGAAATCGGGAAAAACATGACAGTGGTGGAGATTGGAGAGGATTTAGCCATTGTAGATGCCGGGGGGGTAATGTTTCCGGAAGATGATATGCCCGGTGTTGATCTGGTTATTCCGGACATCACTTATCTTGTGGAAAATGCCCAGCGGGTCAAGGGAATCTTTTTGACGCATGGGCATGAAGATCATATCGGGGGCGTCCCCTATGTGCTGCGTCAAATTAATGTGCCCGTGTATGGCACCAAGCTCACTTTGGGCCTGCTGCGGGTGAAGCTGAATGAACACGGATTAGAGAGAAACGCCGATCTGCGCGAGATTACGGCGGGGCAGCGGATTGTGGTGGGGAATTTTGATGTGGAATTTATCCACGTCAATCACAGCATCGCAGGTGTGGTCGCGCTGGCATTTCACACGCCTTTAGGCGTCATAGTGCACTGCAGCGACTTCAAATTCGATCAGACACCCTATGATGGCAAAACCGCCGATTTTTATAAGTTTGCTGAACTGGGCCAAAAAGGGGTCTTATGCCTGCTGTCCGATTCAACAAACGCGGAACGTCCCGGGTACACCGCGTCCGAGAAGATGGTGGGGGAAACGTTCCGGCAGATTTTCAGCAGAGCGCAGGGGGGGCGCATTTTGGTGGCCACCTTCGCTTCCAACGTTCATCGCATCCAACAAATTTTTGATGCGGCCGAGCGTGAGAACCGCCGGGTGAGCGTAACGGGGGGGCGCAGCATGATCCGAGTTGTGGAAGTGGCAAGTGAGTTGGGTTATCTGAAAATCCCTTCGGGCATGCTGATTGAGTTGGATGAATTAGACCGCCTGCCCCCCCGCGAGCGGGCCGTCGTTATTTCCACGGGCAGCCAGGGCGAGCCCATGTCTGCTCTCAGCAGGATGGCCATGGCTGAACATCACAGAATTGCGATTGAACCGGGTGACACCGTCATCATTTCCGCTTCACCCATCCCGGGAAACGAAAAATCGGTGGGCCGGATCATTAATCAGCTGTTTAAAGAAGGGGCCAATGTTATCTACGAGCCTCATCTGGGTGTACACACTTCAGGCCACGCCCAACAGGAGGAATTGAAACTCCTGCTCAATCTGTGTAAACCCCCCCGCTACTTCATACCCATTCACGGCGAGCACAGAATGCTGCTCAAACACGCCGAACTGGCGGAGGCCACCGGAGTTGCTAAGGAAAACATCATCATCGGAGAGATAGGCCTTCCGGTCGATTTCACCGCAGGTGGCGCCGCGATTCGGGAACGGGTGGAGTCGGGGGGCAGGTCTTCGTGGACGGCCTCGGCGTAGGCGATGTGGGTAACATTGTTCTGCGCGACAGGCGTCAGTTGTCCACAGACGGGATTGTCATCGTTGTCGTTACGGTAAATAAAAAAAACCGGCAGGGTCGCGGCCGGACCGGATTTAGTTTCTCGCGGGTTTGTTTACGTGCGAGAATCGGAAGAGCTGATGGAGGAGGCGCGTTTAAGGGCCAAGGAGGCGCTGGATGCATGTTTGGCGCAAAACATTACGGACTGGGGTGCCCTAAAGAGCGCTGTCCGGGACAGCTTGAATCGCTACATTTGGGAAAAAAACAAAAGAAGGCCCATGATTCTGCCCATAATTATGGAAATCTAGGCTGACATGTTTAACTACCCTCCTTTCTTATCATACTACCTATGATAGGGAAGGAGGGTTTTCATGCGTGAACAGGATGAAATGCCCGGGGAGGAAACTGCGCTGGAGACGATCAAAGAATTCGGGCAGTCCGAAATGCCGGTTGCACCGGAGGAAGGGCCCCCCCTTTTCACTGCCTAACCATTATTGGGCAGATCGAGGGGCATATGGTTTTGCCGCCGCGCAATAAGACAACGAAGTACGAACATGTCATCCCCCCCAGCTGGTGGCAATAGAACAGAATCCTAAAATAAAAGGGCTGCTGGTTGTGCTAAACACGGTAGGGGGGGATATCGAGGCCGGGCTGGCCATTGCGGAAATGCTGAAAACAATGCGAACCCCCCCACAGTATCTCTTGTTTTAGGCGGGGGGCATTCCATTGGCGCCCCCCCCATAGCGGTGGCGGCCGATTATTCAGTTATCTCAGAAACAGCCACTATGACAATCCACCCCCCCATCCGCCTCAGCGGCCTGGTGATAGGTGTGCCTCAAACATACGAATACCTCGATAAAATGCAGGAAAGGGTCATCCGTTTTATTGTGCAGCACTCTCGGGTGGGCACCGAGGTTTTGCGGGAGTTGATGTTTCGCACGGGTGAACTGGTGCGTGATGTGGGCACGGTTTTGGTAGGTGAAGAAGCTGTGAATGTGGGCCTGATCAACGAGGTGGGTGGGGGGGTGTGTACTGCCCTTTCCCGTCTGTCACAAATGGTGGCGCAGCGTTCGCCGGGTGCAATCCAGTGATTCTGTACACGGTGGTGCCCATTGAAGATGTGCTGGAAGGGATGGACACGGAGCCTGCCGTCACCTCCCAAGTTATGCTTAACGGTGTGCTTATGGAGGTAGAGGCGCTGGGGGGGGCCTTCGAGGCTAAAGTTGTAAGAGTCCTCAGTTCCAATCCCGATGATTATTTGGCCTCGCATCATCAGCCCGGTTTCATTCTTCGCTGGAAATAGTCTAACTGATGTAGAGTTCTCATATGGTTTCATATGAGAACCTTTTCTTTTTAGCCGGATTTGCAGTTGGCATGGGTATTTTTCTTCTGGGACTCAAAATTATGAGCACGGCCTTGGAAGATGTTGTGGGCTTTCGCCTTAAATGCTGCTCAGCCGCCTTACCGCTACCAAAGGAAGGGGTGTAATCGCCGGATTGGTCAGCACCTGCTTAGTGCAGAGCAGTAGTGCGGTCGCGGCTTCCATGGTCGTTTTGGTGGATGGGGGAATCTTAAATCTAACCCAGGCCTTCGCCATTATTTTAGGTGCCAATATCGGCACAACGCTCACAGCGCAGATTATGGCCTTCGGCCTGGAACATGTTGCTCTGCCCTTAATCGCCTGCGGTATCATTTTGAATTTCCTACCGCGCACTCGCCCGGCGGGTAAGGCTATTTTGGGTTGGGTTCCATCTTTTTTTTGGTTTGACGATCGTCACTTCCACCTTAGCACCCATCCTAAGATTTCCTCTGGTACATGAGGCTATAATTCAACTGACGGACTCGCCCCTGGAAGCGTGCCTGTTTGGCATGATTTTGACTGCCTTAGTGCAATCAAGCAGTGCTGTGACCGGTTTGGTGGTGGGGGTTAGTACGGGTGAATTTCATCTCCCTTTCATCCGCAGTGGGCCTTGCCTTAGGCAGTAACATCGGCACTGTTATAACCACTTTGCTAGCCAGCCTGGGCCGCAGCCGGGAGAGCAAGGCCACCGCCTATGCCGATCTTTTCTTCAATTTAGGCGGAGTGCTGTTTGTGCTGCCTTTGTATCCTTTGTTCCTCAGGGTGATCAGGCATCTGGCAGCGGATCCGGCTCGTCAGGTGGCGCACGCTCACACTATTTTCAATGTCGTCACCGCTTTATTGGCTCTGCCATTTTTGGATTATCTTGCCCGCCTTGCCTGGTGGTGGGCAGGAATCGGAGGCGCGACCAAGAATAATAAGCGTGAATAGGGGGGGTACCGCCTTGACGATTATTGAAGCAATATTTTTAGGAATCATCCAAGGTCTAACCGAATTTTTGCCGGTGAGCTCCTCCGGGCACCTGGTTTTGTTCTCGCAATTGATGGAAGTAGATAATCCGGCCTTGGTTTTTGAAATCGTTGTCCATATGGGCACCTTATTGGCTGTTCTGGTTGTTTTTGGCAGGAGGTACTCCTTTTACTGAAGTCATTCTTTAAATTAGTAAAGCACCCCCGCCAAGCGCAGGAACTGCTCAGAACCGATCCCGGCTGCAAGCTGTTGCTGAATTTGGTTTTGGCCACCGTGCCCGTTGTTATACTGGCCTTGGCGTTTAAAACGCAAATCGAGCAAGTCTTTCAAAGCAGCCTCTTTGTGGGCTTCATGCTGCTTGTGACAGGGACCGTTTTGTATGCCAGTGAACGTATTGGGACAAAAAAACAAGGAAGTGGCGCAGCTTTCCCCCCCGGCGATGCAGGCCTAATCGGTGTGGGCCAGGCGGTAGCCATTTTGCCCGGCATCTCCCGCTCCGGAACTACCATTGCGGTAGGGCTTGCTCGGGGTTTAAATCGAGACAGCGCGGCCAGGTTTTCTTTTTTTTATTGAGCATTCCGGCAATTTTAGGTGCGTTTGTTTTTTTTCTCTCGATGAACTAATTCGCCCTACTGCCCCGGTAGGTGCGGGGGGGCCTTTGCTGGCGGGGGGGCTGATCGCTTCGGCTGTGACAGGGTATTTGACCATCCATTTGCTGCTTAACTTAATCAGAAGGGGGGGCAAACTTGTGTGGTTTCGTATTATACGTGGTTTGTGGGGGGGACCGTTGTCGTTGTCCTCGGTATCATCTAAGCTGAAAAGAGCAGGAATAAGACTGATAAGGTGGAATTTATGAGTATTAAAGCAAATCTAGCTAGTGTCCGGGCCCGGATCGGACAAGCTGCCGACCGCAGCGGCCGGGATGGGTCAACCGTAAAAATATTAGGAGTTACCAAATTTGCCGCACCCCAAGAAATGCAAGAACTAGTCACCGCCGGGCTGGCAAGTTTCGGTGAAAATAGGATTCAGCAGGCGGTGGAGCGCATCGAACTGTTTCCGGATGTAGAGTGGCATTTTATCGGCAATCTGCAGACAAATAAAGTCCGGTTTTGCCAACAGTTTTATCTTATTCATTCCTTGGATCGCTTGAGGTTGGCCCGAGCCCTCAATCGTCGGGCGCAAGATTGGGGGGGAAAACTTCAAAAAGTATTGGTTCAAGTCAATGTATCCGGTGAGGCCAGCAAGAGTGGATTGCAGCCGGAACGAGTGCGGTCGTTTGTCCAAAAAAATACTGCTGGAGTGCCCCCCCCACCTGGAAATCCGCGGTTTGATGACCATGGCTCCCTTGATCGAGGCAGAAAAGACTCGGCCCGTATTCCGTCAAACCAAAGCATTGTATGACCAACTACAGCAGGAGCTGGGTTTGGTTTGGGACACTTTATCCATGGGTATGACGAATGACTTTGAGGTAGCGGTGGAAGAAGGGGGGGCCACACTTGTGCGCATTGGCTCCGCGTTGTTTGCGAAGGAGGAGGACAATGAGTGATTTTGTGCATAAACTGAAAGTATTTCTCGGGGGGGTTGCGGAAGATTACGAAGAGGATGAACTCGTGGAAGTCTCTCGGCGTGAGCGCGACGATGACGTGGTGCCCTTTCGCAGAGAACGCACTAAAAGGCAGGAGGGAGAGGCCCGTTCGGGGGGGCAAGCCTGCGCTGGTAGGTTTGTCCGGCGGCCAAACGGCGCAAAGTAAAATGTTGATTATGGAACCGCGGGCATTTGAAGATGTAAAGGGATATGTGCTGCATCTTAAGAACAAAAAGTCATTGATTCTGCGCCTCCATTTAGTCAGCAAGGGCGAGGCCCAGAGAATAGTGGATTTTATGAGCGGCACCACCCATGCTCTGGAGGGCAATCTGCGAAAATTGGGGGGGAGACGATCTTTTGTTTCACCCCCGGCCTCAGTCGTTATCGAAGGCGATTTAGAAGACGATTTTTTTTGAAATGATCAAGAATGAAGGTGAGTAAGTGCTGCTGGTATCCCTCTTTGACGCTCTTTTCAACGTCTATAACTGGTTATTAGTGGCCAGGTTTCTTTTAAGCTGGGTGCCCAACGTGGATTATTATCACCCGGTTGTTAAGTTTTTGCACAAGGCAACTGACCCGGTGGTACGTTTGTTCCGGGGAATCATTCCTCCTTACGGCAATATTGATTTTTCACCCATCATTCTTTTTTTTAGTGCTGCGTTTAGTGTACCCTCTTTTACGCGGGCTGCTGATTCAGCTTGTGATGATGTTTTGAAGAAGGAGTGCAAGCCCAATTGGATAAAGAACAGCTGTTAGGACACCTACAGGGCGAGGAGGAACGGAAAATAGGTGGGCATGTTTTGGATTTAGCCCGCTTGGCTTGGGAAACGAATAAACCCCCCCAGGTCACAGATTTTTACGATCCTTATCAGCGCCGAGTGGCCCGCAGTGTCTTAGGGGGGCTGCCCGAGGTGGGCGTGCTGCCGCAGGGCGGCTACAAACAGGCGGAAAGAGCACGGTTGGTCATCTATCCCCCCCAGTTTTATGTGTTGGAGGCCATTAAATCGCCGCTGCGAGTTTTGCAGGCCGAAGGTAATTTTGCTTTTCAACGGGCCGAGCACAGGGATTATCTAGGTTCTCTTTTGGCAACCGGTTTGGAACGGGATAAAATCGGTGACATAATTGTACTGCCCGCGGGCTGCCAAGTAGTGGTGGCGGCCGAAATAGGCGACTATTTACTCAGTAATTGGACGCGGGTGCATCAGGTGGGGGGGATCCAAGTTTCCGAAATTTACGAGGAACAGCTAAACGTGGAGCCTGAGCGCACCAAAGAGATTAAAACGACGGTGGCCTCTTTGCGGCTAGATGCCATTGCCGCTGGGGGGGTTACGGCACTTCCCGCTCCAAAATGGCCCGGGAAATAAAGCTGATAAGGTGAAGCTCAATTGGAAACCGGTGACAAACCCCCCCGCCCTGAGCGTATCCGAAGGGGATGTTTTATCTATCCGGGGCCGAGGCAGAGTTGTTGTTTCGTCCGTAGGCGGCCAGACAAGAAAGGGCCGAACTAGCGTTGTCCTACATCGTTACTATTAGAATATTGCGGAGGTGGCGGAGATGCTTAAACCGATAGACATTCATAATATGGACTTTACCAGGAGTTTTAAGGGTTACAACCCAGAAGAAGTTGACGATTTTCTGGCCACAATTGTCACTAAGTATGAGACTATCTACCAGGAAAACAAACAGCTGCGGGAAAAACTGGAAAAATGCAGGCCGAAGTAAAAGAACATTCCTATCAGGAACAAGATGTGCAGGATCTGATTTCCTTGACCAAACAGACTGTGAAGGAATTGAAAAAGATGGCAGAAGCGGAAGCTGTCAACGTGGTAGCGGTGGCCAAATCCGATGCGGAACGGATTATCAGCGAAGCCAAGCGGGAGGGCGAACGCCTACTTTCCGATGTGGAAATCCGTTTAGCCCGCACTCGGCAGGCGGAGGTAGAATTGAGGGAAAGGGTTCGGCTGACAATGGAGACGATTTGGAATTTGCTCACTGAAGGCGGGCAGATTCTATCCGAAGAAACCAAACCCTATCACAAGATTGCTGCCTCTTTAGAAACAATGGAAGAATCGGATGAGTTGACTTCCGAATAGCGCTTGGATATAATAATGTTAATATTGAACGATGATGAAGGGGGGGACAGTACCCATTAGGACCGGGCACAGAGAATCCGAGTAGGTGAAAGCGGATCCCGGAAGCAATCAAGGGAAGATCGCCCCGGAGTCGCAGGCCGAAATCGCAGTAGGCCGGGCCGGTGGTTCCGTTACAACCGAAAAGCGAGGGCTGCTTTTGGCAGTCTTAACTAGGGTGGTACCGCGGGTTTCTCGTCCCTTTCAGGGGGGGCGATTTTTTTTATGTAAATTTAACTGAGGAGTTGTTAGTCTTGGAAAAGGGTTCTGTCTATCAAAAACACTACAGCTGCCTGTCACAGATTTCCCCCCCATGCGGGGCAATTTGCCCAAAAGGGAGCCGCAGATGCTCGCTAAATGGCAAAAGGAACAGGCATACGAGAGGCTGCGCGAATTGGGCCGCAAGCAGAAACGTCCACTGTTCGTGCTGCATGACGGGCCTCCTTATGCCAATGGTAACATTCATATCGGCACAGCATTAAACAAAATTCTAAAGGATTTTGTCCTGCGTTCCAAGTCGCTTGCCGGATATCAGACGCCTTACGTTCCGGGCTGGGATACACATGGGCTGCCCATTGAGCTGCATGTGGTGAGAGCCCTGGGCAAACGCAGAGCCGAATTGTCCGAGGCCGAATTTCGCGAAGAATGCGCTAAATATGCCTTGGAACAGGTGGATATGCAAAGATCCCAATTCCAAAGGCTTGGAGTTTGGGGGGGCGCTTGGGGGGGCGATCCCTATTTAACTTTGAAGCACGACTATGAAGCGATGCAGATTGAAGCGTTCGGCGAAATGGTGGAGAAGGGTTACGTTTATAAGGCCCTTAGGCCCGTTTACTGGTGTGCGGACTGCCAGACGGCGCTGGCCGAGGCAGAAATTGAGTATGGCGAGTCTCGCTCGCCCAGCATTTATGTGCGTTTTGCCCTCAAGGACGGCAAGGGCGTTTTGACAGAAAAGATACCTATTTTGTGATCTGGACCACCACACCCTGGACTATTCCGGCCAATCTAGCCATCGCGCTCCATCCTCATTTTGATTATATTCTTGTCAAAACGGAAAAGGTAATCTGGTGTTGGGTAAAGAGCTGGCGGAAAGTGTTTTGGAAGAATTGGGCCTTACTGCCCTGGAATTGTTGGGCGAATACAAAGGTGCCGAATTGGAAGGGCTCGTTTGCGAGCATCCCCCCCTATTTGACCGCGATTCCCTTGTCATTTTAGGCGGTCACGTTACACTCGAAGCCGGTACGGGCTGTGTCCATACTGCCCCCCCGGCCACGGCCATGAGGACTATATTGTGGGCCTGGAATACGGCCTGCCCATCCTATCTCCCGTAGACGGCTTGGGCCGGTTTACAGAGGAGGCGGGCCCATACAGCGGTTTGACACTTGATGAGGGGGGGAACAAGAAAGTTACGGAAGATTTGGAAGAGGGCGGATTTCTGCTCAAATTAGATTTCGTAGAGCACTCTTACCCCCACTGCTGGAGGTGCAAAGAACCCATTGTCTATCGTTCCACGGAACAGTGGTTTATTTCCATTGATAATTTCCGGGCAGAAATGCTCCAAGAAATCGAACGGGTAGAATGGATTCCGGCCTGGGGGGGCGAGGAACGGATTCGGGGGGGCATGGTGGCGGAACGGGGGGGCGATTGGTGTATTTCTCGCCAGCGCATTTGGGGGGGTGTGCCCATCCCCGTTTATACTGTGAATGCGGCGAAGCGGTGATTTCTCAAACAAACATTAACCATATCGCCCAGATCTTTCGCGCAGAGGGTGCGAACGCCTGGTTTACTCGGCCGGCGGCGGACTTTTTGCCGCACGACTACCGCTGCCCCCCGCATGCGGCAGCACTGCTTTCCGTAAGGACGAGGATACGATGGATGTTTGGTTTGATTCGGGCGTTTCGCACCGCGCGGTGCTGACGACACATGCGGAACTGGCTTGGCCCGCGGACCTTTATCTGGAGGGGGGGAGCGATCAGCACAGGGGGGGTTGGTTCCAATCATCTCTTTCCACCTCTGTGGCCACGACAGGGAAGGCGCCTTACCGGTCCGTTTTAACCCACGGCATGGTTGTGGATGGCGAGGGTAAAAAAAATGTCCAAGTCGGTGGGTAATGTGGTGGGCCCTGAGGAAGTATGGGAACAATACGGCGCCGATGTGCTGCGGCTGTGGGTTGCATCGGCGGAATTCCGGGGGGGAGATGTGCGGATCTCCAACGATATTCTTAAACAACTGGCTGAGGCATACCGTAGAATCCGCAACACTGCCCGTTTTATGCTGGGTAATATACATGACTTTAAACCGGAAGAGCACAGTGTGCCTTATGGGGGGGAAATGGAAGAATTGGATCGCTGGGCCTTGATGCAGCTGGCTAAGGTTAGTGATAGAATGCGCCGCGCCTATGAAAAATACGATTTTCATCTGGCCTATTATGCAGTTCACCAATTCTGCGCGGTGGACCTGGGGGGGGCGTTTTATCTTGATGTCTTAAAAGACAGGCTTTACTGCGATCGGGCCGATAGCAGGGAACGGCGCTCGGCGCAGACCGCATTCCTGATTATTTTAAAGGAGCTGACACAGCTGATCGCGCCCATCTTAGTGTTTACTGCGGAGGAGATTTGGCAGCATCTGCCCGCAGCGGTACGGAAAGAAAAGAGCGTCCACTTCAGTCTGTGGGAACAGCTGCCCGCGGAATTCATCAATGGGGAACTGGACCGCCGCTGGGAGGAGTTCTTGGAAATCCGCAGGATTATCTCTAAGGCTTTGGAACTGGCCCGCAGCGATAAGGTGATTGGTGCTTCTAATGAAGCCCGGGTCGTCATTCATGCCGAACGGCGCCAGAAACAGCTGTTAGAAAGTTTCGCGGACGATATTCGTATGCTGCTCATCGTTTCCGCTGTGGAGATCAAAAGCCCGGCCGGCAGCGAGGGCGCTTTATACAGCGAAGCAGGCATCTCGGTTGATGTTTGCAGGGCAGAAGGGGAGAAATGCGAACGCTGTTGGAAATACTTTGCCGAAATGAGCGGTGATCCTGAGCATCCCCCCCGGATCTGCCGCCGCTGTATGGATGCGATCTAGCCTCGACAAAATCAACCCTCCCATCGGTAACGCATACGATGGGGGGGGTTTTGCATACTCTAAGGGGGGGGAAAGGGTGGTGTATATGGCGGGAAAAGTAGGTTCCGGGTTGCTGCAGGCGCTGATAACGAAAGTTGAAGAACTAAACCTGGCCTTGGAAAAGCGAGCATCGCGGAATACATCCAATTATGGCGCAACCCTAAAAGGCTTTTGTACCTCAATTTCTTGGCGGGAATCGCCAGGGGTTTTGGTTTAGCCATTGGTTTTACGGTAGTGGGAGCCTTCTTTTTGTACAGTTTGGGCAAAATTGCCTCCTTGAATTTACCCATTGTCGGTGAATTCATCGCCGAGATCACCCGCATAGTCCAACATGAATTGGCTCGCAGGCCGTAGGGGGATTAATAAAGATGCGAGAAAAACAACTGCATGAATTGAACGAGAGGTTAACTGAGGAAAAAAAGAGCTGCTGCAAGTAGAGGCGGGCTTGGTGGAGCGGGCCTGGGCATGCCGATGAAAGACGCGTTCACCGAGCTTTCCGCTTATGACAATCACCCCCCCGGTGATTCCGGATCTCAGTTGTATGAGCGCAGCAAGGATTTTGGCCTGCTGCAGGTTACGAGAGAACAGATCGCAGAAATTGATGATGCGCTGGCAGCCATACAAGCAGGCAGTTATGGTTACTGCCGCGTTTGTGGCCGTTCTATCTCCGCCGGCCGGCTTGCGGCCATGCCCCCCCGTACTCTGTTGTGTTTGCGGTGTAAAAGAAACGAGGAGGATCGGGACCTCAGCAGCCGGCCGGTGGAAGAAGAGCTGCTTTATCCGCCCTTCGGCCGCACTTTCACGGACGAAACAGATAGCGTAATTTTGATGGTGAGGACTCTTGGGAAGCGGTTGAACGTTACGGTACCTCCAGCGATGATGGTGCGGATTAGGCGGGCAGGGAAATCCTTCCTAACGCAGAATGATCTATCCATAAACTGTTGGAAGGAGCCAAGTTTTTGACATATTTTGTTACGGCAGGCCTAATATTAGCTTTGGACCGTCTTTCTAAGTTTTAGTAATGAGCAAATGGCGGAAGGGAGAGCATCCCTGTACTGGCCCCCCCAATCCTGTACATAACCTACGTTCGCAATAAGGGGGCGGCGTTTGGTTTTTTTTCAAGGGCGGGTAGTGTTTTTGTCAGCAGTAGCCGTACTGTGTTTATTATTCATTTTTACGCAGTGGAAAAAAAATTATGGCTAAAAGCGCCGCTGTGCGTTGGGGGGGTGTGATTATCAGCCTGGTCGGTGCTGTGGGTAATTTAATCGATCGCCTGCGCTGGGGGGGGCAGTGATTGATTTCATTGATGTTCATTTTTTCCCACCAATTTTAATGTTGCCGATGCGGCCATTGTCCTGGGCGTGGCCCTTTTAATCTGGGAGGTTGTCATCCGTGACCGCGGCGCCCATTGAACTGCATAAATTTACCGCTGCGGGGGGGCGGAAGCGGCCAGACTGGATATCTGGCTGAGCGAACAAATGGGGGGGCTGACCCGTTCCCAGGTCAAACGTTTGATTGATCAGGGCCAAGTCCTAGTAAACGGTAAACGCTGTAAGGCGGGCTATAGATTGCAGGCGGGGGGGATGAAATTGAAGCGGCCCGCCCCCAACGGGACTGTCCGTCGCTTGAGCCAGAAGCAATACCCCTGCAGATTATCTACCAGGACGAAGAATTGGCGATTATTAACAAGCCCAAAGGCCTGGTGGTACACCCCCCCGGCCCCCCCGGCAATTGGGACGGCACCCTGGTCAATGCACTTCTTTTCACTTGGATAGATTAGCCGCGGGCAGCGGCGCATATCGTCCCGGCATCGTTCACCGCTTAGACAAAGAAACGAGCGGCTTAATGGTTGTGGCCAAAACGGACAAAACCTATTCGTATTTAAGTCGACAGCTGAAACAAAGACAGGTGCAGCGGCACTATGTGACTCTGGTGCAGGGGGGTTGTGACGCGGCCGGAAGGGGCTATTAAACGGCCAATCGGCCGGCACCCGGTAAACCGCAAAAAAATGGCGGTGATTGAAAACGGCCGTCAGGCGCAAACATTGTTCCGGGTGATAAAGCTTTTTGAGCGGCATACTCTTCTGTCATGCCGCCTGGTGACGGGGGGGCGTACGCACCAGATCCGGGTCCATCTGGCCAGTATTCATCATCCGGTGGTGGGCGATCCGCTGTATGGGTTTCGAAGCAACAATTTGGGGGCAACAAGCCAGGTGCTGTTCGCCAATTATTTGGCATTTCGCCATCCTCGGGGAGAAATCGTGGAATTTGCCGCGGAGCCGGACGCGGAATTTCAAAAATTCGTCCGGAAAGCGGAAAGGATCAATTGACAATGGGCGGATTATGGTGTAATCTACACTAAGAATGGTGGTCCTTTAAGTTGGCACAGAGAGGCTGGCAAGGAACGAATAATGATGCTTCTTGCCTGCGTTTTGCGCCCGGAAGAAGCATTTTTTTTGTTGAGAGGGGGAAGGCACATTTTCCGAGAAAAGGCTCAAATTTTTGATGAGGAACAAATTCGCCGGGCGTTGACCCGGATTGGGCACGAAATTATTGAACGCAACCGCGGTACGGACAAGCTCCTATTGATAGGCATTCGCACGCGGGGGGGGTGCCCCTTGCGGAACGCTTGGCCGAGATTATCCGGGATATAGAAGGAACCCGCGTGCCCGTGGGCATGCTCGATATCTCACTATATCGCGATGATCTTTCTTTAACGGCCGAGCAGCCCGTTGTAAGCCATACCTCTGTCCCGGTTGGTGTTGAAGAGAAAATAGTGGTGCTTGTAGACGATGTGTTGTTTACCGGCCGCACAGCGCGGGCGGCCTTAGATGCGGTGATGGATTTGGGTAGGCCGGAAAGGGTGCAATTGGCCGTTTTAATCGATAGGGGCCACCGAGAACTACCCATTAGGCTGATTATGTGGGAAAAATTTGCCCACCTCAACGCGCGAGATTGTTGCTGTCCGGCTGCGGGAGACTGATCAGGACGAACGTGTTGTGATTTGGAAGACGATCAGAACCTTTAAACGAGTCCCGAGAGACTTCAAAAGGAGGAAGATTAATGAATTTGCAAACAGGTAGCAGTGAAAAACAACTGAATATGGGCCAAAATTTAGCGCTTGGTTTCCAACATGTCTTTGCCATGTTCGGGGGGGCCACCGTGTTAGTACCTCTACTGACCGGGTTGGATCCGTCCGTGGCCTTTTTTACGTCCGGAATCGGTACTTTACTTTTTATTCTGCTCACTAAAAACAGGTTCCCGCATACCTCGGCTCATCGTTCGCATTTATTACCCCCCCTATTGTGCTGCTTTCTAGGGATTTTGGGCTGCCCTATGCTTTGGGTGGCGCCGTTATCGCCGGCCTTGTTTACGTAGTGATCGCCTTGATTATCGCAAAAATCGGCCTGGATTGGATTGACCGGCTGTTACCACCGGTTGTGATCGGTTCGGTGATTATGGTTATTGGTCTGGGTTTAGCTTCTCATGCGGTGCAAAATCTGGCGGGCCTCGTGGAAGGAACTTCGCTGGCAGATGCCAATGTGCAGGTAGCCCTATTTACGTTGGCGGTGACGGTGATCGGCACCATGTTCTTTAAGGGGTTCTTTGCGGTTGTGCCCATCTTAATCGGTGTAATCTCCGGGTACCTATTCGCGGTAACACGGGGAATAGTTGATTTCACCATCGTTAAGGAAGCGGCGTGGTTTGGCTTGCCCAACTTTGCTTTACCCAAGTTTAATACTGCCGCGGTCTTTACGATGCTACCGGTGGCGTTGGTAACCATTGCTGAACACTTAGGCGATGTTGGTGTACTCAGCAAAATTACCGGAAAAGATTTCTATCGGGAACCGGGGCTTCATCGCACGCTTTTAGGTGATGGCTTGGCCACTTCTTTAGCGGGCTTGATTGGCGGCCCACCGAATACAACCTATGGCGAAAACGTGGGGGGGTTTTAGCCATTACCGGAATTTTCAATGTCTCGGTCGTGGCTACCGCGGCCACTTTAGCAATCGCCATGTCGTTTGTGCAAAAATGGGAGCTTTGGTCCGCACCATACCCGATCCCGTTATGGGCGGCGTGTGCATCGTCCTTTTTGGGGTAATCGCTGCATCGGGAATTAGAACCTTAGTGGATAGTGGCATCGACTTTGGGGACAAGCGCAACCTGGTTATCTCGTCCGTGATTCTGGTCTTGGGTATCGGCGGCGCGGAGCTGGGCCTAGGCCCGGTTACATTACCGGGTATGCCCTTAGCCACCATTGTGGGCATTATGCTTAATTTGGTCTTACCCAAAAATGGTAAACCTAAAGTTCTTAAAGAACAAGCGTAGGTGGCGGAAATAGGAAAGCGAAGAGGAGCCTTCGAAGGCTCCTCTTATTTGCGTAAACCGGGTAAAATAATGGGGCAGGTATTCGTCTAATGTTTCGGAAATACTGGCACAGTTGATGTGTGTTCTTTGTCTTTTGCCAAGAAGAATCGGCGGGTGTCCTTTTACCGCCTCATATTTTGACTTTACCCGGTTCACGTTTGATTCGATTCTTCGAGGCCCATTAAACAAATGGGTACACCCTTAGGCGTAGTGTGTGCCGAAAGCTAACAATTATACGCTGCCTAAAAGAATAATTTTGCGATGCCAATCACGATGATTATCAGCCCGGCACCCATCGCAGATCGCGCTGCGTTTTGGGCAGAGCGGAAATCATCCTGCCTGTCTTAATCCCCCCCTGGGCGATGAATAAGAAGCTGGCGGCCATGACCGATATGGTAGTGAGGAAGGGGGGGCAGCTGCAGTAAGGCTGCGGCAATGCCCGCGGCCATGGCATCTAAAGCAAGGGCTCCGCCTAAGACGATCGCCTCGGCGCCCTTAATATCTTTGGATTGATCGCTGTCCGCCGCTAGGGGTTCTTGGAAGACTTGAACGATTAGCCCCCCCAAGATGGGTATGCGCCAGTTAAGCAGCACCCGGCCCTCTTCGCTGGTGCGGTAGCTGCGCCATAGGTTGTAAAGGCCAAGAACGATAAAAATCAAACCGCCGACCACCGCTGTGAATTCAGCGGTCAAAAAGCGGCTCAACAGCTGGCCCAGGAACATTGCCAGAAAAACGGAAAAGCCCGAAACAAGACTGAGTATGACCTTCGGCCAAAGTGCAATCGTAATGCGATTCATGCCGTAGGTAATGCCAATGGCTAAAGCATCGAAGCTTACTGCCACAGCGAGAAAAATGACGGACAACACTACCATAAGACCAGCCCCTTCCTGCGATTCAGTCTATGATATGGCGCGCAGGCAAAAGTTGTGCAGCCATGTGCGAAGGGCTTAAGATGCGCTTGACAGAGGCGGGTAAAGATGGTAACATTTTAGATGCTTACGGCGGCATAGCCAAGTGGTAAGGCAGAGCTCTGCAAAAGCTCTATCCCCAGTTCAAATCTGGGTGCCGCCTCCATTTTTTTTATGTACTAAGTTCAGCGATGGGGGGGTTATTCGTGGCTAAAGCTAAAAGAGGGAAGAACATTAAGGCCCCGGGCTGGAGAGGAACCTGCCCTTCGTGTGGCAAAACAGGCGTAAAACTGCTTTGGGAAAAAGGTGACCTCAAGGTGTGCAAAGCCTGCGGTAAATAAGTAAGGCATAAAAAAACGGCTTCCCGCCGTTTTTTTGGCTTTTAAAAGGGCCCGGATGTTCTCCGGGCCCTCCATGTTCTTATCTTGAGTAAAGTTCTACGATTTCTGCTTCGTTAATGTCCAGGTTCAGTTCTTCCCGGCGGGGGGGTAGGCGCAGATACTGGCCTGACCTTGTATTCTCATCAAAGCTGAGATATTCGGGAAGATTGGGGGGGCGAACCTCCAACGCTTCTTCTATTACGACCAAGCTGCGGCTCTTCTCGCGCAACCCGATGGTATCATTGACACTAACTTCATAACTGGGAATATCAACTTTTCTGCCGTTGACCGTGATATGGCCGTGGTTGACCAGCTGCCGGGCTCCCGCTCTTGTACGGGCAAATCCCAGGCGGTAAACTAAATTGTCCAAACGGGACTCGAGCAGAATCATAAAATTCTCGCCGGTGATACCGGGCATTTTCGCCGCCTTGTCAAACTGGTTTCTAAACTGCCTTTCGCTTAAACCGTAAAGAAAGCGCAATTTCTGTTTTTCCTGCAGCTGCAATCCATAGTTGCTCTGCTTGCTGCGGCGGCCCTGGCCGTGCTGCCCGGGGGGGGATAGGGGGGGCGCTTACGCAGTTCCTTCCCCGTTTCACTTAAAGAAAACCCCAAACGTCTGCTGATTTTCCACGTTGGGCCTGTGTAACGTGACATTTACTTCTCTCCAATCTTAGTCATCTAGTTGCCAAAGCAGCCGCGCTTTGAACTTTCCTCACTAGGATACCACATTTTGAAAGATTTGCAAGCAGAATTTGTCCGTCTTTCAGGATAGACTAAGCGTTAAGGAGGACTTTCAATGCGCAGCATGTGGAAAGGTTCAATATCTTTTGGCCTAGTAAATATTCCGGTCAAGATGTATACTGCAACCCAGGAAAAACAAATTCGTTTCAACCAACTGCACAATCTCTGCCACACCCCTATCAAATACGCGAAAGTATGCCCCCATTGTGAACGCAAGGTGGAGGAAGAGGAGATCGTGCGGGGGGGCTATGAGTATGAAAAGGGGCGCTATGTGGTGCTCACTGACGAAGAATTAGAGGGTTTTCGCCAGCGCTCAACCGGCACGGTAGACATTCTGCGTTTTGTTGACCTACATGAAATCGATCCTGTTTACTTTAACAAAACCTATTACCTGGAACCGTCCGAAACGGGGGGGGAAAGGCATATTTGCTACTAAAGCAGGCGCTATCTACATCTGGTCGGATTGCAGTTGCCCAGATTACCATCCGTTCCAAATCCTCTTTGGCGGTGATCCGCACCTACCATAATATACTGGCGCTGGAGACTATCTTCTACCCAGATGAAATCCGGAGCGCGGATCGCCTTAACGTTAGTGCATCGGCCCCTATCAATGAGCAGGAATTAACCATGGCCAGATCCCTGATCGATAGTCTTACAGAGCCCTTCCAACCTGAACATTATAGCGATGAACGCCGCGTGGAGATGCTACGCCTTATAGAAGGAAAATAGAAGGCAGAGAGTTTGCACCCGCTCCGTCTGGAACGGCAAAAGAGCCTGCAATTGATCTGCTTGCTGCCCTCGAAGCGTCGCTTCAACATGCTTCTCGCAAGGGGGGGCTGGACGACTTTTCGGACGGCGTGCGCCATTGAAACTGCCCCCGTTATCAACCTATGCTACCTATTGAAGGGGGGGAGGCGGGTAATGATGTCGCCTTTAGCCACGAAATAAAATGGGACGGTTTTCGTGTCTTAGCTTATCATACGCAGGGCCTGGTGGAGTTGGAAAGCCGCGGAGGGTTTGCGCTAAACGATCGTTTTCCTAGCGTTGTGGAGACTGTGAGCCACCTAGATAACTCGGTAGTTCTTGACGGGGAAGTGGTCGCCTTCGATGAGGGGGGGCGCCCAAATTTCA
>JMBV01000007.1_pt1 | contig 93484 bp, 161 predicted proteins | sample 616531 | NCBI WGS metagenome assembly JMBV01 (sample SAMN02727904, study PRJNA239997) | anaerobic digester metagenome | biome: anaerobic digester; isolation source: mesophilic anaerobic digester inoculated with municipal waste water sludge... | place: Germany: Bielefeld University, CeBiTec ...
GCATAAAATCCCTTCCAAACACTCATATTAGTGAAGAGGAGGGAAGGCAGTGAATCGGACTGTAGGAATAGTGATAGTGCTTTTAGTTGTGTTAGGGGTGGCCATCTTCATCAATGCTCAGCGCAAGGACACCGAGGAATGGAAGGATGGCACCTATGTGGCACGTTCGGACCCTGATGAACGGGGGGGTTATTACGGCGAAATTGAAATAGTGATTCGCGATGGTAAGATTTCCAGGGCAGATTATGAAGAAAACGACCAGGCAGGAAAACCAAAAGGCAAGGATTACCCCCCCTACCAAGCGGGGGGGCCCCAGTCCCATCCCAAACTGGAAGAACGGCTGATTGAAGCACAGAATCCGGATAAGGTGGAAGTGATCAGCGGGGGGGCAACTCAGACTCATGAGCGTTTTCAGCAGGCTGCAAGAAGGGCACTGCAAAAGGCTGAGGAGGGGGGGGATCAATCTCGCCCGCCAATGCCAAAGCCGCCTATGAGGCCTGAAACTCCCACAACTGATGATACGGCAGCGTTGGGATGGAAGGACGGTATGTACACGGCCCAAACGGAGCCCGATTCGCACGGATACCACGGCGATATAGAGATAGTTATTTCTAACGGTAAGATAACGAGGGTCAGCTATGATGAAAAGGATCAGGAAGGAAAAGCCAAGGGCGAAGATTACCCCTACCGTTAGGCCCCGAGTCAGAAGATAAATATGAACAGCGTCTGATGGAAACGCAAGATCCGGATAAGGTGGAAGTCATTACAGGGCGACCGAAACGTGGGAGCGCTTTAAAGATGCGGCTCAGCAGGCTTTGAAAAAGGCAAAATAAATATAAAAGCAGTGGCTAAAAAATGCGCTCTCTAAAAGGAGGGTGCATTTTTAAATTGTCTGGTAAGATTTGGGTAGATTTGTTATAATTAAAACATCTTAACAAGTGTGGAGGGCAAAAATGAGCGATGATATTGCCCGAGGCCTGATCAATTTGGTCGCAATTTCTGTTCTAGGCCTAATGATCAAGCAAAACGCTTTGTTTTCTCCCAAGGAGAGGAGGGCTTCACTTCTTGCGGTAGCCTCCGTTATAGTGGCGATTGTGGCTGAAGCGATCACCTTTTCCTTAGCCGCCCCCCCAATAGCCCCCCCTATTGGCAGATAAATAAGCTCTTTTGTGCAATTGGATTTGGCATAACCCCCCTTTGTCCCTTTCTTGATGGCCGTTGCGTTTGGAGTGAGGGGGGGTGGAAAAAAACAGAATCCTTTATGCCGGACCGGCGATTATTAATGCTCTATTATCGGCCTTGTCACCATTTTATGGGTTTATCTATTCCTACTCTTCCGCCAATGAATATTCTCGGGGGCCGTTTTTCCCCCCCGTTTTTATTCTTGCCTCTTTGTTCGGAATGGTAATGTTTGTGGTGCACACTCTAGCAGCGGTTAGAGTGTTTCAAAATCGAAATAAAGGAATTTTGCTCGGGATAGTCTTTCTGACGCTGTTTGGCGCATCTATCCAAGTTATCCGCACCGAAATACCCTCTACGTGGCCAACTATCACTTTGGCAATGATCTTGGCATATGCATATTACACTGAACTATTGGAGCAGCATGATGTAATGACCAAACTGTTTAACCGCAGGGCTTACGAAAAACGCCTCGCCCAGTTGGCCCTGAAAGGGGGCCGGCTGTGCCGTGCTGTTTGATGTTGATAATTTTAAGCAGGTCAATGACAGTCATGGCCATCAATATGGTGACCTATGCCTTGCAAAAATCGCTCAATGTATTCGTGACTCTTTCGGGCGGTTTGGGTTTTGCTATAGAATTGGCGGGGGGGATGAGTTCGGTGTCCTCAGCGCGAGGTTGGATAGGCGGTCGCTAGATAGGGCCGTTAGCGCATTCGAAGCTGAAATGGCTTGGCTGCGGGCAGAAGATCCGTGCTTGCCGCGCGTGTCGATGGGACATGCTTTCTTCGGCGAGGGCGCCTGCGGCGCAGAAGAGGCATTGCAGGCAGCGGATCGCATGCTTTATCTGAGTAAAAAAAGGAAGGCGGAAAAGGTGCCCATCTAAACCAGATGGGCACCGATGCTGCAGCTATCTACAGCGGGGGGGATCGCGCCAATAGTTATTGGCGGCCGCAACCGTTTGGAAGTTGATTGCGATTACCTGCGAAACTGCAATCAGGCTATCGGCGTTTGTTGAGTAGACCGGCCGCAGTAGCTCTCGGATTTCTTCAGATGGCTGCGTGTATAACACGCCCCCCTCTGCGAGAGCACAATGGCCAGTTCGAATCCTTCCTGCGGTGTGCGAGTGATTAGAGAATATAACCATGTTTCCATCGTGTTCATCCCTCCCCCCCTACTTGTATATGCAGGGGAATGTCCCGCCGGTATGCTCCTGCGGTAGTGTTTGCATCACTTTTTTTTGCGGCAACCAAAAAGCCCCCCCATCACCTTCCTGATGGGGGCCTTTACGTGTTCTTAATAATGGAGCTGGCGAGGGGAGTCGAACCCCCCCTGACCTGTTGATTACGAATCAACCGCTCTGCCAACTGAGCCACGCCAGCATAGAAATGGAGCGGACGACGAGATTCGAACTCGCAACCCTCGGCTTGGGAAGCCGATGCTCTACCATTGAGCCACATCCGCCCTGTACTCATATTATAGAAAAAAAGATTGGCTAAAATCAAGTACTATTATGCAGGAACATTTTTGGGGGGGGCAGCGAAGTAGTAAGCCTGCGAAAGGTGTGATTATCCTGATGAGGCGAAGATTTCAGTTGACAATACTGGTTGTATTGCTCCTTTCAGGATCGGTGTTTGCCGCAAGAGACTACATTGACGTCTGGCCCGCGGGTTGGTCAGAGGTAACTCAGCTCTTTAACACGGGTATTTTTACTGACCGTTTTCTTGTGACCGATATGGGCCCGCTGGGTACCATTTTTCTCACAGAGGACGGCCTTTATTTTAAAGAACTCGATTTAGTATTACGTGTCGCTAAGGACGGCGAAGTGCTGCGCAGAATAAATCTTGCCGCCCGGCGGGAACTGATAAGCCATCGGCTCGGTACCGATGGCGAAGGAAACATATACGCGGTATGGATTGAAAAGTCGGCGGAAGGCTATAGCTTAAACTACACCAATTTTGACCCTGCAAAGGGCGATCCGGAACTCACCGTTCTACTCGTCACTGATCACACCATTCGGGACTTGGATGCCTTCCAAGAGGACGACATAACCCACGTAGTTTGGTCGGAATGGGAAGAGCATTTGCAGATTAAATACGGAAAAATTGAAAGCGGCCAACTTGTTACACTGGCCGCGGTAACCGACAACACAAACGTATCCGTTCGACCCAGCGTTACGGTTGATCACGGGGGGGCCGGCCGGCGGTGGCCTGGGTGGAGTCAGATGCGCATCAGGCAGTCCGAATCTACTTCAGCAAAGAAACAGAAGCAGGTTGGACTCCGCCTTTGGTGATAGGGTCCGGCTCAATGTCAGATATCGAGCAGGGGGGGAAGTATAGCGCTCCTACCCGATGCTGACCGCGTTGTTGTTGCTTGGGCAGCATTACCCCATAACAGCGATCGCTTATTCGTTCACATGAGTGAGGTAAGTAGTGACCTTCGCAGCGAAGCACCGGTGGTCTTGGCCTTGGGCAGCCGGCCCCGCTTGCTCAAAATAACGACGGCATGCAGCTTGTCTGGCAGGGGGGGCAGGGGCAATTTGGTTCTTGTATTCGACATGCCTATTTGCGCGGCGGCAAATTGGAAACATAACAAACCTGACTGTGGGGGGGCGTAAGGCGGGCTTTAGGCCTGAGGTAATAAGCCGCGAAGGTTATATTCATGTCTATTGGCTGCAAGCCGATCCCGAACGGGGGGGTTTTAATGTCCACACCATCAACAATAGGTATCCTAAAGAGATTAGTTGGTGGCAAAAGGCGGGGGGGATTGATGAGAAAGCCCCCCCGCCTATCATTTGCTGTATTTGTTTGTGAGTAATTTCATGCTGTCCTTTGTCTATCTGTTTGGCCATGGCGGTGTACTTCTCGTGGGTGGGTTGATCTCGGGCCTTCTGCAGAAATTCCGGCTTACGGGAAACAAAATTTGTTTTATAAGATCACTGTAACGGCACTAATCCTGCTGGTGGTTCGTAATCTGCCCATTCCCATGACGAATCTAGCCTTTTTCGGGCTGATTCATTATGGTATCTCGGTGGTCCTTTCCATTTTGGCACATACTTTATCTTACGGGGTGTCCAGCCGGAAGGGATCTTTTCGACCATGGCCATTGTTTTGCTGTGGACTTTTCTGTTCCTGTTCTTTTCCCTGATTCCACAGACTATTTTAGGTTAAAGGAAGGTAAACCATGAAAAACAGAATTTGGCAAAAGCTCGGCGCAGTGGCAGTGGTGTTCTTAGGCGGCATGCTGGTTGTTTTGAGCAGTTTTGCCTCGCTGGGTTTCCCTTTTGCGATAGATCCGATCCAAAATCTCGTTTGGATCGAGGTCATGTTTCTTGCGGCCCTATTGGGCATACCCCTATTTCGTTAACTTATCAACAATGGCCATGATTTCCTCAATCTTTTGCTGCCCGCTTTCGGTGGCAAAGGCCTCCCGCACACAATTATCTAGATGGTCGTGGAGAATGTGATGGTTAACGGTTCGCAAAATCGCTTGTGTCGCCAGAATCTGGTTGGAAATGTCAACACAATAGCATCATCCTCTACCATCCGGATTAAGCCGTCCAGCTGCCCGCGGGCCGTTTTTAAAAGGCGCATCACCTTAGCTTGATCTGATTTCACAGCAATCACCCACCAATGGAGATGACTTGATAGCCCGCTTGGCTGATTGCCTCTCGCACGCTTGCTTCATCCCATTCCCCCCCGAAACTTCGATGGTAGCAATGCCTTGGGTAAGATCCACCTCTGCGCTCAACCCGGACAGTTTGTTTAATGCTTCTTCAACCCGCTTTTGGCAGTGGGTGCACGTCATTCCTTCTATCCTCACTGTTTTTTTTCACAGCAACCCCCCCTCTTTTCAATTGTTTTGGGCGAAACCGCCTTAAACGCAGGGCGTTGGAGACCACGAAAATTGAACTAAGGCTCATCGCGGCCGTGCATACATGGGATTCAGTTTCCAGCCGGCGATGGGATAAAGCAAGCCCGCCGCCAAAGGAATACCCAAGGCGTTGTAGAAAAAGGCCCAGAACAAGTTTTGTTTTATATTGCGAATTGTCGCCTTACTGAGCTCAATCGCGGTAACCACGTCGGTTAGGCTGTTCTTCATCAGTACAACATCGGCCGATTCTAAGGCAACGTCCGTGCCTGCACCGATAGCAATTCCCACATCGGCCCTGGCTAAAGCAGGCGCATCGTTAATTCCGTCCCCCCCACCATGGCCACTACTTTCCCCCCCTTAGCCTGTAAGTCGCGGATCTCTTGCTCCTTATCTTCGGGCAATACTTCTGCAATTACGGTATCGATCTGCAGTTCGCGGCGAATCGCTTCAGCCGTCCTTTTGTTATCCCCCCCGTAAGCATAACGACGTCAATACCCAGACCCTTTAAGGCTGTAATTGCCTTTTTACTGGAGGGTTTCACAACGTCCGCCACAGCGATAATGCCAATCGCCTCTCCTCGTGTGGCAAAATACATGGGGGTCTTGCCCTCGTCGGCTAAACGATCTGCATCCGTTTCAAAGTGATGCAGCCGGATGTTGTGATCACGCATGAAGGCAAGATTACCGGCGAGATAGGTTTGACCGTCAATGGCTGCCTCAATTCCCTTACCGGGTGTCGCCAGAAAATCGCTAACTTGGCTGAGGGATAGATTTTGCTGTGCAGCCGCCGCAACGATTGCTTCCGCCAAGGGGGGGTGCTCGGAGGGTTTTTCTAGCGACGCCCCTAGTGCAAGTAGTTGCTGTTCATTGAGGTCCTGGCCCGGGTGGGGGGGATCAGGTCCGTTACCCTGGGTTTCCCCTCCGTAATCGTCCCCGTCTTATCTAACACAACGGTCTGTACGCTGTGGGCTGTTTCCAAAGCCTCGGCGGATTTGATTAAGATTCCGTGCAGAGCCCCCCCTTGGCCCGTTCCCACCATAATAGCAACCGGTGTTGCCAACCCTAAAGCACACGGGCAGGAGATAACCAATACTGTGATGCCGATAGAAAGAGCAAACTCAAATGAATTGCCCAAAAGCAGCCAAGCCACGGACGAGATTAAAGCGATGGCAATGACAACAGGGACGAATATTCCGCTGATTTCGTCCGCCAGTTTAGCAATGGGCGCTTTAGAGGACGCGGCTTCCTCCACAAGGCGGATGATCTGGCTAGCGTAGTGTCTTCGCCGATGCGTTTGGCTTCGAACTTAAAAGTACCTGTTCGATTAATGGTGGCGGAAATCACCTCATCACCCACTTGTTTGGCAACGGGGGGGATGCTTTCGCCGGTAAGGGCCGATTCATCCACAGCGGAGTGCCCCCCCTCAACAATTAGGCCATCAACCGGGATGCTTTGGCCGGGGGGGCGGATGAGGATTATATCACCCATCGCCAATTGTTCAACCGGCGTTTCTACTTCTTGCCCATCCCTGATTACGGTGGCGACCTTCGGTGCTAAATCCATCAATTTGGCAATAGCATCCGATGTTCTGCCTTTAGAGCGGGCTTCGAGATATTTGCCAAGCGTAATCAAACCAAGGATCATAGTTGCTGATTCGAAATAAAGATCGTGGGCGTAGCGGGCCACAAGATCCAGATCACCGTGCCCTAACCCCTGGCCGATCCTAAACAAGGCAAAGACTCCGTAAACCACAGCCGCGCCGGAACCGATGGCGATTAAGGAATCCATATTGGGATGCGGTGCCAAAGTGTTTTAAAGCCGTTTATATAGTACGGGCGGTTGACGTAAATTACCGGGAGGGTTAGCAAAAACTGGGCTAGGGCCATAGAAACCGAATTTTCCGGGCCAACCAGCCAGCTTGGAATGGGCAGGCCCAGCATGGGCCCCATAGCTATATAAACCAGGATTGTCATGAAGATAAGAGAAACGATGGCCCTTTTCTTCATCTCTTGAATTTCGTCCTGTACTTTGTCAGCACGTCGTGTTGCAGTGGGGGGGTCTAGATCGCCTGAGGCCGCCCGGGCTTCATAACCAGCGGCGGAAACAGCGGAAATGATATTCTCCCTTTCTAGGCGCCCTCGTCGTATTCGACCACCATGTTGTTGGCCAGAAGATTGACGTTAACCGATTTGACCCCCCCATCTATTTTTTTTGCACGGCCTTTTCCACAGAAGTGGAACAGGCGGAACAGGTCATACCCATTACTTCAAATTTTTCTTTCATCAAATATCACCTCACTACACCCCCCCCGGGGGGTGTTGGTCATCTTTAGGTTATACTATAAGGATACTCAATGTCAACCATTCCAAATCATTTATTGCCCCCGGGAAAGAAAAACGGGGGGGTGGCCTCAGCCATCCCCGTGGTGATTGGGCAGGTAGTTGCGCCCTGCTATTCCGGTGAATATGATATCTAAAAAAAAGATTCGAATCCGGCCTCCGAAGAGGGTACCGCTAGTTGATCATGCTTAATCCATTTAAAAATGCCGCGAAATACATGCCCAGTAGGGCCTTTGCTAAGTCATCAGGATCAAAATGCGGGGCTATCTCTTCGCGCTTTTGCGCTTCTTCGATTAATTCAACTAATAGCCCTTCCATTTGCTTGACAGGCATGGGGGGGTAGCCCTCATCTTTAAAAATCGTGGCCACCATGACCTTGCGGGTCACTTTCAGAAACGAAATACTGTCCATGGCGAAGTGTTTGAGAGCAATGCGAATTTTCATCACGGGGGGGCTTTCTACACCAACCAGATCTGCTTCGATGAGGTGCTCAATCTCCTCCACTTCATCGGCTGCAATGCTGTCCAGTAGACTTTCTTTAGTTGGAAAATAATTAAAAAGGTACTCTTAGACACATCCGCCCTTTCGGCAATCTCTTCCACGGATGTGCTATCGTAGTCTTTACCCTGGAATAGGGCTCGTGCCGCTTTGAGAATGCGGCTCGGCTTTCAATCTTTTTTTCGCTCCCGCCGGGACAGTTCCGAATTAGCCATGGTTACCTCCTGTAACACCTATTTTGTTTGACCCCCAGCGAATGATGGGTGCGCGCCTAGGGACGAAACGATGAAACGTATGCTTGGGATAACCCAGTATGAGGGCCGCTTGGGCTAGATGCCCGCGGGGGGGTAGATTTAATTCTTGCCTCAATTTTGCATCATTATCCAAAGCAACGATAAAATACCCGATTTGACAGGTACCCAGGCCCATCCGCTCAGCCGCCAGCATCATATTATAAAGGGCGTAAATTGCATCATCCCGGCCAAAATAACTCTTTGGCCCATGGGCAATCAATAATGCGGGTGCGTTGTAAAAGATAGGGTCTTGGCCCGCTTGTAACTGCTGGTACAGCCCAACGAAACTGTGAGCACTGCTTTGGGCTTCTAAAAATTTGCTTCGGCCCAAAGCAAGGCGTACAAACGGCTGCAGGGCCTTGTTTTGAATCAGCTTCGCTTTGCTGTACAAAACTTCAACTACCCTCCCACTGAGATAAGTGATGTCGGATTCTTTGTCGAACACAAGCCAGTCCACTCTCTGCTTATTTTGGGAGCTGGGTACCCAGCGGGCAATGCTGACAAGTTCTTCTATTGTTTCTTTAGCAACCGGTTTGGCGGTAAAATTGCGCACTGAACGGCGGCTGCGGAAGATCCGGCTTAGCTGCCCCCCGCACTCACCGTTTGTTCGTCCGACGGTAAGGGGGCATGATTTGAGGGTAGATGATTATGGCTGATGGCATCAAACTTGCAGGCGGCGACACAGTGGCCGCAGACTTGACAGAGCCCGGGCTCGAAAATTTCCACTCGTCCGCTTTGCAGCCGAAAAATTTCTTCGGGACAAATATTTACGCAAGCTTGGCAGAGGGTGCATTTTTCCCTATCCACCGAAATCTTAACGGTGGGTTTTATCGGCATAAAATCACCTCCGTAAAGTATCGTTGTCATCTATTGCTGCAGGATCCGGATCACATCCTTTAATTCTCCTTTGTGGGTTGGTTTAGGTGTGGCCTCCGTTAAATCGGAAGAAGGACTTTCTACAAAAAAAGTACTGATGCCTATTGTGGCCGCTACCATATCCATGTGTTCATCGCCAACCATTAAAGAATGTTCGGCCCGTGCCCCTATTTTAGTCAGGATTTCTCGGTAGTAAAGGGGGGGGTTAGGCTTGGCATAATGGGAATCTTCATAGGAAGTAACCAAATCAAAGGGTAGATCTTCCACCTCTGCCCATCTTAGACGTTCGTACATTATATCCTTTGGGAAAATGGGATTTGTGGCGATCACCACCCGGAGGCCCAGATCGAAAAGTTTCTGTACTACTTCTCTTGCCTCGGGGGGGATCTTCTCTTCGGGCCTTTGTAACACTGAGAAATCGTGCTGATGGGCCCGGTCAAAAAGGCGAATTCCTTGTGCCGCGGGGGGAAGTCGATTAAGGGAAAAACGTCTCTTCGAATGCCCGCTGATTGGTTCTACTGCCGTCGTTTTTGTCATGGCCATAAAGGCGGTGTAGACTGCCTTTTGAAATTTGGGAAAAGGGATCGTCGATGGGAATCGCTTATAGACGAGTTCTATGTATTCGGCGCCGAATCTGTTTCTGTCATTATTGATCAAGGTGCCATCCATATCTAACAGGATCGTTTTGAATTTCATTAATACACCTCCAACTTTAGAGATGAAAAGGTTTCGAGGCCCAAAGCCCCGAAACCTTTTTCTCATCCGAGCAGCTCGGTTTAGATTTCTACCGCTGCGAAGATTCGGTCAAATGCTTTGAGGGCATCGTCAATTATTTCGTCCGTATCAGCTAAGCTGGTGTACATGCGGCTGCCCGCCAGGGTGATGATACCCTCCGCGGTATAGGCCGCACCCATGATTTCCATGCCCTTTTTGCGCATTCCAATCTCGCGCATGAAATCGGGCTTTCTAATATCGATGAACATGACGCCGGTCGTTTCCAGATGGCAGATGGAACCTTGGTTATAAGCTACGAAAGGCAGTTTGTGTTTGTCAATGAGCTTGTTTAGGCCCGCAGTCAATCTATCACCTGCTTGGCCCGCTTTAACGGCTGCATCTGTTTCTTCGATTGCTTTTAAGGCGTAGTAACCGGCAACACAGCTTAATGGGTTAGCTGAGAGCGTTCCGCCCACATAGGCCCGTTTTTTTGGTTGCTTCTACTCCGGCGGCAAGCCCCCCCGACATAATCTCACGCTTGCCTCCGATTCCGCCAGCAGCGGGGTATCCGCCTGCAATAATCTTACCGAAAATCGTCAGGTCCGGTTCAATGCCGAAATACCCCCCCTGTGCGCCACCCATACCCAATCTAAAGCCGGTGACCACTTCATCGAAGATCAACAGGGCGCCAAATTCGTCACAAAGTTCGCGAACCTGCTGGTTGTATTCTTTGTAAATGGGCCTTGTTCCGCTCTCCGGACCCACCGGTTCAAGCAGTACCGCAGCTGTGCCCCCCTTCTTTTTCATTGGCTTCCATAAGTTTGCGCAAGCCCTTAATATCGTTGGGGGGGAAGACTTCCTGAGTGTTAGCCAGGCAGCCTTTGGGGGGGATGCCGTGTGCTTCAAAATCAGCGGTGCCCGGAATATGCAGGCCGTAAACTAACTGATCGCTCCAACCGTGGTAGGCCCCCGCCCACCTTAATGATTTTTTCTTATCAGTATGGGTTCTGGCCAACCTGATCGCGGCGATGTTAGCCTCCGTTCCGCTGCCGAGCATTCTAAACATTTCCACCGCCGGCATGTGTTTGCAAATAAATTCTGCCAGTTTGAATTCGTATTCGTGGAACAATCCCGTTACGGGGCCGCACTCGTTAAGCAGCTCTATTACCTTTTCTTTTACCGGCGCGTAGTTGCTGCCCAACAGTGTGGGGGGGCCGCCCGCCTGGAGAAAGTCAATATAACGGTTGCCATCAACGTCATAAAGATAGGCGCCTTCCGCTTTGGTCATGGCCAGAGGGAACGGATGGTTGAAAGCCAAGTTGTGCTGCACTCCGCCGGGGGGGATGTATTGTTTGGCGGTGTTCGTCATTTCCCGCGATTTTTTTTGCACTTGGTGGCGAAATATTCGTCGTACTCTTTCATCCGCTCCGGCTTAATTTTCACTATGGGCCGTTCCAAAAGTGCATCCAGTTTTTGAGAATCTCTTCGTGGTCCTGCCATTCGGAAATAGCGTATTTTCTGTTCATGTTAAGACTCCTTTCAGATTCAATGTTATTTCTTGCCAATTACGTCAAAGGTGCCTTCCCAAGCTGTTAGCGATACTTCCAGTTCTTTGTGTTCTTTGGCCGCTTCTTGCAGTGAAATCCCGGCCATCGTCGCATCGATCGCCTGCCTAAATGCCTTAGCGCCGGCAGTGGGTCCCATGGGGGGGTGGGCATGAATTCCGCCGCCCGAGCCAATCACGATATCGGTGCCTAAGTCTTTGAGTAGGCTGGGTATGACCGGTTGTGTAATTCCGCCGGAGGGCATGGGGAATGTTGGTGCCAAATTGTGCATGGGGAAGAGCAGCGTTTGGGCGGTTTTGAGAAACTTCTCATGCAATACCGTTGCTTTACCGTAAGGTGCGGGGTGGACTACAATATCCGCGCCTGCCAGCCTGGCTAGTTTACCCAGCATAATGTGGGAACTCATGCCGAACTGCGGTGACATGTGGAAAGCACCCGCAACGTCCATATGGGCCAAAATCGGGACATTAATCTCCGGATCTTCCGCTAAGGCCCTGAGCACAGGCAGGCCGGTGGCTACATAATTCACCATGATTCCGTTACAGCCAAGGTCAATTGCTCTTTTGGCGTTTTCAAATACCTGTGGGATATCATCAGTGACGTTAACAAGATAAATTGTCCGCTCGCCTGTTTTTTTTCGTACACTTCTTTTTCAACCTGCATATAACGTTTAACACGATCTTCAATGCTGTTGAATGAGGCGTTGGCGATCAATTCGTCATCTTTAATGATATCGACTCCGCCTAGGGCCGCTTGGTAGAAAAGTTCAGCACCGACTTCCACCGGATAGCCCGTATTGGGTTTGATCATGTTGTTTAAAATGGGCCGTTTCGGTATGTTGAGCAGCTTACGGATTCCTTCTACACCGAATTTGGGGGGGCCTTTAAAGCCTGCAACGTAATTTTTCGGAAGGTGCAGATCAAGCAGTTTAATTTCCCCCCCTGCCAGCGAGATGTTGCCAATAACGGTGGACATCATCATTGATATTTGCGAGCCAAAGTTGACAATGGGGAAAGCGATTTGGATAATATAGGTTCTAAACTTTACATCACTCGGAACCATGTATTCGTGGTCAGGGACCTCGTAAAGGGCCACTACCTTCGCAATATGCTTTTGCCTCATTTCCGGGGTCTCGCCCGGTACCGGTATCCAAGTTCCTGTGGATTGTTCAATTGCCAAAACAGGCGCCAGCTTTGCCACCGGTATCTCCGCCGGATAGGTCGCCAGATAAGTAGCTATCATATAATTTTCTGTGTCCACATCTTCCATCATTGCCATTGGCAGTGATTGTACGTTTAGCTTGCCGAGCATGGTATTGCCTCCTTTTTTTTATTTGGCCTCTCACAAATCACTGTGCAGCCTGTTCCCGTTCTAGGTTTACATCGCGATAAAGCCTCTTCAGGTTTTTGTAAACGAGTTTGTAATTGTCAAACAAAGTGTTGTAGATATCTCGGTTTTCTTTGCGGGGCGCAAAGGTTTTTTTCTACCCTTACCTTTGTGGCCGCGGCAGCTAAATCGGGGTAAACCCCCCCTAGGCCCACAGCGGCAATAAGCGCTGCACCCACCGCTCCGCACATTTGTGAATCAGACACTTTCTCTAAGCGCCTTTGGGTGACGTCGGCGATAATCTGCATCCATTCATCGGAGTGCGAGCCGCCCCCCCAATTACCCGTAGGACGGGAAGGGGGGGAAAGTGGTATCTTTTGTCCATAATTTCCAGAATCCAGCGCAGGTTAAAGGCGATTCCTTCGTAAACTGCTTTCAGCATGTGCTCCCGCCTATGCGCTGCCGTGAGGTTGAAAAATGTCGATCTGACATGGGTATCACTGACCGGGCAGCGTTCGCCGTACAGCCAAGGGGTAAAAATCAGATGGTCCGAACCGGCCGGGATATCTTTGATGCTGGCGTCCATTAACTCATAAATATTGGGTGCTTTGGGATCCTTTTGTTCATGCCGGTAAAACTCATTTTTGATCCACTCCAAGCACATTCCGGCTGTTTCCATTTCTCCCATTAACAAATTCTGGCTTGGGTCGCCCGACTTTAAAGCGACTACGCCTTCTCTTCCGGTAGGGGGCCTGCTGCGTTGTTACGCCTACCCAGGCAGAAGTGCCTAAGGAAATATGGCCTGCACCCTCTGACACTGCCCCCGCGCCGATAGCGGCGCTTTGCATGTCCGCACAGCCGCCAAATACCGGTATGCCGGCTGTAAGGCCGCATTGAGAGGCCGCTTCTTCCGTTACAGTACCCACCCGGTCAGTTGACTTTACTAGTGGGGGGGAAATCGATCTACATCAACGCCAATCCGTTTCATGACCAGCCGCAGCCAATCGTTTTTCTTTAAATCAAAACCGATGGTGGAGGCGCACGACCATTCGTAAACCTGCCTTCCGGTCATTCTGAACATTAGGTATCCGTTGACATCCTGATAATATTCGGTTTTAGCGTGGATTTCGGGCTCGTTTTCTTGAATCCACATCAGTTTAGCCATGCCATCTTTGCCCGTAATCGCTGTTCCCGCGATGCTGGAGAATAGCATTTGCCCGCCAAATTTGTTCATGGCCTGCTCCGCTTGTTCTGTTGCGCGACCGTCTAACCAGATGATTGCGGGACGCAGATGTTCTTTTTCCCTACCCATGGGGATGATGCCAACCGCCTGGGTGGTAAATACTACCGCCGCAACGTCTTCGGGCTGTGCGCCCGTTTCTTCCATCACTTTTTTTGTCGTAATGCAGACAGCCCGCCAGTAGTCGTGGGGGGTTCTGTTCCGCCCAATTGACCTGCGGGTAACTAATGGGATATGGTTCTGTGCAATATGCTTGAATTTTCCCGTCTAATCCGACCAACACAGCTTTAGTGGAACTTGTACCAACGTCGTGGGCAATGATATATTTAGGCCCAGCCATTGTCAAAATCCTCCCTTGCTTTATGGTACGTGCAGGTCTTTTTTTTCGTGTCAATCAGCCCCCTTCAAGTATGTAATATTTGCTCCGTCAAACAGGTTCAATATGTTATGTATGTATCTCAACAGCACAAACCGACAATAATACGTAAATCATGTTAGCAAATCCGCGCTAACAAAATTATACTACAGTCCAAACTTGTTGTAAAGTCCAATTTTATTGCATTCTTGCTTTTCCAAGCGGCAGCTGTTATAATTACTGTGATCACTGCAAGCGCCTATAGCTCAGGGGGGGATAGAGCACCGGCCTCCGGAGCCGGGAGCGCAGGTTCGATTCCTGCTAGGCGCGCCATTTGTTTTTTTTAACCGGACGTTTCCCGCAGGGGGGGGCGTTCGGTTTTTTTTGTTTGCACTCTCATCTTCACTTTAGCAGGGATCGGCAGCCCGCCTGTTTAATAAGCAAAGGCATACTATAAGGACGGAGAACATAAGGAGGGCTAAAATGAGCGCACGTATTATCGATGGTAAGGGCATCGCCCGGGAGATTCGGGCCGGCCTGGCGGAGCAGGTGGCAATCATGGCCAAGCGGGGGGGTGAACGCCCGGGTTTGGCTGTCATTCTCGTGGGGGGGATGATCCCGCCTCGGCCGTTTATGTCCGTCAAAAAGGCGGGCTTGTGAGGAGATTGGCATCACTTCGGTGATCCACCGCTTGCCCGAAACAACTTCGCAGGGTGATCTTTTGGATTTAATAGCGCAGTGTAATCGGGATTCTAAAATACACGGGATTTTGGTGCAGCTTCCTTTACCGGAAGGGCTTGATGAGGAAGAAGTGATTGAAGCTATCTCGCCTGCTAAGGACGTTGATGGATTTCATCCAATTAATATAGGTAGGTTGCAGACGGGAACGGAGGGGTTTGTCCCCCCCTGCACCCCCCCGGCCGGTGTGGTAGAGTTGGTCCGCCGCACAGGTGCCTCCATCTCGGGTAAGCAGGTGGTGGTGGTCGGGCGCAGCAATATCGTGGGCAAACCGGCTGCCAGCCTATTTTTGCGGGAAAATGCCACTGTGACAATCTGTCATTCACGCACAAAAGACGTGGCAGCCGAATGCAGGCGGGCCGATATTCTTATCGCTGCCGTGGGACAGCCGCGGTTGATTAAGCGTGATTGGATTAAGCCCGGGGCAATTGTGATTGATGTGGGCATTAACCGGGTCGATGGGAAACTTGTGGGTGATGTGGACTTCGATGCGGTGCAGGAAGTTGCGGGAGCCATAACGCCTGTTCCGGGCGGGGGGGTGGGCCCCATGACCATCGCCATGCTCATGAGAGCAACCGTTTTGGCGGCGGCTAAGGCTCAAAAGGGGTAATAAACTGTTTGATGATGATGCATAAATGGCGGGCCTGTTCCACATTACCGCGGCCCGCCGCGGCCAACCCCCCCATGCTTTTCTGAAAAGGTCGGGGGGGCGTCCAAAGCGGATAAAGCAGTCCCGGAAACGAACATACTGTGTTGTTTCTCGGAGTGGTGCCAGAACGTGGTTGCGGAAGTATTCTTGGGCCAGCCCTTCTTCTATAACCAAAAGATCGGGTATCGGTCCGTTGGCCAGGTGGTCTTCTAGGCTTTGGCGCGTGTAATGGTGTTCAATTTTCCAGGTTAAACCGTGGGCTAGAATTTCCGGTTCCAGCCAATTTTTGATGTTATTAAATTCCGCTTCCGTGCTGACAACGGCCAGGGTAAGGGTATCACTCTCTGCCCGGGCGGGGGGGATCCCTGCGCTAAAATAAAACAAAACAAGCGGCAGTAGGATAATAAGGGTCGCCGGGGCAATCGCCCACCAACACCACTGCGGATTCGCGGGGGGAGGGTCGCCATATGGGCGCCGGGGCGGTCTTCGGCCATCTTTACCCAGGAGTGCCTGCTTTTTTTGTCTCTATGTATTTCTTTTGGGCTTCGATATGGTCGCGGTAGCTCAATTGGATTCCTCCGTTTCGGTTTCTCTAGTATTTCCAAAGATAGGGCAGGATATTGGGCAGAGTAGTAGTATAAGGTAAAGGACAACTGTATAGCCGGTGTGGTGGCAGCTGAACGATCTATGCTGCAGAATAGGGAAGTTGGGCTCGGGAAACTGAGAAGCCACGCGGTCCCGCCACTGTATCCAAGGAGTAACCCATATAATCCACTCGCATAGCGGGGGGGAAGGAATGGGCGGCGATGATTTGGGAGCCAGGAGACCTGCCAGACCGGGTTTTGTAGGACCATCTTGCGCGGAAGGGAGTGGTTTTGTTTACTGTCTTTCCCCCCCGGTGATCTTTGGTCCCGGGGAATTATTATTTTAGGAGTGAAAATGTGAAAAAAATTACGTTAAGATAGCCATTTTATCCGCTCTGCTCGTGCTGTTTGTGGCCATGGGGGGGAGTGTGGGGGGGGCCGCGCCGCGGCGCATTGTGTCATTGGTGCCGAGCGTTACTGAAAATCTTTTCGCCCTTGGCGTAGGTGAGCGGGTGGTAGGAGTGACTGCCTGGTGCGATTACCCGGCGCAGGCCGCGGAGAAAACGGTGATTGGCGATGCGTTTAATCTTAACCTGGAACTACTGCTAAGCCTAGAACCGGATCTAATCGTGGGTGATGCGAATTTGGTTGCGGGCACAATAGAGACATTAGAAGGGTTTGGGCTTAGCGTTTTGGTTGTCGAGCCTACGAACCTAGCCGAGGTGCGGGAATCCCTTATTCAGTTGGGTGATGCGGTAGGGGGGGCCCGAGAAGGGCCGTGAACTGGCGGCCGCCATGGAAAAGCGGCAAAAGGAACTTGTGGCGGGCGTTGATGTGGCGGAAAGACTAAGGGTTTTTGTGGAAGTCTGGAATGAACCGCTCATGACCGCGGGGCCGGGGAAGTTTTATGGACGAACTGATTGTTCTGGCGGGTGGGGGGGAGAACATCGCGCAAGATGCGGATAATCCCTGGCCAACATTTAGCGAGGAATTGGTGATTGATCGGGATCCGCAAGTTGTGATCTTAACCGGCTTCAATCTCGATGAGGTACTGCGGCGCAGTGCCTGGCAGGATATTACCGCCTTGCAGACAAAAGCGGTGTTCGAGGTTGACCCCGATCTCTACGCGCGCACGACACCTCGCCTCTTGGACGCTTTAGAAGAAATGATCTCCATTTTGGCTGATGTAGGGCAATGAAAGTCAAATTAGGGCGTTTCGCCGCCATAATTCTAATTTTAGGGGTGGTAGTGATCTTCGCTACCGCCCTGGGGGCGGTTCGCATTCCATTTGGCAATGTGCTTTTGATGATCGGTTCTGCCCTACCCGGCCTAAAGAACCTAATTGTGCCCGATTGGCCCGCGGCGCAGAGGGTGATAGTCTTGCAGATAAGGCTGCCCCCCCGTGTGCTTTGGCCTTGCTGATCGGCGGTGGGCTGAGCGTTTCGGGCGTTCTTTTCCAGGGCACGTTAAGAAATCCGCTGGCCGATCCGTACATCATCGGTGTTTCGGCGGGAGCGTCTTTAGGCGCAACATTGGGGCTTTTGTATTTCATTCCCCCCCGCGGTCTTGCGGGATTTGGCGCTCTGCCCGTATTTGCCTTCCTGGGCGCCTTGGCGGCGACTGCCGCGGTGGCCCGTTTGGGCAGCAGGCGGGGGGGCCGCCTGGAACCTACCGGCCTCATATTGGCCGGGGGGGTGGCGATCGGGGGGGCTTTTTTTGACCGCAATTGTCTCCTTGCTGATGGTTTTGCGGATTCAAAATTTGCAAGACGTCTATCTATGGCTGATGGGCAGCCTTTCGGGGGGGCGGGGGGCTGGAGGCACTTTTTTTGTGGCGCTGCCCTATGTTGTTTCGGCACGGCGGCCGCAGTCTGGCTGGCCCGAGATTTAAACGTCTATCTCTTGGGCGAAGAGGTGGCGCACAGCTTGGGCCTTGATGTCCAGAGACTGCAGCGCAGAGTGCTCATTACAGGCGCTTTGGTTGCCGCGGCCTGTGTCGCGGTTTCGGGGGTCATCGGTTTTGTGGGCCTTATGGTGCCTCATGCCCTGCGCCTTGTGATAGGCGGAGAACACAAGCGCTTGATTGGCCATTCCTTTTGGGTAGGCGCCCTTTTTCTTTTGCTCGCGGATACTCTGGCCCGCACTGCATTCGCCCCCCGCTGGAACTACCGGTAGGGATTATAACGGCATTCGTAGGCGGCCCCCCCTTCTTTATCTATCTGATGAAAAGAGGCGGTGGATCACATGGCTAAAATGCGTTTAGAAGATGTTACCTTTGCCTATGGAGCATTACCCGTTGTGCGCCAAATCAGCCTTGCTTTAAATTCCGGCGTCTTTTACGGGATCGTGGGGGGGCCCAACGGGGGGCGGGTAAATCCACCATCCTCAAATTACTTGACCGTTTTGTAATACCCCCCCAACAGGGCACCATTTTCTTGGATGAACGGGATTTAAACAGCTACAGTCTGCAGGAACTGGCTAGGCGTATTGCCTTGATACCCCAAAATTCGCCGGATTTTTCCTTCACAGTCGAAGAAGTGGTGCTTTTGGCCAGAACACCCCACAGCTTCCGCTGGCAGCCCCCTAGTGCTGAGGATCGGGAGATTGCAGCGGCCAGTATGGCCCTCACGGAAGTGCAGCATCTCGCGGGTCGGCATGTTGGAGAGTTGAGTGGGGGTGAACGCCAACGGGTGAATTTAGCCCGCGTTTTTGCCCAGGGCACCGATATTTTGCTTTTGGATGAACCAACCACCTTTCTCGATTTAGAACATCAAATCCGCATTTCGAAGCTGCTTTGGGCCAAAGCGCGGGAAGGAAAGACCTGTGTGGGCGTTTTTCACGATCTTAATCTGGTCTCAAATTACTGCGATTATGTCTTCGTCTTGGCCGCCGGAGAGTTGATGGCCGAAGGGGGAACCGGAAAAGGTTTTTACGCCCCCCCAACTGATTAAGGAAATATATAATGTGGGTGTGGTGGCCGTTAAACATCCCCCCCACACGGGGCGGCCGATCATCGTTCCTTGAATAAGCGTTGAAACCCAATCCCCCCCCGGTTATACTATCGGTACAGTGTCTATGAGGGGGGGATGCAGATGAAGTGGCGGATAGTGTTGGGGGGGTTACAATTCTGATGCTGGCCGTATTTATGGCCTGGAGTATACTCAGTCCGGGCGAAGCCCCCCCGTTGGTAGAAGATTCTGTTGAGTCTCAGGAACCGGCGGGCAATTGGGAAGAACCGGTGGTACGGGCGGTAGATAAGGCGGGGCCGGCCACAGTGAAAATTGAAACAACCCGCGAGATTGTGGTGGACCAGTTTTTCTTTCAGCAGCTCGAACGGGAGCAAGGCATCGGTTCGGGAGTAATTTATCGTACGGACGGGCACATTCTGACCAACGATCATGTGGTGGCGGGCGCGGAGGAGATCATTGTCCAGCTGGCGGACGGGCGCAGCTTTATGGGGCATGTGATCGGCCGGGATCCCTTGACCGATTTGGCGGTTGTCAAGGTTGATGCCCAAGATCTGCCTATAGCTGAATTTGCCGACTCTAATGAGCTGCGGGTGGGGGGGCAGATGGTGGTCGCTATCGGAAACCCCCCCTAGGCCAGGACCATACTGTGACAACAGGCGTGGTTAGCGCATTGAATCGAGATCTACTGGTGGATCCCAGACAGAACCGCTTTTGGAGGGGGGGATGATTCAGACCGATGCGGCTATCAACCCCCCCGGTAACTCGGGCGGGCCTCTGCTAAACCGCGGTGGCCAGGTCATCGGTGTGACAACCGCCATTATCGAGCGCGCGCAGGGTATAGGTTTCGCTATTCCCTCAACTGTGGCCCGGGCGATAGGCGATCAGATTATTTCCCACGGCAGGCCGCTGCGTTTAGGCGTGCTGGGTGGTTCATTAACGCCTGCGCTGGCCAGAAGTATTCAAACCCAGACTAATTTAAAACTGGCGGTGGAACGGGGGGGAGCCTTTATTACCAGGGTGCTTGCTGACACACCCGCCGCTAGGGCGGGTCTCAATCAGGGGGGGATATTGTGACTGCGATTGGGGGGGCGAACAAATAGCCGGCATCAGAGAATTGCGAGATGCGGTGCAGCGGGAGGGTTTTGGCGGCAAACTCACTTTAGAAGTCTACCGGGGGGGCCCGGACAAAAACGAAATTGAGGTACAGCTATAAAGCCATCTTTATTAGGGGGGGGAAGAAGCAGACAGCATGGATGAGCTCTGCTTCTTTTTTTTGGTAATTGAATGTGTTATGATATAATTACGTTTGTATATTTTCTAATAAGGGAGCAAGGCGATGTATGCAGTCTGCGCGGACCATGTGGCAATGGCAATCGATGAATTCATAGAAAATACGCGACCGCCCCGATTATATGAACTCGAGCAGATCTCCTTATCTGATTGGGAGGCCCCCCCCGCTCACTGTGCGTATTGTGAGCGGAAACCCAAATACTTAGTTGTTTAGCACCAAAGGCGGGGTTGTTTTGAGGATCAGGATTTTGGCTGTGGGCAAGATCAAAGAACGGTACATAGCTGAAGGAATCGCGGAATACAGTAAAAGGCTGCAGAGATACGGGCGTTTCGAAATTGCGGAGATCAAGGAGCAGCCTTACCGAGAACCGTTGGGGGAAAAAGAGAAAGAACAGGTGTTGGCGGGCGAGGGAAAGCGTATTTTGGCAAGGCTGAACCCCCCCGGGCCCACATTATTGTTTTAGATCGGCACGGCATCCAATGGGATTCAGAGGAATTGGCGGCTCGGCTGCGGGCTTTAGCGGTCAGTGGTATACACCTGGTCGATTTTGTCATTGGCGGCTCCCATGCTTATCGCCTCAGGTTATTTCACGGGCTGATTTTGTGTGGTCCTTTTCTGAATTGACCTTCCCCCACCAATTGATGCGCTTAATCTTGACGGAGCAAATTTATCGCGCCCAGACTATCTTGGGCGGAGAAGGCTATCATAAATAGAAAGGTAGGGTGGTGAAATGCGTTGGAATAAAATTTCAACAGCCGTTATTAGGCGCTTGCCCCTTTATTTGCGGATCTTGGATGAATTGGCGGAGGATACGGAGCTGATTTCATCTCAAGAGCTGGCGGACCGGGCGGGGGGGTGGGCTCGGCCCTGGTTAGAAAGGATTTGGCTTGGTTTGGCGAATTTGGCAAGCAGGGTGTGGGCTATGAGGTTGGTCTGCTCCGCCATGAACTGCGAAAAATTCTCAACTTAGATCAGGAAATACCCATCGCTCTGATCGGTGTGGGCAGCCTGGGCAAGGCCCTAACCCGTTATAACCGGCGTAGGCTGGCAGAAGACGTCGATTTTGGCTTGAAATTGGTTGCCCTGTTTGATAATGATCCGGCGAAAATCGGTACCAATATTGAAGGTATCCCCGTTTACGCGTCGGAAGAGCTGGGCGAACAGGCCGAAAGGCTCCAATTTAAACTGGCTATGCTGGCCGTTCCCGCGGAAAGCGCTCAGCAAGTTGCCAATCAGATTATAAAAGCCGGGATAAAAGGCATCCTAAATTTTGCCCCCCCGGTCAAACTTCAAGTGCCGGAAGAGGTGCAGGTGGCTAATGCAGATGTTTCGCTGGAACTGCAATTTTTAGCCTATTACCTTACACAAAAATAGGGGGGGACAAACATCATGCAGCAACCAGACTTACTTGTTCTTGGGGGGGCGGGCCGGCGGGCTATTCGGCCGCCATCCGGGCCAGCCAATTAGGGAAAAAGGTTATTGTGGCCGAAAGATGCGGCGTGGGCGGGGGGGCCTGCCTTAATCGCGGCTGTATTCCGACCAAATCTCTCTTGGAAAGTGCTCGCTTTACCGAGAACTGGATTTTGCCGCCAAACACGGAGTTTCTTTACAGATAGGCGAGCTTGATTATGGTGCGGTCCTCGCCCAAAAAAATGCCACGGTAACCCGCCTGGTGGAGGGACTCGAATTTTGCTTAAACGCAGGGAAATTGAGATTGTCCCAGGCGAGGCGCGGTTTTTATCTTCCACCGAAATTAGAGTGGGGGACCGGACTTTTCAACCGGATAAAGTGATTATAGCTACCGGCACAGTACCCATGCAGCTGCCCGGGTTGGAAACGGACGGTGAATTCGTTCTAAACAGCGATCAGCTGCTAGACTTAGCGGCGCTGCCCGAATCACTGTTGATTGTGGGCGGTGGCGTGATCGGCTGCGAGTTCGCCACAATTTTCGCGTCCTTCGGTGTAGAAGTGACGATCGTGGAAATGCAGGAACAAATTTTGCCCCCCCGGAGGATCAGGAAATCAGCCGCACTTTAGCCCGGGAATTTAAGAAGCGCAAGATTAAGATTCTAACAGGTGCAGCGGTGCAAAAGGTGAATCGTCTGGGGCGGGGGCTGGCAGTGGAAGTGAGCCAAAAAGGGCGCACACGCGCGATTGAGGCTGAGCGGGTGCTGGTATCAATCGGTAGGCGGCCCGTCGTACCCGAGGGTTTCAAGGGCGAACTTGATCGGCGCGGCTGCATCAAGGTTAATCCTTCCTTTCAGACATCCCTTCCCCACATTTATGCCGCGGGCGATATCATTGGCGGGATGCAGCTTGCCCATCTAGCCTTTGAGGAGGGGTGGGCCGCGGCCAATAATGCCTGGAGTGAGCCGGCCCGCAGCGAATGGTTTGTGCCCAGCTGTGTGTATACCCAACCTGAGATAGGCTCGGTCGGTTTAACGGAAGCAGAGGCCAGGAAAAAGTACGGCGATGTGGTGGTGGCCAAATATTCTCTTAAAGGCAACGGCAAAGCGGTTATTCTTGGAGATGACGGGGGGGATTTTGCAAGGTCATCGCTTCGCCCGACGGTGTAGTCCGGGGGGGTGTGCATCTGATCGGGCCCCAGGCTACAGAATTGATTTCCAATGCTGTTTTGGCCCTGGAAAACGGGCTGACCTTAGCCCAATGGGCCGAAATCATCTACCCCCCCACCCAACCGTATCGGAGGCGATTAAAGAAACGGTATTAAGCGGATTAGGTACCGGATTACATTCAATATAGATATTTAAGGAGGAACGTGGAATGCTTAGTGACATTGCAATTGCGCAGCAGGCCCGGCTGCGCCCAATTACCGAGTTGGCGGATGAATTATCCTTGGGTCGCGATGAGATTGAATTATACGGAAAGTACAAGGCCAAAGTTGATCTGAGCGTGTTGGAACGACTCAAGGATCGCCCCCCCAAGGGAAGCTGATTTATACTACGGCTATTACGGCAACCCCCCCGCGGGTGAAGGCAAAACGTGCACCACAATCGGACTGGCCCAGGCCCTGGGCAAGCTGGACAAGAAAGCAATCGCCTGCATCCGGGAACCGAGTTTAGGGCCCACTTTCGGAATCAAAGGTGGTGCCGCGGGCGGAGGCTATGCTCAGGTTGTACCCATGGAGGATATAAATCTTCATTTTACCGGCGATATTCATGCCGTGAGCACTGCCCATAATCTGCTGGCCGCCCTTTTGGACAATCATATCGCTCAAGGCAACGAATTAAATATCGATCCCAAGCGGATCGTCTTTCGCCGCGTCATGGATATGAACGATCGGCAGCTGCGCAACATCGTAATTGGTTTGGGCGGCCTTGGCGACGGGTATGTTCGTGAGGCGGGTTTTGATATCTCCGTTGCTTCCGAGATAATGGCGATTTTGTGCCTGGCAAGTGATCTGCAGGATTTGAAAGAACGGGTGGGCAAAATCTTGGTTGCCTATACTTATGATCGTAAGCCCGTGTACGCCAGGGATCTAAAAGCCAGGGCGCCTTGGCGGTGATTATGAAGGATGCCATCAAACCTAATTTAGTACAAACACTGGAAGGGCAACCGGCCTTCGTTCACGGTGGTCCTTTTGCAAATATCGCCCACGGCAATAATAGTATTGTTGCGACCCAGCTTGCTTTGAAACTGGCGGATTACGTTATTACGGAAGGCGGCTTTGCCGCGGATTTAGGCGCCGAAAAATTCTTTAATATTGTCCACGGTTATTCCGGACTAAAACCTGATGTGACCGTTATTGTGGCATCTGTGCGAGCTTTAAACATGCATGGCGGCGTGAGCCGAGAGCAAGTTGCCGAGACTAATCTCGAGGCGTTGGAGGCCGGTTTGGCCAACCTGGATAAACATGTGGAAAATATGAAAAATTCGGTGTTCCCATCGTCGTGGCGATCAACCAGTTCCCCCCCTCAGATGCGCCGGAGGAATTAGAATTGGTGCAAAAACACTGTGAACGGCTTGGTGTGCGCTGGGCCCTTTCGCAGGTTGTGGCTAAGGGCGGCGAGGGCGGCCTGGATTTTGCCCGCACAATTCTAAATGTGCTGGAAACGGAGGCGGCAAATTTCAAACCTCTGTATGATTGGGAACAGCCCATAAAAGAGAAACTGGAAACGCTGGCCAAAGAAATATACGGGGCAGACGGCGTAGTTTATTCGCCTCAGGCGGAGCGGTCCATCAGGGCCTTATCCAGATTAGGTTATGACAAACTGCCCGTGTGCGTTGCCAAAACACAGCATTCCATTTCAGACAATGCCGCGTTAAAAGGTGTGCCCAAGGGGTGGACCTTGACCATCACCGATGTGAGGCCCTCTTTGGGTGCGGGGTTTTTGGTGTGCCTAGCAGGCGACATTATGACAATGCCGGGACTGCCCGCCAGGCCCGCTGCGGAAAACGTGGATATTGATGCTGAAGGCACAATTACGGGTTTGTTCTAGAGACAAACTGCGGTGGCCCCCCCGGGGATGGATTTTTCCACGGGGCCCTTTAGCCTACCGCGACAAAATTCGGTTGAGTATTTAAGTGACTAATGGTATACTGACGTGGGTGGAAAGTGCTTCTGCACAACGCCGATTTTTTTTCCCCTGTAGGGTTTCCTATGGGGAGTTTCTTTAAATCGAGGAGGTTCACGGAATGACCGTTGTGATTCGGCAAAAAAAGGCACCTGCAGGCAGCTGTTAAACAGGCCCTACAGGCAGCTTTAGCCAACGGAGAAATAAAACTGGAAGCCATTCCCGAGGTGGCCCTAGAGACGCCTAGGGATTCGGGGCATGGGGATTTTGCTTCTAACATTGCTTTAGTGACCGCCGGGCAAGCAAAAAAAGCCTCCCCCCCGGGAGGTTGCAGAAATTATCGTCAGCCACATAGATTCCCCCGAGATAGACCGGGTCGAAGTTGCGGGGGGGCCGGGATTTATAAATTTCTTTTTGAGAAGCGACTGGCTGCACGCGGTGTTGAAAGACATCGAAGAGCAGGGCGAAGATTACGGCAACAGCGAACATGGCGCAGGCGAAAAAAATCCTGCTGGAATTTGTCAGTGCCAATCCGGTGGGACCCATGAATGTGGTTAACGCCCGGGCAGCCGCGGTAGGGGGGGATACGCTGGCCCGCCTACTTAGGGCCGCCGGTTATGATGTGGATACTGAGTTTTACGTCAATGATGCGGGCAATCAGGCTCAGATTTTTGCCCGTTCTTTATGGGCCCGCTATCAGCAGCTGACTGAGCCTAAATATCCCTTTCCAGAGGATGGCTACCCCGGTGATTACGTGGGGGGGAGCTGGCAAAAGTCCTGCGGACAGAAAACCCAACGTTGGCTCAATTGCCGCCGGAAGAACGTTTAGACTTCTGCAAGCGTTGGGGTACGGACAAAATCGTCGAGATGCAAAAAAAACGATCTCAAAGCTTATGGAGTTGAGTTTGACCGCTGGTTTAGGGAGCGCGATTTGCATGCGGCCGGGGCCTTGGAAAAAGTCATTGCTGTCTTGGAAGAAAGGGATTTTGTATTCGAAGATGATGATGCGGTTTGGTTCAGATCAACTGAATTTGAAGATGACAAAGATCGGGTAATCATCAAAAGTGACGGTACCTATACTTATGTAACGGCGGATATTGCCTATCACTATGATAAACTGAAGCGGGGCTATAAAAGGTTGATTAATATTTGGCCCCCCCGACCACCACGGTTATATTGAACGAATGAAAGCAGCCATTCAGGCGTTGGGCTATAGCCGCGCTACACTGGAAGTTATGATTTTGCAGTATGTCGCCCTGCTCAGAAAGGGGCGTCAGGTGAAGATGTCCAAGCGGGCGGGCGAGTTTATTACCATGGAGGATCTTGTGGGTGAAGTAGGTAAGGATGCGGCGCGGTTCTTCTTTTTACACCGCAGTCCGGAAAGCCATTTAGATTTCGATTTAGATTTGGCCGTTGAGCAGTCCAACGAAAACCCGGTTTTTTTACGTCCAGTACGCCCATGCTCGTATTGCCAGCGTTCTGCGGCAGGCGGGGGAAATGGGAATTGAACTTCCCACCGTGAGCCGGGTTTCTTTGCATCTTCTGGATCACGCGGCTGAAACAGCCCTTTTAAAGCAGTTGGCCGCCCTACCCGAGGAGCTTTACACCGCTGCCCTGCAGCGGGAGCCTCACCGGCTGACCCATTATGTGTTGGAATTAGCGGGCTTGTTTCATTCTTTCTACACCCACTGCCACATTTTGGGCGAAAGTGACGAGTTGAGGGATTCTCGTCTCGTTTTGGTGCAGGGGGTACAGACTGTGCTTAGGAAGGTACTCACCATTTTAGGCGTGGATGCCCCCCCTGAGCAGATGTAAAGGATGTGAATGGATAGTGAACTTCAGCCAAAGTTGGCAGGCCTTTGTTCGCTCGCTGCGCCTGGGGGGGTACGAACACTTGGGCAAATTGATGTTAGCCAATCTCCTTTGGTTTAGCTTGGGTTTCGGCCCCCCCTTGATCATTTTGCTTTACCTGCCCTGGCAGGCACCCATTATGCTTATTGCCGCTCTTTTGATCAGCTTGGTGATGTTCGGCGGTGCCTACCCCGCTCTGCACATGCTGATCAATCATATTATGGACAGGCAGGATGTGTCCTGGCGCCTTTTCTGGCAGGGGGGGTTTAAAAAGTTTGCTGTGCGGGGACAATCCTATTCTTTATCAGGATGCTCGGTTTTTTTTCATCCTTGGTTTTAATATTTGGGTCACTTTAAATAATCCCAGTACCTTGTTTTTAATTCTATCCGGAGTTTGGCTTTGGGGCATTTTTTTTATTGGTACGCTATCCAACAGTTTGTCTATCCATTTTTGATCAGGCAGGATATTGGCGTACTGATGACGCTGAAAAGGGCGGTGCTGATTACGCTGGATAATCCGTTGGCCAGCGTGTTCGTGCTCGTGGTCAGCCTTGTTTTTGGTATTGCCAGCGTGTTTTTGGCTATTCCCCCCCTTGTGCTTTTTACTGCCGGGTTTTTGGCTTTTTTTACAGAATAATTTTTATGTGGGCATTATGCTTAAATACGACGAACAGGAAGAAGCGGTTGTTGAGCGCGAAGTATGATAGGGAGGGTGGATGGTGAGCAAGTTTGTCTTTGTCACTGGCGGCGTAGTTTCCAGTCTCGGAAAGGGAATTACCGTGGCATCTTTGGGGGGGAGACTGTTGAAAAGTAGGGGGGGGCTGACAGTTAATGTTTTGAAATTGGATCCTTATCTGAACGTGGATCCGGGTACCATGAGTCCTTTTCAGCACGGCGAAGTTTTTGTCACGGAAGACGGCGGTGAAACGGATCTTGATTTAGGTCACTACGAACGGTTTATTGACACCAATTTGACGAAAAAGAGTAATGTAAGCACGGGGCAGATTTATGAAGCTATTATTTCTCAGGAACGGCGCGGTGAATTTTTGGGTGGTACCGTTCAAGTTATTCCCCCACGTGACTAACGAGATTAAGAACCGTATTTTAGCGGCTGCCGAAAACGGTGAAATAGATGTGGTTTTGGTGGAAATAGGTGGTACGGTGGGGGGGATATTGAAAGCTTGCCCTTTTTGGAAGCCATCCGCCAACTGCGCATGGACATCGGTAAAGATTCCTGCCTTTATATTCATGTAACTTTAATTCCCTACATTGCAGCCGCACAGGAGCTGAAAACCAAACCCACCCAGCACAGTGTCAAAGAATTGCGCAGTATTGGGATTCAGCCCGATGTAATAGTTTGCCGCAGTGAGCACGAAGTTACGGACGATTTGCGGGCCAAAATTGCTCTTTTTTTGCGACATTGAAGAGGATGCGGTTATTCCTAATGTTGATGCGGAAAGCATTTATGATGTACCCCTTCTTTTGCCCAATCTCGCCTGGATGAAATCGTCCTGGAAAAGCTGGACATGGAGGTTGGCAGCGCCGATTTAACCGATTGGATCCAACTGGTCAAATCTACTAAAGACTTGTCCCGCCGTGCCACGATCGGCATCGTGGGTAAATATGTAGCGCTGCCCGATTCTTACCTAAGTGTGGTCGAAGCGCTGCGCCACGCGGGGGGGTTCGCGCTTGGATGCGCCATTGATCTGCGTTGGGTTGATGCGGAAAAACTGGAAACGGATGGATACGACTGTCTGGAGAATTTAGACGGGATTATAGTCCCGGGAGGATTCGGGGGGGCGCGCGGTGTGGAAGGAAAGATTCGCGCGGTGCAGTATGCGAGGGAACATGATCTTCCGTTTTTCGGAATCGCCCTGGGCATGCAGTGCGCGGTCGTGGAGTTCGCCCGCAACATGGCTGATCTTCCCGATGCGGGAAGCATCGAATTCGGGGGGGAAAAATCCCGGCCGGTAATTAGTTTTATGCCGGGCCAGCCCGAAATAACCGGTTTGGGCGGTTCTATGCGGCTTGGGACCTTTCCCTGCGTACTGAACGAAGACTCCCGCAGTTATCAGGCCTACCGCCAGGGGGTCGTTTACGAACGGCATCGTCATCGTTATGAGCTGAACAATGGCTATCGAGATTTGTTGGTCAAAGCGGGGGGGCTTCGCTTGGGGGGGTCTGTCACCTGACGGTGAATTGGTGGAGATAATTGAATTGGCGGATCATCCCTGGTTTGTGGGCACTCAGTTTCACCCGGAATTCAAGTCCAGGCCCACCAGGCCGCATCCTTTATTTGTAAGCTTTATCAGTGCCATACTTGACCAGAAAGACAGATAACCTTCTTGGAGGTGTTAGTCAATGTTGCGTATGAAAGTAAAAGTAGTCGGCGTAGATCGGGAAACAATGCTTCCGGTTGTTATCTTAACGGACAATGATGAACAGTCTTTTGTTCCGTTGGTTATTGGTCCGGCTGAAGCTAACGCCATCGCCATTGTGATGGAAAACGTTGAAATCAACCGGCCGCTGACGCATGATTTGCTTCTTAATTCCATCCTCGCTTTAGGCGCTAAAGTGGATCGAATCATCCTTACCGATTTAGCCGATGATGTATATTATGCCGAATTGTGCCTGCTGCAGGGCGAAAAGCGCCTGCGGATCGATTGCAGGCCCAGTGATGCCATTGCCCTAGCACTGCGGGCCGGGGCGCCTATCTTTGTTGATGAAAAGGTTATGGCTCATGCAATTTCCGTGCCTAAAGAGGAGGACCCCCCCGAGTTGGAAGAGTTCCGTTCGTTTTTAAAAGATCTTTCGCCCGAGGATTTCCAAAAGTACAATTAGGTCCGGAAAAAAAATTGCATAGATGTGAATTGCCGGGCGCATACTTCCTGTAGGAGGTATGCGCCGTGTTAATACGTAAGATCGGTACATTTATCGTGATCAGTATCGTTTTGACCTGTTTTGCGCCGTTGGCCGCCGCCGAGACAAATCGGTGGCAAGCGGTACATGGAAGTGTTCTGCAAATTCTTCCCGAAGCGAATAAGATCATGCTTTGGTCTGATGGAAAGACTTTGATTTTTGTGCTTGAGGCGGATTGCGAAATTCTGCGGCAGGGCTGCCCCCCCGTGGCCTTGGAATCTCTGCGCCCCCCCATAACCTCTACTGATTTCCAAGACGCCCTCTGTTTGATAAATCCTCGGGGCCTGATCGACTGCATCTTTGCCAATTATTTTGTTTGCGAGAAAGGGGGCAATTTGATCAGCCTCGATATATTTGGGAATGTCAAATAAACCTCAAAGGAAAATCCTTCTTGTTGGCGAATAGTTGATCCCGATAGGAGGAATTTTTCGTGATTGTCAACAGCGAGAGGGCCCTAGCCTTGACCTGCCCTGCTTGTCAGGTGGTGCAGGCACATGAGTTTTCCCTTTTCAGGCTTTCTCGGCCGCTGCAGCTGACCTGCGGCTGCGGTTTTTCCCAAGGCCATTTTCGTAAACTAAATAAAACTATGAGTTGGATGTGCTCGGCATCGACGGCAATCGAATCAGGCTGTTGTTCTCAAAGCGCGAGCTTTTCCATAAACATTTAGTAAATGTTCTATCGCCTAAAAACGGGCAAAAATTGGGTTATTTGGGTTATCCGCAGATCGTGAAAGAAACGGTTTGCTCGGATGCCGTTAGGCATGCGACGGATGCCGTTAGGCATGCGCCGGATGCTGAAAGGCATGCGCCGGATGTGGGCAACTTTTCTAATTCGCAAATAATGCGTGAAGTTTTAGATAGGCTGCAGGATTTAGCGGAGCAACGTAAAATAAGATGCGAGTGCGAACGGCCCAGTGTGGGCCTTGACGTTTACACGGACAGGGTAGAGCTGGTCTGTTCGTTTTGCGGCAGCACCGTTTGATTGGGCAAGCATTCGTGAGCATGCAGACCGGTTATCCCGGGTCAGCGAGATAATAATGCAGCCTCGTTCCGCCGGGTATTTGGAGGAATGGCTGAGACCGTTGAACTGACCCGAATTGATGAGGAGGTAGTACTAGTGTTAGTATCAGGCAAGGAACTATTTCAAGCGGCAAAAAAAAGGCGGCTATGCGGTTGGAGCATTTAATCTCAATAACATGGAGATCCTCCAAGCAATTATTGAAGCAGCAGAAGAAGAGAATTCCCCTGTTTTCATCCAGGCCAGTCAAGGCGGTATTAAGTATGCGGGGGGGATCGAGTACATAGCCGGTATGGGCAAGGTGGCGGCAGAAAAGGCCAAAGTACCCGTGGCGATCAACCTCGATCACGGCACGAGTTTTACCCAGGTAGTGCAGTGCATCAGACACGGTTTTCCGCGGTTATGATCGATGCTTCCCAATATCCGTTTGAGGAAAACATCGCCTTAACTAAAAAAAAGTGGTTGAAATCGCCCAACCCGTTGGTGTATCAACAGAAGGAGAGTTGGGTAAGATTGGCGGAGTCGAAGATGATGTTAGCGTGGAGACCGCCGATGCCACTTTTACTGATCCCAAGGAGGCAGCGGAATTTGTCGAGCGCACGCAGGTCGATGCACTAGCAATTGCCATCGGCACGGCTCATGGTGTTTATAAAGGTGTCCCTAAATTGGACTTTGCCCGCTTAGAAAAAAATAGCGGCTACCGTTGATATACCGTTGGTTTTGCACGGTGCATCGGGTGTGAGCGATGAAGATATTCGAGCAGCGGTTGAACGGGGGGGCATCTGCAAAATCAACATTGATACTGAACTAAGAATGGCATTTGCGCAGGCGATTAAGAAAGTTATAGCGGAAAATCCGGCGGAGATTGATCCGCGCAAGATGCTCGGGCCCGCCCGGGAAGCAATGAAACAAGTGGTTAAATACAAGATGCGCCTATTTGGTTCGGCCGGCAAAGCTTGATTTACAGCGGGGGGGATTTACTCCCCCCCCTTTTTCCAAAGGTGGTGAATGTTTGAATATTGCAGAACTGGAAATGAAGACAGCCGCGGAGTTACAAGATTTAGCCCGTGATCTTGGTGTTTCGGGTTTTACAAGGCTCCGTAAGAAGGATTTAATCATTGAGATTTTAAAGTATGAAACGACTAAAGAAAACCTGTTGTTTATCAGCGGAATCTTAGAAATAACCAACGATGGTTACGGTTTTTTTTGCGGGTACAAAACTATACGCCCGGCCCGGATGATGTGTATGTTTCCCCTTCGCAAATCAGGCGTTTTTCCATGCGTACGGGGGGGATGAAATCTTAGGCCAGGTCCGCCCGCCGAAAGAGGGTGAACGCTACTACGCCCTACTGCGAGTGTTGGCCATTAATCTTTCTGATCCGGAGCTAGCCTCGAAACGTCCTTGCTTTGATGATCTTACGCCGATTTACCCCAACCAGCGCTTAAATTTAGAAACATCACCCAAGAGTTATTCCATGCGTTTGATGGATCTACTATCTCCTTTAGGTTTCGGCCAAAGGGGGGGTCTCATTGTCTCGCCGCCAAAAGCGGGCAAGACAACTATCTTAAAGATGTTGGCTAACTCGATTGAGGAAAACCATCCCGATATCGAGGTAATTGTACTGCTCATCGATGAGCGTCCGGAAGAAGTTACGGATATGGAGCGTTCGGTGGGCGGAGAGGTGATCAGCTCTACCTTTGATCAGCCTCCTGAAAATCACGTGCGGGTTTCGGATATTGTATTAGCCAGGGCTAAAAGCCTGGTAGAGTCCGGTAAAGATGTGGTGATTTTACTGGACAGCATTACCCGGCTGGCTAGGGCGCACAATCTCGTTGTCCCGCCGAGCGGGCGCACCTTATCGGGAGGTGTGGACCCCCCCGCTGCTTTGCACCGCCCAAAAGATTCTTTGGTGCGGCGCGCAAACTGGAGGAACAGGGAAGTTTGACAATTTTAGCCACTTGTTTAGTGGAGACGGGCAGTCGCATGGACGATGTCATTTACGAAGAGTTTAAAGGTACGGGTAATATGGAACTCCACTTAGACAGGAAATTGGCTGAACGCCGCATTTTCCCGGCCATCGACATTTACCGCTCCGGCACTCGCCGCGAAGAGCTGCTGCTGTCTAAAAAAAGAATTGGACGGTACCTGGCTTTTGCGCCGGGCAATGAGCACACTTGGGCCCTCCGAAACATTAGATTTGCTCTTGGAACGGGTCACTAACACGAAGAGTAATGCCGAGCTCCTGGAGTTGATTACCACTCTAGCTTTGCCGAAAATGTAAGGAATAAGTAAAAGGATTTTTGGATCCGCATCGAATTATAGAGAGTGAGCCATTGTCATTTGCGATTTAGGGGAGGACCTGACATGTGGAGGCGGCTGTTTCGCAGTAAAGCATTTATACTTGTGGCCTTTATGATTGTTTTCAGCTTAGGTGTCCTGGGCCAGATAGATACGCGCATGCATATTGGAGGCAGCGATTGGGATCTGGACAACCTAATTTATATTAATATAGATGATTACTTGGAACCGGCGGTGGAACCTGCAGCGCTTGAACAAACCCCCCCAAAAACCTCTTTGCGGATTGGGCCGGAACAAGGAGATCAGCGGCAGGATGCGGATGTGATGAAGGAAATCACGAAATGATGCAGCCTCCGTCGAAACGCCCTTAGCGGTCAAGAGAGACAGTATTGATCCCGCGGGGAATAAAGAGCAGTTAACACCCCCCCGAAGCGGTACGGCCTAAAGTGGAAGAGGCAAAGGAAAAGAAGCCGGAAATTTTCGTACATAAAGTTCATGCCGGCGAAACGCTTTGGGATATAGCAAAAGCATACGGAATCACAATAGATGCCATTCTCTCCGCGAATGCCCTCAGGGATCCGAATCGGATAGCGGTGGGGCAAGAATTGCGGATTCTTTCGGTGCAAGGGGTCCTGCATCAGGTGGCCGTTGGTGAAAGCCTTTGGGAAATAGCGGAACGATATGAAGTATCGATAGATGAGATTGTGAAGGCTAATTCAATTCAAGATCCCAATAGACTAAACCCCCCCAATGCGGAGGTTGTCATTCCGGGCGCAACCCGCTTAAAACCCAGGGACGTTTTGGTTGTCAGCGGTCAACTGCAGCGGGCGTTTGATTGGCCCGCGAAGGGTAGAATTTCATCGCCTTTCGGTCCTCGCTGGGGGACGCATGCATAATGGCTTAGATATTGCAGTGTCCACCGGGACTCCAATCAAGGCCGCCGCGGACGGCAGGGTCAACTTCGCCGGGTGGAACGGCGGTTACGGAATTTTAGTCATTATCGATCATGGTAATAACGTGGAGACGCGCTATGCCCATAACTCTCGTTTAAACGTAAAGGTGGGGCAGAAGGTGAATCGTGGCGATGTGATCGCCTACAGCGGTAATACGGGTGTTTCCACCGGGCCGCACAGCCACTTTGAAATCAGGCACAGGGGGGGTACACCGGTCAACCCGCAAAGTTATTTGAAATAACAGCGGCCGGTTCTTGCCACGACAGTAAGACTATGTTATAATTGCTTTTGGCTTGGTTAGCACAGATAGTGAGGTGAACGCGGACATGAAAGCTGGAATACATCCGGAATATGGAAAAAGTGTAGTTAGTTGCTCCTGTGGCGAGACCTTTGAAACTAGGTCCACGAAAAAAAACAATCAGGGTGGAAGTGTGTTCCAAATGCCACCCTTCTATACCGGTCAAAGACAGAGTTTAAGCAGTACGGGTGGGCGAGTCGAACGTTTCCTCACCAGGTACAATCTAAAAGAGAAAGCCGAAGAAGGGAAAAAAAATAGGCTTGTCTTATGCAAAAGCAGGGGCTTCCCTGCTTTTTTTTATTGGAGGGATTTTGCATGGGTGTTTTTTTTAGCCCCCCCATGGCGGGTGTCACCGATCTGCCCTTTCGCCTCATTGCCAAAGAATACGGGGGGGCGGATCTAGTTGTTACGGAAATGATTTCGGCCCAGGCCCTAGTTTATTCGAATCGGAAAACGCTGAGAATGCTCGCAATTGAGCCGGCGGAACGCCCCCCCGTATCAGTGCAGTTATTTGGGCACGATCCGCACACTATGGCCCGGGCAGCCGGGCTTGTCTGTGAGTACGCGGGGGCCGGACATGATTGATCTCAATTTTGGCTGCCCAACGCCTAAAATAGTGAAAAACGGCGATGGGGCCGCTTTGCTTAAGGATCCCCCCCATTTGCTAGCGGATATCGCTGCTGCGGTCGCTAAAGCGGTATCGGTTCCGGTTACGGCCAAAATCCGCCTAGGTTGGGATGAAAAAAAGCATCAACTGCATTGAAGTGGCTCAACGTCTAGCTGATGCGGGCATGCACTGGGTTACGGTACACGGCCGAACCAGGGAGCAGTTTTACGGAGGGGGGGCGGCTGATTGGAATTGGATAGCTAGGGTTAAGGAGGCGGTAGACATCCCCCCCGTAGTGGGCAATGGCGATGTATTTTCCGCTACGGCTGCTGAGCGCCTTCTAAAGCTGACCCAATGCGATCATCTGGCTGTGGGTCGCGGCGCCAGGGGAAACCCGTGGATTTTTCGCCAGATCAAAGCGCGGCTGCGGGAAAACATTTGGCTGCCCGAACCTACCACCGCCGAGCGAGTGGCGCTGGCCCTGCGCCACCTGCGCCTGAAAACGGAGCAGGATGGTGAAGAACGAGCGGTACGGGAGATGCGGCCCCCCCATCTTATGTGGTATCTAAAAGGGGGGGTGCCGGGCTCTAGCCGGCTGCGCCGGGAAATCAATACCGCCTGCTGTGTGCGGGAAGTGGAAAACATTCTAAATTCTCTTGTGGCGCCGACTTAGATCTGCTATAATGTTCATGTGAACATATTGTGCACAACGTGTGAGGTGGGCCATGACAGGTTTTTTTTCCGGGTTGGCGATAAACTGTTGAATCGAGATAGGCTGGATCGGATTATTGACCGCATTTTTGCTCTGCGCGCATCGGGCTTGGCCCAGCAAGAGGTTGCTCAGAGGGTCGGCTGCGACCGCTCCTTTGTGTCGCGGCTGGAGAGCCTGGCGGAAGTGCGTAAAGGGGGCAGCTTGGCGGTCATTGGTTTTCCCCCCCTGGCAAACAAGGATGAAATATCCGATGTATGCCGTGAACTGGGAGTGGAGTACACGCTTTTAATGACTGACTCCGAGCGTTGGGGGGGAGTGATCCAATCCTTTGATGGGCAGAGCTTGTTAAATTGGCTGATGAAGATTATCGCTGAGATGAACGAATACGATTATGTGATCATGATCGGATCGGATATGCGCATCCGCCTTGCGGAAGCAATTTTGGGGGGGGAAAAAAAATGTTTGGCGTTGAGATAGGCAGTTCACCGATTACGGAGGACTATCATTTGAACGCAGAAAGGCTCAGAGAGCTCATTATTTCGATTAAAGGGGGGGATTAGATGATGAGGCGCATCGTGAGTGTGAGCATAGGGTCGTCCCATAGAGATAGCAAAGCGGTAGTGACCGTCTGCGGTGAGGATTTTTCCATCGAAAGGATTGGAACGGACGGCGATATCAAAAAGGCAATTGAGATGATCGAGAAGCTGGACGGGCGAGTGGCCGCCTTTGGAATGGGCGGCATTGATCTGTACTTGTGTGCCGGGGGGGAGCGCCGCTTTATCCTGCGGGAAGCAAAAAAAGATAGCCCGAGCACCTAAGATTACACCGATAGTTGACGGTTCGGGACTTAAAAACACTCTGGAACGGCGGGCGATCGAAAAGCTGGCTGCGGACCCCCCCGAAATGTTCGCGGGCAAACGAGTGCTGCTCACCTGCGCCGTGGATCGTTTTGGCATGGCACAGGCCCTTGCTAAACAGGAAGCGAAGTTTTATATGGTGATTTTGTCTTTGCCCTCGGTGCGCCCTTGCCCATTTATAATCTTAGGGCTTTAGAACGCGCTGTGGCTGTTTTCGCCCCCCCTTGGCTGTGCAGCTCCCTTTTAAATGGCTGTACCCCCCCATCGGCGAAAAACAGAAGGACACACCTAAGAAAAGCAAATATACGAAGTTTTACGAGTGGGCTGACATTATTGCCGGCGATTACCACATGATTCGCAAATATATGCCGGATGATTTATACGGCAAGACTTTAATTACCAATACCATCACTCCGGCTGATATGGAGTTTTGCGGCAGCGCAGAGTGCGGGAACTCATTACCACAACGCCAAATATTGGGGGGCGTTCCTTCGGCACCAATGTTATGGAGGCTCTGCTGGTCGCGCTGATTAATAAACCCGTGGGTGACATTACTCCCGCCGATTACAATCAAATGCTGGATAAATTGGGATTTGCCCCCCCGAGAAGGGAAATGCTGGGCGCTTAACCGCTCGGTTGGCATATTGCTGAAAAAGGGCTGATCAAGGGGCTTGGAATTCTTGACATCCCTTTTTTTTGTTACTTATAATAGATGGAGCATTGAGAAAGATTTGTATAAGTCGTCCGCGGCACTGCCCCGGACAGACACGGTTTGGGCAAATCTTTAGAATTGTAACTAAAGGGGGGGATGAAAACAGATGGCCGATAAAGAGGTGCTGTTAACACCGGAAGGGTTAAAGAAACTAGAATCGGAACTGGAAGTCCTAAAAACTGTGAAAAGGCGCGAGGTCGCGGAGCGGATTCGGACCTCGTTGGAATTTGGGGGGGACATTAGTGAGAATTCCGAATATGACAATGCTAAAACGAACAGGCTTTCATTGAGGGCCGGATCTTAACACTAGAAAATTGCTGCGCAATGCCAAACTTATCGAGACTGATGATAACGAAGATGAGGCGATCGTATCGCTCGGCAAGAAAATTACGCTTAAGGATCTGGAAACGACTGAAGTTTTCGAATATCAGTTAGTTGGCTCGGCCGAGGCGAATCCGGCGGAGGCCAAAATTAGTAACGAATCCCCGGTGGGCCAGGCTATTTTAGGCAAAATGCCCGGCACCGTTGTGGAAGTGGAGGTACTAGACGGTACCCTGCGCTACGAGATCATGAAAGTTGCCAGATAAAACAGGGGGGGGTATTATCGTGAGCGAGCAGCCTATTGACTATACAGAAAATAGGGACGAACTAAATGAACTTATGGCGATACGCCGGGATAAGCTGCAAGCCCTGATTAATCAGGGTATTGATCCCTATGGGGAAAAATTTGTACGCACTCATACCGCAGCTGAGATTTTATCGGATTTTGATTCGTTAGAGGGGGCAGCAGGCGGTGCTTGCAGGCCGGATTATGTCTATGCGGGGGGGCATGGTAAAGCCAGCTTCGCCGATCTAATGGATCAAACCGGGCGGATTCAATTGTATTTTAGGGTGAATACGCTTGGTGAAGATAAATATGCCCTACTGCAAAAGATGGATATCGGGGGGGATATCTTAGGTATTACCGGAAAGATATTCAAAACCCGGCGGGGGGGTGAAATAAGCATTGAAGTTCAAGAGGTGAAGTATCTATCCAAATCGCTGCGGCCCCTGCCGGAAAAATGGCACGGCCTCAAGGACGTGGACCTGCGCTATCGTCAGCGTTATGTGGATCTAATCGTCAACCCCCCCGAAGTGCGCCGAGTATTTGAGGTCCGCAGCAAGATCATTCAGAGCCTGCGCAATATTTTGACGGAGAAGGGGTATATGGAGGTGGAAACTCCTATGCTCAATGTTATCGCGGGCGGGGGGGCCAATGCTAGGCCGTTCGAGACTCACCATAACGCTTTAGACATGGATATCTTTTTACGGATTGCCCCCCCGAATTGTATCTGAAACGCCTCTTAGTGGGCGGGTTCGAAAAGGTATTTGAATTAGGCAAGAATTTTCGTAACGAAGGTATTTCTACCAAGCACAACCCCCCCGAGTATACTTCTTGTGAAATCTATAAGGCATACGGGGACGCCAACGATATGATGGAGCTCACCGAGGAAGTTTTCGCCCATATCGCCAGGGAAATTACGGGCGGCACCACTATCGTCTTTCAGGGGGGGCAAGAAATAGATTTGGCCCCGCCTTGGCCAAGGAAACCCATGTTGGAGGCAATCAAGGAATATTCGGGTGTGGATCTAACCGGGCTTGATGCTGCACAGGCTAGGCAGGCGGCGCGGGAAAAAGGCCTGGACTTGGACCTCAAGCGGGATTTGGACATGTGGTAGAGGAATTATTTGACGCCTTCGTTGAGCCTAAATTGATTCAGCCCATCTTTATTACGGATCATCCGGTGGAAGTGAGCCCTTTAGCTAAACGAAAAAGGGACAACCATCAGCTCACCGATCGCTTTGAACCATTTATAGTCACGTGGGAGGTAGCTAACGGTTTTACTGAGCTAAATGACCCCATCGATCAGGAACAGCGTTTTCGCCAGCAGGTGGAACAGCGCGAGCTGGGGGGACGAAGAGGCACATATGATGGACGAAGACTACATTCGGGCATTGGAGTACGGCATGCCTCCCGCGGGTGGGCTTGGTTTTGGTATCGATCGTATGGTGATGTTATTCACAGATTCGCCCTCAATCCGTGATGTGCTGTTGTTTCCTCATATGCGGCCGCGGCCCGGGCTTTAACATTAACGCAATCTATTGCGGTTTAAAACCGATGTAAGGCGTTTCCAGGCGGCTGCAAAGCCGCCTGCGTTGATCACGTAGAAAATGGTAGCTCCGGTGCCGACGAAGAATAAAAGGCCCGTTATACTGCGTTTGCCGCTTTACCCTGTCCCAACTCCGCGGCTTCGGCGCTCGGCCCATAAAATACAAATCCACTACCTCCGCAAACAAACTGATGCCCCGTTGCGCGGCCGGTCGGCTGTTCGTATGGGCCCCCCCAACCTCCAAGAGCAGGCTTAAGGGTGATAGGTCCTGGTTATAATTGCCCCCCCTGCCAAAGAAGATGCCCTTCACGAGGCCGGGGTAAAGGTCATCAGCTATTTTTTTCAAGGACTGGGCGTATTGGCGGTTGATTCCCAGGTTTTGATTCTGCCTGCCCACAACAAACTGGACGCGGGTCATCCACTCATCATTTAGTTGGACAGCATACGCACCCTGCGGTGCCGCATCACGATGTACATCGAAAATGGCATCGGGTTTTTTTGCTAAGAGCTCTAAGACCGTTTCCCGTGAACGGCGGTATGCACCCCCCCGATCGTGCGGTAAATGGAGGCGCTCAGAATAATCGGCATGGATGCCCATCTTTTCCATGGCTGTGACAAAGGCCCGGCCCACATGATGAATGCCGCCCTTGCCGTTGATACTGTCCGTACCATCCGTGGGAACGTAGCTTTCCGCATTGTGGGTGTGATAGACGGCAATCGTTCCCCTTCGCTTCTGATCGGCCTTGGCGGCAGTCAGACCAAGGGCCTGGCGTAATTCGGCTAGGGGGGGGACAACCTCTAGTTCGACCTTTTCCACGAATTTGGTTTTGGCGATCCGCCGGTCCTCGTCTACTTCAATTACTTGGTACAGCCCATTTTGTTCAGTTAGGTATTGATCCTCCACATAGACTTGCCTGCCCGTTTCGGTCAGAATCTCTCCTGCGGGGGGGTCCAGGATGGAGTAGTACTGGCCCGCGGGCAGAAATCCGCCCCCCCAGTTTTCTTCCGGGCGGTCAGTCCCACCGGCGGTGGTAGGGAGCAACAGTAGTGAACAAACCAAAAGACCTGCACCCAGCACTATTTTAGCGATTTTATTCAGAATCATCGCCTCCTGTCCGGTTGATTGCACTGTGGTGCAGATACTCTCGTACCTCGCCGATTATTTCGGCAATCAAGACTGCTAAAATGGCTTATGACTGCACTGGAAAACAAACCTCCGCTGCCGAGAATAATGGCTGATGAATTTTCTGCGCCCATAACTGCAGCAACGCACCAAGGTCAGCAAGATAGACTCCCAGGATGCCTCCGATGAAAGCACCCCCCCGGCGCGACCGGCCCCCCCACAGATAGGAAAGCAGTCCTGCGAAGATACCTGCGCTGAAAACGGGATCTAGAAGCCCCCCCGGGTCGGGGGGGCAGGAGCTTGTCTGTAAGCAGAACGAAAACAGCGGTCGCCAGACTGACCAAGGCAGCTCTTACCCTTTCCTGCGGGGAGGTGGTCGACAGTAGATAGGCCGCAATACCCACCAGTGCCAGCGAACCCAGATTTAGCGCCAGGTGGGGCCCTAAGGGCACAGTAGGGAGAAAATGGCCCGCAACCATTATTCCTATGATAATCAGTGCAGACGCGTCCGTGAGTCTCATGCGATCCAGAATTCTCTGGCCGAGTCCGAGATAAATCAATACGCTGATAATTCCTAAAATGAAAATGCTGGTGAAAAGCTGAATGTGATTCACCTTCCTGTCAACAAGCTAAATTTAGTGTACAAAAAAAAGCCCCCCGTAATATGCACGGGGGGGGCTTTGGGAATCGAAAACTACTCGCTATAGGGCGGAAATTTGAACAGACCCGAGAGGGTTGCGGCTCTGATTAAAATGGCAATAATCGGGCCTAGAAAGATTCCCAAGAAGCCGAAAAATACGATGCCTCCATAGATTGCGATCAGCATGATTAACGGGTGGATGCCCACCGAGTCACCCATAATTTTGGGTTCGGAGAGCTGACGTACTGAAATATTACCAGATATAGTATGGTTAGGTAAACTGCCCGATCAAGATCGCCCGTAATTACATTTACCGCTACCCAGGGCGTAAAGATAATGCCGGGCCCCACGACGGGGGGGATATTATCCAAGATGCCGATGGCAATAGCGATCAACAGCCAGTACCGCGTGCCAATCAAGAACAAACCGATGCCTGATATGAGCGTGGCGATGATCAGCATCAGAATACGGCCCTTGATGAAACCGAGAAGGTCAGTGGCCACGAGTTTCTGGTTTCTCCTACTTGCTCTCTTATACGGGCGGCACAAAGCGCATGAGCGTATCCACGATCAGATCCTTGTCTCGGGCTATGAAAAATGTGGAGACAAGGCTGACCAGGCTGACGAGCACGAAAACGGGCAGGCTGGTGAAGGCCGCTAAGACCCTATTGATTAAATCTTTTGTTCCGGTCTCTAACGTGACCAAAAACTCCTGCACACTGCGTTGGATGTTTAGACTTACGATGGGCGGCAGCGTTTCGTTGAAATGTTGAAACTGCGTCAGCAAATCATTGGTTAAATTGGTAATCATTTCCCGGTATTTGGGCAATAATAAAGCTAGGTCCATTAATTCGGCAACCATTTTACCCACAACTAAAAAGAGGCTGTACCAAGTCAAAAGCCCCCACCGCCAGCAGCACTGTTAAAACCGCTAGGTCCCGGGGGGGAAACGAAGTCTTCGTTCCAGAAAGGAAATCAGAGGTTCCAGTAGGATGGCGAAACCGATACCGATCAAAAACGGCAGTAGGGCGGTTGCCAGCTGTTTGGAAAAGAAGATCAGGATTAGGAGAGCTATAACAATAATGATGATTAGTCTAGGTGTAATCATGTTCCGCAAAGAGCTCACCGGATCGCCTCCCTCCGTTTAACACGGTTTAAGTATATTATGTTCACCCATTATTTGCAAGAACGGGATGTGTGGTTTCCCCCCCTGAATTGACAGAATGTCCCTTTCTTAGTATAATGCAGGATATCACAGAAAAAGAGAGGTGCGGCAATGGTTTGTGAAGCGGTAAAACACAATAATAACGCCAAGCTGTTCTTCTTTTTCTGCCTTGCCTGTGCAATCTCTATTGCGTTTATCCAGGCGGGCGCGGCCTTTCAGACGGAGCAGATTTTGGCACCGGAGGAGGCCGATCCGGAAAAGATCGCTGCCGAAGCGGAGCATAGAGCAAAACCTAAGTACCGCTCTTTTGGTGTCTATCAGGTGCAGCGCGGGGACAGCCTGTACTGGATTGCAGGTAGTTATGGTATTTCCACCGAGGAGCTGTGCAAGCTTAACAATCTCAATTCTGATATAATCGCGGTGGGAAAGCGTCTGATTGTACCCCCCCTGGATCATCTGAAATTATACCCCCCCGCCGGTGTGCGCCTCTCAGGTATGGAGGTGGAATGGTTGGCGCAGATGATTTACGCGGAAGCAAGGGGTGAACCTTATCTAGGCCAGGTGGCTGTGGGTGCGGTCATCATCAACAGGATGCTCAGTTCCCAGTTCCCCCCCGATACGTTACGGGGGCGTGCTTTTTCAGTCAAATGCGTTCCAACCTATTCGAAACGGTAGTTTTATATGACTCCCAATGAGAGTGCTAGGCAGGCAGCCCTAGAAGCGCTCAGCGGTCATGATCCCACGGGCGGCGCTCTTTACTTTTTTTTAACCCTCGCCAATCCACCGATCGCTTCATGCACAGCCGGCCCGCACAGACAACCATCGGCCAGCATCGGTTTACAAATTAAAGATACTGCCCGTAGGCAGTATCTTTCTTTAAATGGTGCGCCGCGCCTGGTACTACACAACAGCGGCTGTATCTCTGGCGATTACAACCTCTTCGTCCGTTGCCACAACAAAGACTCTAACTTTGGAATCGGGCGTGGAAATGTCTAGATCTTCCCCCCCGCCTGGCGTTCAATTCCGGATCAATTTGCAAGCCAGGTAACCGAGATTGCGGCACACTGCCTCCCGTACCGCCGGGGTGTTTTCACCGATACCCGCCGTGAACACAATGGCATCGACTCCGTTCATGGCGGCGGCGTAGGCACCTACGTATTTTAGGATGCGGTAGGAGAAGAGGTCGAAGGCAATCTTGCTCAACCGATCACCCTCAGCAATGCCCTTCTCAATATCACGCATATCGCTGGCTCCGCCAATACCATAAAGCCCGGAGTGCTTATTCAGCATGGAGTCAATTTCCTGCGGTGTCAGCTGTTCTTTTTTTTCATAATGTAAAAGATTGCCCCCCCAGGGTCAATGTCTCCGCTTCTGGTGCCCATGACCAAACCTTCCAGGGGTGTAAAGCCCATCGATGTGTCAATGGATTTGCCTTTCTGGACAGCGGCAATGCTGCCCCCCCATTGCCTAAATGGCAGGTAATAATCTTAAGATCTTTTATGTCTTTATTCATAAGTTCCGCGGTGCGCTGGGAGACGTATTTATGGCTTGTTCCGTGAAAACCGAAGCGCCGAACCTTATGACGCTGGTAGACGGTGTAGGGAATGGCGTATAAAAACCCGTGTGGGGGGGAATGGTAGAGTGGAATGCTGTATCAAACACCGCCACTTGTGGCGTCTTCGGGATAATCTTTTCAGCAGCGCGGATGCCGATTAAGTTCGCCGGATTATGCAGCGGTGCTAACTCCGCCAAGGATTGCAAAATTTCTTTGGTCCGCTCCGTAATCAACACCGAATCTGAAAAAGATTCACCGCCGTGAACTACGCGGTGGCCGACCGCATCGATTTCATCGACGCTTTTGAGTATTCCGTGTTCGGGATGTGTCAACAGATTAAGGCTCTCCCGAATGGCTACCGTATGCTCTAAGATGGGCATCGTTTTGGAGACCTCTTCTTTACCCGTTGATTGGTGCGTTATTACGGCATTATCCTGTCCAATCCGCTCAATCTTGCCTTCAGCCAGGACACTTTCGTCTTCCATTGCGTATAATTTATATTTCACGGACGAAGAACCGCAGTTCAATACAAAAATTTTCATGCTTCATAAGCCTCCTTCTCTGCGTCTTCCAGTGGGATAAGTGCATCATCTTCTGTGTAAGAGAAAAATCCCAGTCTTGTTTTGACCCCAAGGCGTCTTTGGCGCACATACCGTCTGATCAAGGGGGGGCAGGGGGGGGCGTAGCGGTCGCCGTGTTCTTCCTGCATCTGTTCCATCCAGTTAAGGACCAAATCCAGACCTAGGCGATCGGCCATTTCCAGAGGACCTTGCGTCATACCCCAGCTTTGTTTAAGGATAATCTCCGCGGTGGCGGCATCGCTGATTCCCTCATCAACCATGTAGGCCGCTTCGTTCACTAATGTTACTAAAGCCCGGGGGGGTTAATTAGGCCGGGGGGGCTTTCGTGGATCTGCAGCACCTTTTTGTCCAAACGGCGGGCAAATTGTTTGGCGATCTCAACAGCTTCTTCCGATGTATAATCGAGTACTACTAATTCCGCGACGGACACATCGGGAACGGGGGGGGATAAAATGCAGCCCCACCAGCTGTTCGTTGCGTGTTATACCGCGGGCTAAATCTGAAACGCGCAGGGTGGACGTGGTGGAAATAAAGACAACCTCGGGGGGGCGGCAGAGATGATCAGCTGTGCGCAACAGCTCTTGTTTAGTGTAGAAATGGTCAATTGTTGCTTCTACCAGCAGATCTACGCTGGCCAGTTCTTTCAGGTCCAAGGTGTAGCTAATGCGCCCCAGTATTATCCTTTTTTTCCGATTCAGTAATGGCCCATTTGGCCAATTTGCGGTCCAGGCTTTTCTCAATACGCCGAAGGGCATCCTGTCCGCCGGCCCCCTGGGAGAAGAGCACAACATCATATCCTTTGCTGGCGGCGCATTCGGCGATGCCCCGGCCTAAGCGGCCTGCTCCCAGCACAGCTATTTTCTTATCTCCATACTATACCTCCTATAGATAAATCTTACTAAAAACGATCCCTGTTGCTAATTCTAACATTACCCACCGTTTCCTGCTTTAGTCCCCTTTTAGGTTGCTATTTGGCGTAAGTGTGATAAAATAGCCACAAAATGAAAACGCCGTCCAGTAAACAAAGGGGGGCCAACAAAATTGGATTTCAACGAGAAATTTGGGCGCGAAGGCGTGACCTTTGATGATGTGCTGCTAGTGCCGGCTGCGTCGGAAGTACTTCCTTCGGACGTGGACATCTCAACTCGGTTTTCCCGTAACATTCGTCTTAATATACCGCTGGTCAGTGCGGGCATGGATACCGTTACCGAGTATCGTATGGCGATTGCCATGGCCCGCGAGGGGGGGGACTGGGTGTCATTCACAAAAACCTCTCCGCTTATGAGCAAGCAAGTGAGGTAGATCGGGTCAAGCGCTCCGAGAGCGGAGTGATTGTGAATCCGTTTTATCTTAGTCCCCAGCATCTGGTCAGTGATGCCCTGGTGTTAATGGCCCGTTACCGTATTTCAGGCGTGCCCATCGTGGACAAGGATCGTAGACTCGTGGGTATTTTGACAAATCGTGATTTAGTCTTTGAGGAAAACGTGGAACAGCCAATCGGTAACGTGATGACCAAGGAAAACTTGATCACGGGGGGGCCGGTGAATACTACGCTAGAAGAGGCAAAAGTTATTCTGCATAAGCATCGTATTGAAAAGCTGCCCCTGGTTGATGAAAACTATGTCCTAAAGGGTTTAATTACGATCAAGGACATCGAGAAAGCCCGCCAGTATCCCTATGCTGCCAAGGACGAAAAGGGGGGGCGTCTGCTGGTGGCCGCGGCGGTGGGGGGGGTGGGTCCCGATCGCTTTGAGCGCAGCGGCGTTTTAGTGGACGCCGGCGTGGATGCCTTAGTGATTGATACAGCCCACGGCCATTCCCGCGGGGTTATTGAGGCTCTCAGGGAGCTGCGGGAACGCTTTGGCGAAAAAGTGGACATTATCGCCGGCAATGTGGCCACCGGTGCCGCTGCGGAGGATCTAATCGCGGCGGGGGGGTCGATGGCATTAAGGTTGGCATTGGGCCCGGTTCCATCTGTACCACGCGGGTGGTAGCAGGTGTGGGGGGGTACCCCAGTTGACTGCTATTTGGGATTGCGCCAGGGTGGCTAGGCGGCACGGGGGGGTCCCGGTAATTGCGGACGGCGGAGTCCGCTATTCAGGTGATATTGTAAAGGCGCTGGCCGCAGGCGGCCATTGTGTGATGCTGGGCAGCCTTTTGGCGGGAACGGAGGAAAGCCCCGGGGGGGAAATCGAAATCTATCAGGGGCGCAGTTATAAAGTGTACCGTGGTATGGGTTCGCTGGGGGGGGCCATGAGGGCGGGCAGCAAAGACCGTTATTTCCAAAGCGATGCCAATAAGCTGGTGCCGGAAGGTATTGAGGGGGGGCGGGTCCCCTACAAAGGTACTCTTTCCGATTCTGTGTTTCAAATGGTTGGGGGGGGCCTAAGGGCGGGCATGGGTTACTGCGGGCACCCAATGTTGAGCAGCTTTACGAGCAAAGCCGTTTCATCAGATTGACCGCCGCCGGCTCGCAAGAAAGTCATCCGCATAACGTTCAGATCACTAAGGAAGCCCCCCCTAATTACGGAATATAGGAACAAAGGGGCATAGCAAAAATCCCCCCCTTCTGCGTACAGGTAATAAGAAGGAGGGGATGACAATCTACGATTATAGATTTGCACGCGATGTTTCCCAAGGCTTGGTTTACAAATATTGGTGGGACATTTTACCCGTAACGATGCAGGCCCAAGTAATGGGTGTGCACAGGCCGTGGGGGGGATACGAACGTTTCGGTAAATAATGTCGACGGGGCGCCGACGGCGCCCCCCCGGTCTTGTTGGGAGAGGTAGCAATGTGTGAACCTGATAGAAGGCGGCTCGGGGGGGTATTCCTAGGCCTGGGGGGTTGGCTGTTTTTACTTCTTTTAACCCGCAGATTGGGGCCTTCGTTGACGGCCCGCTTCGCTCTGCTCGCTGCCCAACAGGCCATGTTTATCGCTATCGGGCTGTTTTGTGTCCGCAGGAAGATCTTGTCCTTTCCCGGGTTGAAAACGTTTGCCAAGGGGATTTTGTCCGGAGTGGGCCTCTATGCGGCAAACGCAGTTTTGGGTTCACTTACACTACAAATTTTCGCACGATTATTGGGTTCCGAAACTACCCTACGGTTGCTGGCAGCGGAACGGGCCGCACTGGAGCCCTTTCTAAATGGCGAAAGCCCGCTATTAGCTGCGGGAATGGGGGGGCTGATGCTGATTGTAGGGGGGGCACCGTTGAGCGAAGAATTGTTTTTCGGGGGGGCCTTATTCTTGATCAACTGAAAGAGCACGTTGGCGCGGGCCCGGCCATCTTTTTAGCCGCACTGCTCTTTGCGGGCCTCCACTTTTATGTTATCCAGTTTATCCCGGTCTTAGCGGCCGGTATCTTCTTGGGCCTCATGTTCACCCGCGCAGAAAACCTCTTTTTGCCCATAGTTGCCCACGCGGTAACAAACGGACTCGCCTTGGCGGCTTGGTTTGCACTATAGCTTCCAAAATTGGTTAACATCAATTACGAAAACGATTGCTCCGCCCGCTTCAATTTCAATGGGCACGCCAATGGCGGTGGGGAGTTCGGGAGTAACTTGAGGGATAATCTTTTTCCGCGGCGCACAGGTCGTTCGAATTATCTTTAACACATCTTCCAGGCGATCCGCATCTACCCAATCAGCAGAGTTGTGTTGCCTTGCAGTAAAATCCGCCCGTACTGGCCAGCTTGGTAGCTTGAAAACCGTTCTCTACCAATGCTTCCATGAGAAAAGCGGCATCATTATCTTCGATTACTGTAATCACCAGTTTCATGTGGACTCCCTCCTTCCCTGTTATTTTAGACAAAGATCGTTATATTCCTTTCCCGGGGTGTGCAACTTTTTTTGGTCAGTGTGCTGGCCGGGCCCATTCTGGGAAAAAAACCAAATCCAGCAGTCTCTGCTGGATTTGGTTACTGCCTAACCTATTTCCGCGGGCTGCGGTGGGAAGGGGGGCCAAAACGCCCCCCCGGTTTCCGCCATTTCGAACCATTCCGCACAGCCCAATGGCGACACCTGCTCGCAGAGGGGCGGCTCGTTTGAGAATCTTCCCATTACTTCCAGCTGCACCAAGGCGACGGCTTTGACAACGATGTAGACACCCACATCGCATTCAATTACCTCTCCGCTGTCAACTACACGGCAGGCTATGCAGCGAACCAAGGGCAGTATAACGACCTGCATGCCGGGCACGGCACCTGCAAGGCGAAGGCCCCCCCGCCGCCTGAATTGGCCGGCCTGCTGGATGAACTGGGAATTTCCGTTGGAGTCGTATTCGATGTTCAAGGTGAAGGTAACGTCAACATCAATTTCGTTTGTCCCGACCACAAAACCTTCCGCCACAAGATCAGTCACAGCGCAGTCCACAACATTGACTGCAGGCGGGAAACATGGTGGAACAGGAACTCTAAGGGTGATGCAATCCACCATGGAACACTCGTTATAGACTTTGTTGACGTAGATGATCTCCGGCCGGAAGGGTTGGGGCGGATCGGGTGGCAGCATTGGGGGGGATCCGGGCGACGACGTTGTTCAGGGTTATTCATACAATAATCCTCCTTTCTCTAAACCATACTATGCAGGTAGTGTTCTAGGGTGATTCTTGTTGATAAAATGTCTGAATGAACAGGCTCCCGCATAATTTAAGAAGGGGGGGTGTTCATTGTGTTGATTCATATTCGACATCCGGAGTATCGGGCGATAGAAATAAAAGGCGAATCCTTGTTAGTCCACCCGCGCGGGGGGGCCAAAGCAGGCTGCTGTCAGAAGGCATCGTGGATGTGGCTGCGGCCGTGAGCGCCGGCCTGATCCACATCGTGGCGTTTGGTGAAAACAAAGACTATGCTTGGCACTTTTTCGGCCGGGAAAGTTTTAATCGTGACCGTGTCGAGCTCGGACAAGTATACGGCGGTGGGGGGGCCAGGCTTGTTTCGGATGGGGGGGCGGGGGGGATGATCCATTTGCTGTATTGGCACAGCAGTCAACGGGGGGGCGCGGCACTATATTGAAGCACCGCGTTTTTCTCAGTCGTGGGCTGAGCCGCTATCAGTATCGCCCAATGTTTCAACTCAGGGTTCTAATTTCAGCGCTGCATGGCACAATGACGGCTATCTGCACATCGTTTATTGCTGCCAGCGGGAACAGCATCTTTATTACCGTGTTTTCAACCCTGAGCAGGGTATCTGGAGCGGCGCCATTCCTTTTTCCCGGGGGGGCGCTGCAGCTATCCCGTGCTGATTCCCGCGACCGTACTCTATTTATTCTGGCTGGAAGAAGCCGCAAAGATTGGTTTGCAGGTGCGCCAAAAAGAAACGGTCTGGTCTGAAACGATGTTAATTTCGGAGCAAAAGGCGCACGTGAGCGGTGTGGGTTTTGCCTTAAAAGAAGAGGCATGGCGTCTATTTTGGCGGGAAGGCGCTGCATTGTATCGAACCGCCTTTGGCGACTGGGCCGGTCGGGAGCAAGAGGAAGCGGATCAGTATAAATTTGTCTGGGCAGTTGAAGGGGGGGAGTCATGATTCCCGCCTACAGGGCTGAAATCGCCGCGGACGACGTGGTCGCCGATATGGTTGCCGACACAGCCGACACGGTCGCTGACAGGGTCGCCGACACGGTCGCTGACACAGCCGCCGCGGAGACGGCACGACGTCAAAAGATTGTGCGTAAGCAGGATGAAGAGCGGGAAAAAAAAGAAGCGGAGGCACAGGCCGCCTTTATGCAGCAGTCTTTCCGGGTGCTGCAGGAATGGGAAAGGCTGAGGGAAGAAATTCGCCTCTGGCGCGGTGAAACGCTTGTAGCCGAACCGGTTGATCTGGGACCCATACTTAATAGATGTGAGCGTTTGGAGAGGCGTTATGTCTCTTTAGGGCAGGTGCAAAAACAGCATATGGAACATTCTGCAGCCGAACTGGAAAAAAAATCAGGCTTGATCTCCAACGGATTCAGCGGCGGCTCCACGATTTTGAGCAGGCGCAAAAGAAACGCAAAACCGGTTTTTGGCATAGATTATTGGAAAAGGATTGACGGGGGGGGCTTTGTATGGAGGTTATAATTTGTGGGCCCGGGCACTTCAGACTACCATCGTGCGGGGGGGCTGAAGAAAAAAATGTGCCCCTGGCGGAGGCAGTGATTTATCTTAGGAGGGCAGTGCGCCGCCGTGTGGGGGGGACGGGGGGGGTTGTGGTGCGGTTTGTGGCTGTTGACAGCACTGAGGCTCGGCAAAGCCCATGGGGGGGGCCGAAACCTCACTGCCGCTTGTGGTTATTAACGGAATAGTGTTTTCAAAAGGTGTCTTTTCTTTTGCAGAGATTATCCAAGCGTTACAGACGATGCAGTCCAAAAAGCAATAGGACAATGGCAGAAGTTACCGTTCGGTTCTTCTGCCATTTTTTTTGTTACACTGGAATTGAAATACTGCAAAGGAGGAAATAATTGTGAAACGCAGCTTTTTACTTAGCTTTGTCCTCGTACTGTTTTTAGTGTCCTCTGTGGGCGCAAGTTCCTGGAACTGGTGGGCCCCGAGCGCGCCTAGTGGCGCCGGTGATTCGGCTTGGGGGGGTCAAATTCTGTGGCCCGAGCTCAGCCAACCCTCTTGGCCCCCCCTCAACTCAACCGCCCGCTCCATCCCCCCCGGGTACTCCGCCCGTAAACCCGGAGGTGCCAACTGAACCCACTCCTCCGCCAAATTCATCGCTGACAGCCGACGAACAGCGGGTATTTACTCAGGTTAATGAGGAGCGGGTCAAGAACGGCCTTAACGCCTTATCTCTTGACACAGGTTTAATCACTTTGGCCAAGATGAAAAGCCGGGATATGGCCGTAAACAACTATTTCGATCACGTTTCCCCCCCACATACGGTACCGTGTATACAATGCTAAACAGTGCCGGAATCAGCTACTCTCGCGCCGGCGAAAATATTGCGGTAACGGGAAGTATTGCCCGCGTTCATCCTCTTTTTATGGGCAGCCCCGGCCATAGAGTGAACATTCTCCATTCGGGGGGGTATACTCACATAGCGTCGGTGTGGTTAAGCGCGGAGTTACTTATTATGTCACTCAAATTTTCATCAAAAAGTAGGTTATAAAAAAAAGGTGCTCCCTTGGGGGGGCACCTTTTTTTTCGATGTCATTACAAAAAAACAAGGAAAAGCACCTGCATAATACCAATGACCAGCCCCCCCACCACTGCGCCGAAGACCTCAATATACCGCAGTTCATTCTTGGCCACCTTCAAGACCAGTGATTCCAGTTCGACAAGATTGAAGGTGGTAATCTTAGCCTCCACAAGGCTGCCCAGAAGTTTTTGTTCCTGCAGCTCCCGGCCTACCGCATCTCCGAGTTGATTGAAAAGGTTCTCCATTTCCCCGCCGATCATGTCTTCTAGATGGTCTTTAATTTTGTCACCGGCGTAGTTAGCTATGAACCGGGGGGGCAGGATTCTATCGATCTTAGCCGCGATGCTGCCTGTGACCAATTTGGTCACTTTTGACGTGTTTCCGGTGTGTTGACCGCTTCAATGAGCTCGCCGGTGGGCAGTAGATCCTCATCGAGAACCTCCCCCCCGATACTCCGGGCGATCTCCGCCTGCCGTTTGGGCAGTACACCGAGGAATTCCCAGCCCAGGATTTTGATGGGCCTGCGGGGCCAGAAAAGCATTTTGATGGCAATCACATTCGTACCCCCCCAGCCAATTAGGGCAGCCATAATTGGTAAAGAGATTAATTCCCAGTTCATGATAACGTTCCCCTTCGTCTTTGCAACTCGTCCTTAGTATAACTGAGTGGGGGGGTCAAAAATCAACAAAAATCACCATGTAGGGAAATCATTAAAGGGGGGGTAGGAATTATGTAAAAAAATATGTTACAATCGAAAGGTGGAAAAATAAGTCATAATTGGGAGGAGGGCCTTAGGTAGTCGGCAGGAGTGAATAACGGGCAGAATAGACAGAATTATCAAGGAAGATGAACCAGGGACAAGCTTGACTACTGTGGCGGGTGTTTATGGGTAACGAACTCTTTGTTGGTGTTGCGGACAACAACCATTTTTCGACGGCGGTTGTGGGTGATTCGCGGGGCCGAATAATCGCTACCGGCGTGGGCGAGTCGGTAAACTTTTGTTTGTGCGGCGTACCGCGGGCACGAGAGAATCTGAAACGCCTTCTTGCGGATACGGTTGGTTGGCGGGAAAGGCACAACCTTGCTTGCGTGTGTATCACCTTCAAATCGGATTCTATGCATAATAATTTGGAGACATTTGGCCTTGTCCATAATTTTTTTTCTCCAACACCAGGGTGCGTTTTGAGAAGTTTTCGATCAGCTGTACCATGGGTATTTCGGGGGCGCTGAACAGGATCGTCTTAGTGGGCGGCCGCTCCGGGTTGGTTTTGTTCGAAGATGGCAGTGGGCTGCGTTATTCTCTGCGGCAGAATGGACCCGCTTGGGATTTGCAGACGCGATTTTTAAAAAAAAGATAAAAGCGGGCCGCCATGTCTGGGCCTATCGCGAGACGCAATTTCTTTTGGAGATGGGCCTGCGGCTGCCCAAACCCGCTCGTCTCGCCTTTATCTGTGATTTTTGGATAGCCAGGCAAATCGGGGGGGCAACCCGTTAGCTTTGGAGGTCGCGTATGATGTGGCACATGATTTGGTCGAACTATTGGCGCAGGTGATTGGGCGCGTTGAAGCACAGGAATCGGTAATTGGCCTTTACGGCCCGGTTTTGCTGGGGGTCAGAGATCGTTTACGAACGGGTCCGTCATTTAATAGCGCTCCTATTTCCTCGGGTTAGGCTTAAGGAGGCGGCCCTAGCACCGGCTAAGGGGGCGTATCTGTCATCGCTGCTCACAAACGGTTCTCCTTTAAGAGCGGAGGTGATCGCAAATTTACTATCCTCCTCCCAAGTGCTGCGGGGGGGCAGAAGACGGCCTGAGTTGGATTGGCGCCGCCGTTTGGGCTATTAGGTGTGGCGGGGGGGCATGCTTTTGTGTTTTCGCGGGCATTCTAAGTTTAAAATAGCTTGGGAGGCGTGGCGATGTCCTCAACACTCATGGAACAGCTTTCCCAAAAGCAGCTGGCGGAGGAGATCAACCGGTTCATCCGCAGTCGAGATAGTGGTGCGCTCGGTACAAGGGGGCCGGCAGGTCTAAGGGTTAGCCCGGTGAGATATTTTCTGGATGGGGAGTCAAATCTGTTTGTGCAGTCCGAAGGGGCAGCAAATTTACTAATCTAGAGGCGGATAACAGCGTCTGCCTGCTTATCTCCTCACGGTTCGATGGAGACTGCCGCAAGGTTCACGGTGTGCAGTTTTTCGGTCAGGGCGAAGTATTGGAGCAGGATAATCCGCAATATGCGGCAGCAATTTCTCACAGCCCCCCCTGGCCCGTCAACGAAAATTCTAAACTAATTCGCATTCACTGCAAACATGCCGTTTATGTCGATCGCATTAGGCACAAAAATCTAAAGCAGGAATGGGTACCCCCCCGTTAGCAGAATTGTCTTGGCGGGGGGGTACATGATGAGAAAGAGACTAATGTTTGTTTTAGTGTTGGCGGTAATCCTTGGGGGGGCGTGTCCGGGTGTTAGAGCAGAGACCCTCTGGGATAGGATGGGAAAGGGCTTTCCCAATCGGGAGCAGGTTTATGAGTATGTTTATGAATTGCGCAGTCCTCAATTGCAGATAGACGTGGCTTTGCCTCAGATTATCGGTGCCGCGGATGCGGCCTGGCAGGGTCGGTTTAATCAGAAATTGCTTGATTTTGCGGAGCAATTCACAGCTGAACTGCGCGAAATTGCCCATCAATCGGAGCAGGCGGGATTTGAGTTTCACGCCCCCTTTGAGGGCATTATCCGGTTCGATCTTAAATTGAACAGCGGCGGCCTGTTGAGCCTGGTGATTCAAACCTATACATACACGGGCGGCGCCCATGGAATGACAGTACGCGATTACATTAATCTTGATCTGACCACCGGAGAACACCTTCGTTTTCGGGATTTTTTTTGCAACGGAGGCGGAGTTGGAAAGGGCGGCAGAAATAATTAATGCTAAGGTGGTCGCAGAACCGCAGCGGTTTTCATCCGGGAATTCACGGCAGATGAGTTCCTGGCGGACCAGGATTTTTATCTAGAATCCGGGCGGGCTGTTATTTGTTTTGGCCTTTATGAGATTGGCCCGTACGTGGCCGGCATTCAGGAGTTTGCGGTATCGGCCCCCCCATAGGGTACTAGTTTCAGCACATCACCGTGTTTGATTGGCGCAGTGAACCCCCCCACTTCTTTTCCGTTGAGAAGGATTGTGCCGCCTTGGCGCAAGAACTCCGCATCCGGTTCGTAGTTTCGAAAAATATCCGTTACAATGTAAGAATTCAAGGCTCCGGCCGGGCTAGGCACATATTTGATTCGGTCCAGGGGGGGCCTTATTTTATAATCAAGAGTGACTGTTTTTCCGTTCACGGTAGGATTGGTGAGTTTGGGAGCCAATTCGAATTCTTCCCCGTTGATCAGCACAGCAATGTTTTCTGATGCTTCTTCTTCCGGCGGGCCCAGGACTTCCCTGAGGCTACAGCCCGGGCGCTCGTATTCCACTTTTGCCCCCCCGTTTCGCAGGTGGGCGCGCAGTGATTGTTCAACTCCGTCAACCAGAATTCTAAGCCGTTCCAGCGCGGTTTTAGGCTCGTTATTAAGATAAAAGCGGATTTCTTGTTCAATGGGGGATGCGCAGATATTCAAACAGGCCCGCAAATCAGTTATGGGCCCCCCCAGAGCGATTTTGTCCCGATCGCGCACAATATAGTCCGGGGGACGGACTTCGCCGTTAACCAGAATCTGCGGTTTGACCTCAATCGCTGATCCGTTCAGAGTGAACCGGAAACTGTGGGCAGAAATATCCGTTAATTCCTCGAGCGTAACGCCGGGCGGCTCCCCCCCGCTTTACCTCGAAGGACCGTGATCTGATCCCCCCCATCGCGGAGCGGGGTATCTAAACCCGCGGCCTTCCCGTTCTTTAAGATCGCTGCCGGCCTGCCCAAAGTTCCCGGCAGGGGAATGCAGCGACCATTTAGTTCTACCGTATAGGCCCGGCCCGGCCTACCGGCGAATTCTCCGGGAACTATCCCGGCATATAATAAAGAGTCGCCCACAGTTGAAGATGCCATTTTTAAACCTGCAGCTGCTGTTCGTTGACGCTCACTCGTATGAGCTGCATACCCCGGCCGTCCAGGTGCGTTACGCCTATAGCCATGGGTGTAATCGTCTGAGGCCCATGGAAGTCGGGCACGCCCACGATATTTTCCAAACTGGAGCGGTTGCGCACTCGCACCAAAGTTGAAGGCAGGCTTAGGCTTTGGGCCAGTGTTTCTGCGAGCCCGGGCGTGAGGCTGCCGCCCCCAATTAGGATCACGCCCTTAGGGGGGGCGCCGCCATTTAACTCCAAAATCTTGCGGGCTATCTTGTCCGCTAACACCTGCACATGGGGGGGTTGAATTGTTTCCAGCAGTTGGCGGTAGGATATTGTTAAAGTGTTTCCAAACACATCTTCGCACTCATATGTCCGGTCCGGCCGGAGTTCGGTTTTTACCCGCTCAGCCACTTTTGTATCCAATAAAAATTGTTCCGCGATGCCCGCGGTAATAGCATCGCCCGCGTGAGAGACCATACCGTAATCCTTAATCGTCCCTTCCGCAGAAATAGCCAGATCGGAGGTGCCCGCGCCCACGTCTACCAGGGCAATATTCAGCATGCGCATCGTAGCGGGTACCACTAGGTGCATCGCGGCTATAGGTTCTAAAGTTAGCGAATCCATGCTTAAGCCGGCACTCTCAAGGGCGGTGCTGAGCGAATCAATGACAATACGAGGTAAGAAGGTGGCAATGACCTCCACTTTTCCTTCTCTACCTCGATGATCGATCAAAGAACCAATGGGTTCCCCCCCGTCGAGATAACGTTGGGTGACACTGTAGCCGACACAAAGGTAGCTGTCCATTGCGCCTTTTCCACCGTTAGCGGACAGTTTCTTAACAGCGTTCCACACTGCTTCCAACTCCAGTGATTTGATGCCGGCGGCGGAAAAACGCTGGTTTAAAGCAGACGTGACGGTACTCACACCAATTTCAGTAATCAGAGAACGCCCCCCCGCGGCGGCGACGGCCGCTTTTTCCAAAGTAACGCCCTCAGCCTGCTCCAATTCGTCTTTTATTTTGGCAATCACTCGAGCAACGGCATCGATGCGGTGGATTTGGCCATCCGCCATTGCCCCCCCGGGCAGCTGCCGGTGGGTTGAAGCGTGCATGATTGCAAAACCCTCATCTGTCGGGGGGGACATCAATAGACCGGCAATTTCTCGGGTTCCGATATCAAGAGCAAAAATCCGGGCCGTACTCATTGGCATCACCTCAATATTCATTTCCACATTAAGGGTGCCTGTTCCTGTTTTAATTGCCTAGGCAGGGAAATTTTGCCTTACAGAGAAAAGATCAGTCAGTATAACAAACAAAGGAGCGATAAGGATGGGGCAACTGCCGACGCGGCAAGAAATACCGGAGGAATTGAAATGGAGACTGGAAGATATTTTCGCCACTGACCGGGAATGGGAAACGGAGCTGGCCCAAATCAGGGCGCATAAAGACGAAATTCAAAATTTAAGGGGTACAATTACATCTGCCCAGACTCTGCTGCACGCGCTGCAGGTACGAGACGAGATCACACAGCGGTTAAGCCGTCTCATTTCCTATGCAAACATGAGGCAGGATGAGGATAACACTGAACCGCGCTATCAGCGGTACGCGGATCAGGCCATGCGCATAGCAGTGGAATTCAACAGCGCCGGGGGGGCGTTTTTGCAGCCGGAGATCCTGGCACTGGACCCCCCCCGGGATGTCGTACGCTGGATTGAGCAGCTTCCGGAACTGGAAGTATACCGGCATCATTTAGACAATATCTTGCGTATGAAACCGCACACTCTCCCGGCGGAACAGGAAGAACTATTAGCCGCGGCGGGTGAACTTGCGCAGGCCCCCCCGGGTAATATCTTTCAGATGTTCAACAATGCGGATTTGAAATTTCCCCCCCGGGTTAAGAACGATGAAGGCCAATTGGTTGAATTGACCCATGGCCGCTATATCCAACTTTTAGAATCGCGCCATCAGGAAGTGCGCCGAGATGTCTTTGAGGCTATGTACACCACCTACCGCGGATGGAAAAACACTTTAGGGGCTACCTATTTGGCCGCGGTAAAAAAAACAGCTTTACTTTTCCCGGGCGCGCAAATACCCTTCTTCTCTAGAGGCGGCTTTGCACGCGGACAATGTAAAACCCGAGGTCTATACCAACCTAGTTGATTCGATCAACGAGCATCTGCCCCTACTCCATCGTTACGTGCGTTTGAGGAAAAAGCTGCTCAAGCTGGATGAGCTGCATATGTATGATTTATATGTGCCCATGGTGGCGGACGAGCAAGTGGAATTTGACATACCACAAGCTGTGGAAACGGTACAAAAGGATTGCGCCCGTTAGGCGATGAGTATCTGAGCGATTTGAACAAAAGTTTTAATCAGGGTTGGATTGATTGGATGGAAAATCGGGGGGGCAAGACGAGCGGCGCCTACTCTTCGGGTACCTATGGTGTACACCCCCCCTATGTTCTTTTGAATTACCAAAAAAACATTGGATAATGTGTTCACCCTTGCCCATGAGCTGGGCCATGCAATGCACAGCTATTATTCAAACCGGAATCAGGAGTTCATAAACGCTCGGTACACGATTTTCGTTGCTGAAGTGGCATCCACCGTTAATGAGGCCTTGCTAATTGACGATCTGCTGAAAAAAAACGGAGGCTCCCAGGCAGCGAGCGTATCTGCTCAATCATTATCTAGAACAATTTAGGGGGACGGTGTTCAGGCAGACGATGTTTGCGGAATTTGAGATGATCGTCCATGACAAAATAGGCCGGGGGGGCGAATCTATGACAGCGGATCAACTGAGTGAGGTTTATTACGATTTAAACAAAAATATTTCGGTGATGATTTGGTTGTAGACGAACTGATTGCCATGGAATGGGCCCGCATTCCCCATTTTTATAGGCCTTTTTATGTTTACAAGTATGCGACCGGATTTTCTGCCGCGGTTTCTTTGGCAGAGCAGATCCTAGAGCAGGGAAGGCCGGCTGTGGATAAGTACCTCAGTTTCCTGGGCGCCGGGGGGGTTCCGCTTATCCCCTGCAGCTTCTGCAGGCCGCCGGTGTTGACATGAGTGAACCTAAACCCATTGTCCAGGCCATGCAAGTATTTGAAGAATTGCTGGACGAACTGGAAAAATATCAGAAAGCGATTTCTAGGCCCAGGCACTGCAGTGCGCCGTCCGGGAAGAGGAGTAATTGAATTTAGCGGTACCGCCCCCCCAGGAGGCGATGTGGTGCATTTGATAGGTTAAAAGGGGGGGATTTTTCCCGTATTTTAGATGGGCTCCCAGGGCCCATCTTTCGTTTACGGCAAAAGGGCGCCAACGTTAAGATGATTTGCCCCCCCACCTTGACGCGTGATCGAGTACTGGATTAAAAGGGGATCGGACAAAACCTCTACCCCCCCGTCAACTTGAATTTGCCGCTGCCGGGGGGGATCGCACTTGATTTCCAGTTTGCCCGTTACCCCCCCCGCTGAAAGGGATGCCGCCAGCACAGCTTCAGGCTGGGAAAAACAGCTGAAGATCCTGCCCTTCTAAGCCGGTCATGATCTGCAGGGGGGCAGAATTATCCCGCCGGTGAGTTTCGCAGAAAACGACCGGCTGCAGTTGAGTGCGCCGGCATAAATCTTGTGGGCATGGTAGGGCGAGCTCCAGACTTCAAATTGGCAGGCCCATGACCACCCTTGGCAGGGACGCACGGCTAGGGACAGGAATATAATGAGCAATAGCGAACATACGAGTAATCTTTTCATCGGGACCGGCATTATCTTCCTCCTTGGCATTAATAAACAGACTGCTGCAGTAAGTCGAGACGTCCGGCGGTGCGCCGCACAAGTTCATCAACTGCGGGCAGCGCCGGAAGGGAAGGGAAATGAAGAACATAGCCGCTGAATTCCCTCCTAAACTGTCGGGGGTCGATCGCTTGCACACCCCCCCAACCGGGATCAGCCACTACAAGCCATCCTTCGGTAAGTCCCAACAATACTAGGTAGTGCCCTTCGGCGCGGCCGCTGTGGGCAATCAAGGGGCGGCCGGGGGAATGCTCCAAAAAAAATATTGCACATCGTCCCAATCCAGGCCATAGGCATTTACAGCTAAACCGTGATCTTGTAGATAGCGGGAGAGTTCAATCAGCGCAGCGCCATGATCGGCCCGGTTTTGCGGCCAAGGCAGCACATCCCTGCCCGCTAGAAGAAGTACAGTCGCCGCCGCTGCGGGGGGGCCGCAATCCCAGTCCGTTTTTGGGCGGGCAGGCCCTGAAACTTGGTGGCCTGATAAGGCTGCAGTGATCCGAATAGATGCAGAAATAGAATCAACCAGATGGAAATCACCCCCCCTTCGGCTTCAGTTTAGCGGCAAGGAGGCAGAATGTCAAGAATAATCAGATAATTATAAACGGCCGGGGGGGCGAAAATTAGCTTGAACGATTGGGTTATTTGTCGGCCCACTAGATTTAGCCCACCTCGGGGGGGACGGATGCCCTGATCCCCCCACGGAGTCCAGCGTTTCCCGCACCCGTTTTTCGTCAAAACCCACACGCCCCGCCCGCCAGCAGCACAAAGCGGGCACGTCTCGGCGGATGGTGGCCAGGCGTCGATAAAGTAAGGCGTCCTGCTGCCTATTGGCCAAATTTTCGCCCGCCTTGCCCGGGAGCAGATGGACATTTGACAAGATGTTTTCCAGCGAACCGTAGGCAGTCAGCCAGCGAACGGCTGTTTTGGGTCCCACTAAAGGAATGCCGGGTATATTGTCGCTAGCATCGCCCATGAGGGCTTTGAGTTCGGGGGGGATCTGTTCGGGAGGCACCCCCATTTCATAAGTAACCAGCTCCGGCGTGAATACTTTATTGGCGCGGTTATTGGGCGACACAACCGTTACATCCTCAGTTACAAGCTGTAATGTGTCTTTATCGCTGCTGACGATGTAACAATGCACACCGTGGGGGGGTACTCGTGCACTGATTGTACCGATCACATCATCCGCTTCGTAACCCGCTACCCTAACTAGCGGCGCTTCCAGGCTGTGTATTATTTCAGCGATTAAGGGTAACTGTCCGCGAAGTTCATCGGGCATGGGAGGTCTTTGCGCTTTATATTCAGAATAGAGTAGGTGGCGAAAAGTGGGGGGGTCAGGATGATCCGAGGCAATGATTAAAAAAAAGATGGCCGAAACTGATCCAGCAGGGAAGAGACCATATTGTAGAAACCCAGTACCGCATTGATCGCTTGCCCGTCCTGTCGCCTAATTGTGGTGGGCAACCCAAAATAAGCACGGTAAACGAGGGAAAGGCAGTCCAGGATAAGACAGGTTTCGGGCAAAATTATTCTCCTTTAGATACCATTTAGCTTATAGTATATCATAGTTTACCGGTTGGAAAAAGAAAGGGGGGGTTTGCTTGTGACTACTGCTATTGAAAAAGCTCTGCGCCTGAAAAATGCGGCGGTCGTGGGACTAAGCAGGGATCCTGCCAAGGCGGCTCATAGTGTGCCGCGCTACCTTCAGCAGCACGGCTATCGGATTATACCCGTCAATCCGTTTGCCCGGGAATTACTGGGGGGGAGCGTGCCTATGCAAAGGTGAGCGAAATAGGGGGGGAACGAGTTGATTTGGTGATCGTCTTTAGGCCTTCCTCGGAGGTGCCCCCCGTTGTGGAGGATGCGCTAACGCGACAGGATGTGCAGGCAATCTGGCTCCAGGAGGGAATCACAAACGAAGAGGCACAGAACCTTACTGAAGGCCGCGGCCTGATCTATGTTGAGGATAAATGCGCCTTTAAGGAACATCGCAGGCTTAAAAGGGAGCATAAACTGTGATGAGAAAGACGGTGGGCCCGGCCTGCATTTTCCTTCTTTGTCTCGCCTTTAGTTTGCGGCCGTGGCGGTGGCAGGAGAGATTGCCGCGGGATGCAGCGACCCTTTACCGCTTCCCGCCGATAAAGTAATGCGCATATCCGAGGCCTGGGTGGAATTCGAACATCATGGTTCGCTGCCCATCGCACAGGAGGCGCAGTCCTACCATCACTGGGAGCAACTGGTCTTCGAAGTACCTTTGGCGGCGGTTTTAGTTGGTTTTGAAGAGGTGGTCGCTACTGTTCAAAACGGTGAGATCATTAGATTTGATGTGTATGACCCCTCTACATTCGCACAATGCGTGTGGCGGTTAGTAGGGAAGATTTCGCCGGGATTGAACACACAGAATTGCGTTTTGCCCCCCCACATCAAAATCTATGTGGAAGAAACGGGAACGGGGCGCGGTTTTGTGGCGGAGGCGGGCGAGGAAATCACCGCCTTTGCCCAAGGCGGAAAGCTGTTCTTTAAAGATGGGGCGAAAACCCTTTGGGAGTTTGATCGCCGGCTTTATCTCTGGGCTGACCAGGAGGGCATGATTCAAATTAAATCCTTTCAGCGGGGGACTACCGCCAAATTTTATCCCCCCCGTTATCGGGGCCGCTTTGAGCTCACTGCAGCGGGGGGGCGGACACTTTTTTTGGCTATAAATGAGGTTGATTTGGAAGAATACCTATATCAGGTGGTTCCAAGCGAGATGGTGATCAGTTGGCCTTTGGAGGCGCTAAAAGCCCAGGCTGTTGCATCTAGGACCTATGCGGTGGCCCAGGTCATTTATTCACGCCGGGGGGGCATCTTGGTTTTCATGTCAGTGACAGCACCAGTTCTCAAGTTTACAATAATCAGCCTGAGGCGGATAGCGCGACCCGGGCTATTTTAGAAACGGCGGGTGAAATTTTGGCTAAGCCCGACGGCACAATCGGCTCCACTTATTTTTATTCCACCTCGCCCCCCCGGGCGTTATGAACAGCAAACAGGCTTGGAGTGATCGGGCCGGGCTTGATCTAGAAGGCAATTCGCCCTGGTATCGCTGGCAGTGTTACTTCAGCGCAGAAGAATTGGCCGCCCTGCTGCATCCGTGGCTGCAACTGCCTCCGGGGGGGACCTTGCGGCAAGTGGAGGTGGGAGAACGTGATGAGCTGGGCCGAGTAGTAAACTTGACTGTGCAGACCACCGCCGGCACGGCTTCGATTTTAGGGGGGGAGTTGAATATCCGCAGTGCGCTGCGGCCCAGCCGTTTGCAGAGGGTCAGCGATAGCCTTAATCAATTAGCGCTGCTGCCCAGCGCCATGTTCATGATTGAACCCCCCCGGCGAGATGCGCAGGGCAATCTTGTGGGCGCGGCATTTTTCGGGGGCGGAAGCGGCCATGGCCTGGGCATGAGCCAGTGGGGGGGCGAAGGGTATGGCCGAGGCAGGATATGATTATCTCAGCATTCTCAGCACTTATTATTCCGACATGCATTTAATTACCCATGCGGAGCAATTGAGGTATTAAGATATGGAAAAAGCAAAAAAATCAGTCTGGAAAATACCCTGGAAAGGGATCTTAGTTGCCCTGGGCAGTGGGGCGCTTGCCCTATTTTTTTGTCTTCAATAAGGTGGCCCGGCCCGGGGGAAATACTCAGGGAATTAAGGGTTTATCCCCCCCTGGCATATTTTTTTTCACCGCCCTTTTCTTTGTTCTAGCCGCCTGGATCGTTGATGGACAGCGCATCGGCATCTTGATACGCTCCCTAGGCCACCGCATACCGTGGTGGCAGTTGGCGATTACTTTGGGTGCGGCCAATTTTTGACGTTGGTGACGCCTTTTGCCGGGGGCGGCGGTGCTTTGATCATCTATTTTTTTGTATCGGCGGGGTTTTACAGTACCCAGCGCCAGCGCCGTGGTTGTCGCGGGCGGCATGGCGGGCCAGCTCAGCCTGGCGGCCTTAAGCCTAGTACTATTTTCCTTCGTTACTAACGTGCCGCCAAACCTGGCCAAGTTTTTTTTCTATATAAAGGTTGGGGGGGCGTTCGGCTATATTTTGATTCTCATTGCCCTAATACTCTTAATTACAAGAAATGACAGGTTCTTTCGGTGGTTTTTTTCAAAAATGGGGGGCAACAAGTCCAGATCGGCCCAGTGGCTGGAGGAGTTTCGTTCCGTTTACACACTGCTTGTCAGTGAAAAACGCCTCCACTACACTGCCTGCTTGGGGATGGCTCTAGGCTATTATGGTGTTTATTATCTGGGCGGCTTCGTGCTGCTCAGTGGTTTAACGTTTACCATCCCTGGTTGCGGTATGCAATTTCAGTATCCTTTGGCATCGCCCCCGTTTTTCACCCCTTCCGGGCGGCGCGGGGGGGCTTTCGGAGGGCATTGCTTACTTGGTACTCAATGATCTGCCTCGTGATGCCTTGGCAACCTTTATCGTCCTATGGCGTACGGTAGTTTTCTATGTTCCAATTCTATTGGGCGGCGGTATTTTTTTTCGTTTCTCGCCGTTCGCTGGGCAACACGCGGTTCGTCTCATCGCGATGAGCGTGTAATATTACCTGAGGAAAAGGATCATAATAGGTAATATAACTCGCAGAGGGAGATGGCCATGGGTTACCAAGAACAGCTCCGGGAGGCCCGGGAGATTTTACAGACAGAGATCAAGGAATTGCATGATAATTTGGCTTCAAAAGAGTTCGCGCTGCGTAAGATTGACGGGATTCTAAAGGGTTCCGGTTCGGGACGCGGCAGAAGGCCTTCTTTGACGAGCCAGATTGTGGAAGCCCTTTATTCTCTATCTAAGGAACACGAACGGGGGGGTTCCGGCCAAGGCGGTGATAGAGGAATTCGCGGGCCGGCGGCAGGATGTGAACCCTTCTACGATTCGTTCCACTTTGTATCAGGTGACACGTAAATTGCGACCGACCGAAATCGCGGTGGGTGAAGGGATCAAACAGGTGCGCGTTCTAAAAGACGGCCCATTATACGATGTGGAACTGGTCAGCGCTCAACAGGCGGAAGGGCAGCCTCGGTCCTGAACAAGCCCGCGAGTTCGTCGAGATCACGGGTGAACCTGGCGGGCGGAAGCGATTGCATAAACTGGCGGCCGTAACCGCTGGTCAAAATGCGTTCGTCCAAAATCACCACACCCCCCCACATCCCGCTTAGTGCGGATCAGCCGGCCGAAGCCCTGTTTAAGGCGTAGAATGGCCTGGGGGATGCTGTAGTCGAAAAAAAGAATTGCCCCTGCCGCTTCGATCGCCTTCAGCCTCGCCGCGGTAACGGGGGGGCGATCGGGTACCGTAAAGGGCAGGCGAGTGATGACCACCGCTTTAAGGGCGCTGCCGGGCAGGTCAATTCCTTCCCAAAAACTGTTTGTGCCAAAGAGCAGGGAGTGGGGGGGTTCTTCCTGAAAATATTGTATTAGGCTCAGGCGGGGGGGTCCGTCCCCCCTGTTTAAACAAGGCGTAGCCCTCTTCTTCCAATTTGGGAGTAATGGCCTGCGCCACTTCGTTCATGAGGCTATAGCTTGTGAATAGGGCTAACACGCCCCCCCTTTAGTGTTGGCCGCGGTGCGCAGGATCAGATAGGCAACGTAGTGGGCGTAGCGGGGGGGGTGGTTGGGGGGCTTTTGCCTCTCGCGGCACACACAACAGCGCCTGCTGATCAAAGGCGAAGGGCGAGCCTAGAATCAGGCCTGTGGCTTCCTGCAGGCCCAGTTGGTTCTGGATGTAATCAAATGAGGCATTGGTGCTTAGGGTGGCGGAAGTCAATATCACGGTTGAAACCTGCTCAAACAAGGCTTGGCGCAGCAGCCGATTGACTGTGGTAGGTGCCGCAACCAAAGAGGCCTCGCCGTTTTGCAGCTCGGCCCAGTAAACGTAACTGTCATCCTCCCGAGAAGAATCAGCTCCAAGGCGCTCTGCAATTCGGCTGTATACTCCGCAAAGCGTTCCAACAAGCCCGAAAGTTCCCCCTTCTTCCACGTTACACTCCTGCAGTGCTTTTTCTACATCCCGCAGATGTTTGGGCAGGCTCGTTTGGGTGAAATGGGCCCGATTATCAGCCTCAATGGGGAAAGTGTAGCCCGTTATCAAAGGCTCTATTTGGGCAAAGTATTGTCCCGCTTCTTTGATCGTTTCTTCTAGGATTAATTGTAGATCCTGCACCACGTATTCGGGCACTGTACCGCGTAAGGAGGCTAAAAGCTGGATACCGACGCGATAATAGGCCAAAAAGCCCTCCCGGTTCAGCCTATGGCTGAAGGAATTAGTGGCCACCTCATCTAAGTTATGTGCTTCGTCAATGACAACCCCCCCATCATAGTTGGGCAGCACGCGCCCCCCCTCGGTACGCACGTCCGCCAACAGCATGGCCTGATTGGTAATGATCAGCTCCGCGTCCGCAAGGCGGTGGCGTAAACTCCAATAAAAACAATCACCAAAATAAGGGCACAGCTCTTCAGGGCAGTTATCCCTTTCACAGCGAATTTCGGACCAAACGTCCCAGGCAATCTTTATGGGGACTCACTGTAATCGCCGGTGTCGGTGGCCTGTACCCATTCATCCAACACTTTAAATTCCGGGACAAGCCCCCAATTGATTACCGCTATTTTGGCGAAATTCATGCCAGCGCCGCCGGCAGAGGTAATTGCTGCGCCCTTTGAATATTTCCGCTCGAAAATCCAAGGGAAGTACCCGCCGTAAGAATGGAATGTCTTTTTCAAAGAGCTGTTCCTGCAGGGTAATGGTGTGTGTGGCCACAACAGCCCTTTTGTTTTCCTGTACTGTGTGGTAGATTAAGGGTAAAAGGTAAGCGAGGCTTTTGCCTACCCCCCCGGTACCTGCTTCGATAATTCCGTGCTGTTGCGTTTTTAGGGCCGCGTAGATATGATCCGCCATTTTGATCTGTTCGGGCCGATATTCATAGGTTGCTAATTCCTGTGCCAACAGCCCCGCAGGGCCCAGCAGCCTTTTCGAGTCAAAAGCCACGATCTCACCGCCTCATTTTGATTATATCACAGGGTTAGAGAAAAATAGCCGGTATGCTGAATTTAAACCGAGAAAGCGAGTGATGGCGCCGCACCTGCCGGGATTGGAGTATCAAACCCCGAACAGGGCAGGGATTGGGGGGGAAGGGAAGTTGAACTAAAGCAGAAGCAATGGAAGGTGAAAAGGATGCACAGAGAACAACTGCAGCGGCTTAGGAAAAACATAAACCGAGTAATAGTAGGCAAGGAAGAAGTGACAGAACTCCTTTTGACCGCACTTTTGGCTCCCGGGAACTGTTTGATCGATGATGTGCCGGCGTGGGCAAGACGAAATTGGCCAACGCCTTGGCTCGCTCATTGGGTATTGATTTTAAACGGATTCAGTTTACGCCCGATCTGCAGCCCGCTGACATCACCGGAATATATTTTACAATCAAAAGAGGGTGAGTTTCAGTTCCGGCCCGGGCCCGTGTTTACCAATATTCTTTTGGCGGATGAGATCAACAGGGCGGTGCCCCGCACCCAATCCAGCCTTTTAGAGGCCATGGAGGAACAGCAGGTAAGCATCGAGGGGGGGACAATTTTTCGCCTTGCCGCCCCGTTTATGGTGATCGCTACCCAAAACCCATTAGAACTGGAAGGGACTTTTCCGCTGCCGGAGGCGCAGTTGGATCGTTTTTTGCTCAAGATTGAAATGGGTTATCCCTCCTTGGAGCAGGAAGCGCAGATTTTGGCCCGTTTTAAAGAGGCCGACCCTATGGAAACGCTAGAACCCGTCTTGGACGGAAAAGCTATTTTACAGCTGCGTGAGGCAGTCAAACAAGTCCGCCTCAGTCCGGATTTAATGGATTATATAGCGCGCCTATCCCAAGCGACCCGCGAAAATTCGGATATAAGCCTAGGCCTCAGCCCTCGCGGATCTTTAGCCTTAATGCGCTCCGCGCTGGCCTACGCTTATCTACAGGATCGTGCTTATGTTCTGCCTGATGATTTAAAATATCTGTTCCCCCCCTATGTGGCTAGCCACCGTCTCATTTTGGAATATGAAAGCGAGTATGCGGAAGACAGCAAGCCAGAGTTGATCCGCAATATTTTGGCGCAGGTGCCTGTCCCGGTGGAGGATGTGCTGCATGGCTAATAGATTTAAAAGGGGGCTTTTGCTCTTAAGTTTTGGCTTTCTGGCCCTTTTTGCCGGACTGCGGGGTTATACATCTGTGTTCATAGGATCCTTACTTGTTCTTGTGGCCATGGGCCTGGCATATTTGTGGAACCGCTGCGTTTTTACCCGATTATCCTTTAACCGCACTCTCAATCGCACACAGGTGGAATTTGAGGGTACAATAAATATGCAGCTCACCGCAACCAATCGAAAAATTCTGCCGCTGTTTGGGTTAAGGGTAGAGGACACCATCTCGCATGGGCTGAAACTGGCCGATTCGGATAAACTTGTGGAAGTGAAGGACGGCGCCTATAATATTTTTCGCGATCATCTTCATATAAACTGGTACGAGAGGCGCAGGCGCGTCTATGAACTTATTCCTGAGCAGCGCGGCCGCTTTGAATTTGGTGGGGGTAGTGCGAATTATGCCGACCCTTTCGGTTTTTTTTCAAACCGAAAGGAGCAGATCTTTGCCCCCCCGCCAGGTTGATCGTTTTCCCCCCCAAGGTGGTGCCTGTTAAAGGAATTGAGGCCCTTGATACTTATTTATTCGGCTCTCGGCCCCCCCGTGAGGTTGGATTTTTGTTGATCCCCCCCTCAATCGAGTAGGCACCAGGCCCTATGAAAGCACCGATTCGGCTCGCTTGATAAACTGGAAGGCTACTGCCAGGCATGTGCAGGTACAGGTTAACGTGGAGAAACCCTCCTTTGATCAACAGATATTCATTCTGCTGGAGCAGCCCCCCCCAGGTAAAGTGGTGGAGCCCTGCAACTGCCAACAATCTGGAAGTGGCTATTATGGCCGCGGCCTCGTTAATCCACAGCTACACGCAGGAAGGCTATCAGATTCAATTTGCCAGTAATTTAGTTTCCAAGGTGCACCGCCTAAACCGGAGGCCTTCGCCGGTGGTTCGCGGCCGGGCACAGCGTTCCAAATTGCTCAGCGGCCTTGCACTGCTGCAGAGTTTTAGCGTAGAACCCGGTGCAAAAATGTTGGCCCGGCTGCAGCCGGTGCTGAAACCGGGAGCGACGGTGGTGGTTATTTCCACTGCCCCCCCGGGACATCTGGAAAAAGCATTCAGCCAAGCGATCCGCAAAATGATGCGCCGTTCACGGGTGGCAGTTGTTCGGGTGCAGCCGGACTGTTCAACTCTGCCGCGGGAAGCAGGACTAAAGGAATGGCGGATAGAAGGGGGGAGGCAGTGGCATGAAATTACCGCGTTGGAATTATCTTAGGGATTATTTCTTGATTTTGCTGCAGGGTGTGCTGCTTGCCGTTTTTGCTTACCCCCCCTGGCTGCAGCTGGCCGCGGCGTACTGGGGGGCTTTAAACTAAGCAGTGTTTGCTCTGGGTGTTCGTCACCGCGGTAGTCAGCATGGCAGTGGTGGAGCATAGCGCCGGGCGCGGCAGGCGCGGCCTTGTGTATTTGGCTGTCTGCCTATCTCTAATGCTTATTTTGGCTCTTCTAGGGGGGGGCCTGCCCTTAGTCTTGGTGATACCCCCCCTGGTTTTGATGCTTCTTTATGCAGGTGCGAGATTTACCGGATATGCTGCCGATAAAAGCTTTACCTTTGACTGGGGCTGGAGCACATTATTACTACTTATTGCCCTACTCTTGAAGGAGCGCCTAGAATACAATTTGGGTTTTCCTTTGGTTTTTCTTTACGTCGTGCTGGGCATTACAGCCATTATTCTTTGGAATGCTAAGACGCTGGAGGATAGGGGGGGCTTATCTCCCGGCTATGGGGTCTAAGTCGGTTTATTCCTTTGTTTGTCTTGGGGGGGCAACAGTTGTTTCCGGCCTGCTGGGCCTAGCCTTATCCCTTCGCTGCTGCAGCAGGGAATGCATTTTTGCGGCTTGTCTACCACGGGTTGGTGGAAGTTCTATTCTTTTTGTTTGTCAAGCCCTTCGCTTGGCTTATGTCGCCCTTGTTCCGCTGGGCTGAACGGCAGGAATTTTCACGGCCCATGTCTCCTTTAGAGGAGTTTGCCTCTGAACGGCTGCAGGGAGAAACGGTCGCTCCCCCCCAGTGAACGGGCAGCTCAAGTGGCGGCCTCCGTTGGTTGGGTTGTGCTTGTTATCATTTTACTGCTCGTGACCTGGCTGGTACTGCGCCGCATCCTGAGGCGGACCAGGCCAAGCACGAAAGGCGGAATGGTGGAAGAGCGCCAATCAGTGTTTTCCGGAGAAGAAGTCCTGCTAGATTTAAAACGCGGCCTTCGGAACTTAGTGCGCCCCCTGGCCAAGCTGGGGGGGAGAGTGGGGGGGTGGTATAGGGGGGGACGATCCGATCTTAGTAATTCGGGCCTTCTATGCCAGGTTTATTACCGGGGGGGCAAACAAAAAAAGTAGCGTACCCGCCGGGGGGGTTTACCCCGGAGGAGTACGGGCGGGAGTATGCCGCAAGGCGCGACGAGGTGGATCAACAGGCTCTGCAATCGTTAACGAGGATTTACAACGAGGCACGCTATGGTGCACAGGCTGATGCTCAGGCCGTCAGAACAGCGGAACAGGCTTTTTCCAAACTGCGCCGTTAGCGGCGAAAGGGGGTTGTTTAGTTGTATGCCTTGTTTTGGTACTCAATGAAACGGAACTGTTAGAGGAGATGCTGGCTAGATTTGTGGATGTGGGCGTGCAGGGGGGGCTACCATTTTGGATAGCCAGGGTATGGCCAGCGCCCTAGCGGGCAGCCGCAGGGATCTACCTTTTTTTTCAGTTCGCTTAAAGTGCGGTTTGAGGGGGGGCCCGGCCCTACAGCAAAACGATCTTTACCGTTTTGGAAAACGAGGATCTGGTGGAACGGGCCGTTGCCGCGGCCCGCGATGTTTTAGAGGATACAGATGTACCCGGCGCCGGATTTATGTTTTCTTTACCTATAGGTAGGGTTTATAAACTGGGCTAGTTGCCTTGTTCTTGATTTACCATGGCTTGAATATTAGTACAGACAGAGGGACCTAGAAGGGAGCGAGGGCATGAGGTGCCACTACGGGCAGGAGGAAACGGTTTCCTGTGTTAAATTGGTGCCAATCTTTCACAGTTTGAACAGGGAAGAAATGGCGGAAGTCGCGGGAATCACCCGCCAAAGGACCTTCGTTGGGGGGGTGAGCAGATTTATGCCATGGGCGATCATATGGACGGTTTATTCGTCATCCATACCGGCCGGGTAAAGGTCTACCGTTTGAGCGACACAGGCAAGGAGCAGGTGCTGCGGGTGCTTGGTCCGGGGGACTTTCTCGGTGAACTATCTTTGTTCAGTCATTCGCCCATGCCCGACTACGGGGAAGCGTTGGAGGCCGGTACCATGTGCGTAATCGAAGGTGCCAGGTTGGGATCTTTAATGCAGAAATACCCCCCCGTGATTGCCTTTAAGATCCTGGAAGAATTAAGCCGGCGGCTGGAGCGCACTGAACAGCTTCTGGAGAATATTAGCCTCCATTCCGCTGAAAGGCGTTTAGCCATACACTGTTAGAATTAAGCGCCGGAAATTCCGAGATAGAGCTGCGTTTGACTAGGGGGGGCGACTTAGCCAGCCAGCTGGGCATGACCCAGGAAACGCTAAGCCGCAGGCTATCGTCATTTCAAGAATTGGGCCTGATTACGCTGTTGGGCCACCGCCGGATTGTGCTGCGCGATAGGGACGGTTTGGGGAGGATTGGGCGCGGTGAATAGGCGTGAGGGCTATCTATACAAATTTGGCGGCGGCATCATGATCGGTTTTGGCCTGATTTTGCCCGGGGGGGTGAGCGGTGCCGTTTTGGCCATGGGTTTAGGCCTCTACCAGCCTTTGATCGAGGCGGTGGCACGGCCGTTTTCCGATTGGCGTAATAAATTTCGGCTGCTGTTTCCCTTGGCACTGGGTGTGGGAATCTGCCTGTTGTTGTTCAGCCGTCTCCTGGAATTACTGTTTGTCTATTACCCCCCTGCCTACACTTTACTTATTTTTGGGTTTGGTGGCCGGAGGGCTTCCCTCGGTGGTGGGATGGGCTAACCGGGCGGGTTTTCGCCTTTCTTTCTTGATTAGTTTTTGTCTGGGGTTTTGCCTTCTTCTTTTTTTTGACCGCTCTTCCCCCCCAATCGGGTCGCGGGTTATCTCTTGGTCAGGCCCACCCCCTGGCTTTTATGCTGCAGGGGGGGATGCTGGCGGGCGCCGGATTGGTTGTTCCCGGGCTGAGTGCTTCTTTTTTTGTTGATGGCCTTCGGTGCTTATCAGGGGGGGTTATTAAATGCAGTGGTAAGACTTAATTTCGCTGTTTTGCTTCCCGTTTTGTTGGTTTATTGCCCGCGGTCGTGTTGATGTCGCGTTTGATAAACAGGGCGTTGAAAAACTGGGGGGTTATGCGCTTTATGGCATATTAGGCCTAATTATGGGGTCTTTGTATAGGGCTTTTCCGGGCCTGCCGCGCACCTTTTTCGAAACGGCGGTCTGTTTGATTCTTCTCTGTACCGGGTTTTTGATTTCGGTCCGTTTTTCTAAGAATCATAATTAAACTGGGAGGTATCATTGGTGTTTAATTTTGCTGATCTTTTTGATTTAGCCGGCTGTCCGTGTCCGGATGTTTTCGAGCGCTGTGCTTATCCCTGGGAGGTGGTTCCCCCCCGGATCCCTGCGGTGATCGATGAGGTTTTGGAGCTAAATCCGGGAAAATACAAAGAGATTGCCCCCCCACAAATCTGGGTTGGCGAGGGAACCACAATTGCCGATACCGCCGTGTTGGTGGGCCCGGCCCTAATAGGTGCTAACTGCGAGATTAGGCCCAACGCCTATGTGCGCGGCAATGTGATCGTTGGCGATGGCGTTGTCTTGGGCAACGCGACTGAGATTAAGCAGGCCATCGTGTTTTCCCGCGTGCAGCTGCCCCCCCATTACAACTATGTGGGTGATTCAATTCTGGGCGGTAAAGTGCATTTGGGGGGGCCGGCGCTATTATCTCGAATTTAAAATCCGTGCAGGGGTTAGTACGCATAAAATATAATGGACAGGTTCTAGAAACGGGACTGCGTAAACTAGGCGCCATCTTAGGTGACGGGGGGTAGAAGTGGGCTGCAATGCCGTTTTAAACCCCGGTACGGTGGTGGGCCGGGGGGGTACAGTGATCTACCCCGTAACATCCGTAAGAGGGGTGCTGCCCGCCGGTATGATTTTAAGGGAGAGGGCAAGCTCGTTCCTCGCCGTTAACGTCGGCGGGTGGCAGCCGCAGGGTGAATGAGGTTTCGATGGGGGTGCTTGTGTAGCTGAGCGTACCGTTTAATTCAGTAGCTATTCTGCTGCAGATTACTAAGCCCCCCCAACCGTGCCTGCCCTCCTTATTGTCCTTAGTGGTAACTCCCGCTTGAAGATCTTTCTACCCTGCTCCGCGGTGATGGGCGGCCCGTTATTAGACACCTGCAGGATTCGCCCCCCCGTTTCCCGTTCTTCCCACAGCAGGCGTACTCGGGGGGGCCGGGGGGGCCTTGAGGGCCGCGGCAAAGGCGTTATCTACCAGATTGGAGATCAACTTGGGCAGGAGCCGCTGTTCCGCAAAGGCGTAGGGCGGCTCCGCTTTGATCTCAACCGTAAACTCAATGCCGCACATCAGGGCAGTTTGTTTTTTTCCCTTCTAAGACCATCAGCCAGGCATCTTCGGGCAGGTAAGGGCCCCCGCCTTCTTGTGACAGTGAAGCGGCCGCATAATCAATACAGTGCTGTGCTTTTCTTTTTCGCCCATCTGTAGGTAGGTGGAAATTAAAGCCAGTTGGTTGCGAAATTCGTGGCGTTCTTCCCTCAGTGTTCGCAAAGCGGAAGACTTCACTCGGTGTTTTAGCGCGTGATAGTCCGCCTTTTGCGCTGCTGCTCAGTTTGGCGTATCTGCCTTAGCAGGGTGGCGGCTACGATGGCGGCTAAGACTGTTCCCGACACAGCGTAGACTGTATTTAACCGCGATGCAGTCCCATTTGTACTTGTCAGATTGAAGATCGCCCTGATATGCAAAAGAATGCTGGCCGCGGCGATGACCCCCCCTATATTGCGTATGCCCGGTTGAGCCCCCCCGGCCAAAGTGGGGGGGCCTCGAGGCGATAGCACCTGCCGCAGGCCATAATAAACTGCCATAAGCAGGCTCGGCAAGAAAAATAAAAACTGCCTTACACTGGCGTCAAGCTCAGTTTCCAGCAGCCAGGAAAGGAGGGGGGGCAGCAGAATTTGATGGGAGGAAAAACCCAAACTAAGGGGGGGCAGGGCAACGCTAGCTACCGTATCCGGGAAAATCGGCGCTTTGAAGACTTTCCGGTGCAGTGCTACATGGGCTGCGGTTACAAGTAAAATCTTGGGTATCAAGACAGGGCAGGGTTTTGCCGCTAAGTGCACCGCGGCCGCGGCTGTCCCGTAGATGATCAGTTCCTTCAATGCTGTGGGGCGTTCAATTACGGAGCGCGCAACAAAGGCCTGTATGACGAAAAGGCAAAGGTAGCGGGCAAAAGAAAATGGGGGGGAAGGCCAAGTCATATGCGCCCTCCTTTCATTTCTTCAGAATCTTGGCAATTGTTGTTTTCGGCACCGGCCGCCCCCCCTTTCCTTTTTTTTGTAAGATAATGTCGAATTAGGAAGAATTTTGCACAAATTCACCGTGTTCGTTCCAGATTGCCGCAAACCTATCCGCTAAACGGAGAAAACACTTGACCAGATCCGGGTCGAAGTGGCTGCCTTTACCGCTGCGGATAATGGCCACCGCTTCTTCGTGCGTAAAGGGCCTTTTGTAAGGCCGCGGGCTGCGCAGCGAATCATAAACATCGCAGATAGCCGCGATTCTGGCGCTGAGGGGAATTTCCTCCCCCCCTTTTAGGCCCATGGGGTAGCCGGAACCATCCCATTTTTCGTGATGGTAAAGGGCTATTTCTTTAGCGGTATTGAGATAGGCATCCGTTTCCACATTGGTATCGGTCAGATCTTTGGTGATGGAATCGAGAACCATGGCACCCGCCAGGGGGGGATGTTTTTAATTATGTCCCATTCTTCTGCATCCAGGGGGGGCCCGGGTTTATTCAGGATTTTGTCGGGCACGCCCACTTTGCCAATGTCATGCAGGGCGATGGTTTTAATAATGTTTTCCTTTGTTTCAGGCGCCAAATTCAAGTCTGTACCCAATATGTCAGCGTAATAACCTAAGCGGTGCAGGTGAGAACCTGTCACATCGTAGTCGCGCATTTGGGCCAGATCAACCAGGGCGGAAATACTTGCCTTTTGCAAAGCGAGTGCAGCCGCGAGCTCAGAGCGGTGTTGGCGGTTAAGGAAATGGACGAAAAGACCAACCACAGCGGCCCAAACCAATAAAATGAGAGCGGGTGCCAGGCCTTGGGTATGCCGACAGATCAGCAAGGCGCAGAGAACAGCAAGGGCAGTTAGGGAAAAGATATTAAGATAGGATTTGATTTTCATGATTGCCTTCACCTATTTCTGTCTATCAGTTCAAACGGGCTTGGACAATTATTTCAGTCTCTTTAAAAGCAATCGGCAGAACTCTTCTTTACGCTCGGGCTCAGAAAAGAAGGCCTGCGCGCTAAAGGCGCTGCCCCCCCGCCCTTTCCGCCCAAAGGCAGAGCGTATTCTTTGACCAGCCGGCCGCAGTGCAGAGGGCCGCTGAGATTATGGGCTAAAATAACGTGGTTTTGCAGTTTGACGATGATGCTGAACGTGCCTAGATTTAACACGGAGCGGGCCAGGAGATGAGCATCCTCAGGGCTGCCCTCGGGCAGTTTTGCAACTAGGGGGCAGTGATTTCCCTCGCTGCTGACCAATGAGCGGGCGCGCCAATCCATTAACTCACTTTGCAGATCCGTCATCTGTCGTTCCAAATCTCGCTTGTCGCTGAGCTCCCGCTTACTGCGGGAGAGCAATTCAGAGATGGGCACAGACAATAGCGCGCCCAGTTCGGTGCAGGTTTCGTGCTTGAAACGATAATCTTGCCGGGCACGCCCCCCCCGCAGAGAAAGTGGACCCTTGTCATACCTTTATAGTTTTCTGCCCGCAGCAGTTTTAACAGCCCGATCTGTCCTGTGCCGGAGAGGTGCGTGCCGGAACAGGGCGAATAATCGTAACCGTCAATTTCCACTATACGCAGGTCCCCGGCTAAATCGGGGGGGAGTTTGCGCACGGGTAGTCTTTGCAATTCAGTTGGGGGGGTTGCGGAGTAAATATCAATTTTTAGGTTTCGGAAAATAAGGTCATTGGCGACGTCTTCCACCCTAATTTGTTCTGCCTCAGGCAGCCGGGCGGTGGAAATGTCGATACTTGAGTAATCCGCTCCCAAATGAAAACTTTCGGTGTGATAGCCGTACTCAGCAAGAAATACTGCCGATAAAAGGTGCTGGCCCGTATGCTGCTGCATGTGATCGAGGCGCCTTTTCCAGTCTAGGCGGCATTGGGCCGGCCCAGGTTCTAACGGTGTAGGTAAAACATGGTAGACTAGACCGTCCCGTTGAAAAACATTCAGTAGGGGGGGCACATCGTTGATCGAGCCTAGGTCGTGCGGCTGCCCTCCGCCGGTGGGGTAAAAAAATTGTATCTGCCAAGATGACCTCCCAGCCGTCTGCTGTAGGTGTGCACGATCTAATCGTTGTATGCAAATTGTCCAGCCAGGGGGGGTCTGTATTGTATTTGTTAGTAATGGCGTTCACTTCCTCAAATTAAAGAGTGGGTGTAAGCGTTGTTTTCCGGTAGAGTCCTACCCGCATAAAAACAAAAGGGGGGGCACCGAAACAGGCCCAAAAACCCATTAAGCCATAACGCACAATGATGGCTAAATCCGCGGGCAGCCAGTTTAGTACGGGTTTGAGCGCTATGCGCAGCAAAAACAGCACTGCCAGGCCTAGGCTTGACTTGATCACGTTTTGCACCGCAGTGGCTTCTTCTCTGAACTGCACATGCCGTGACTCTAAAGTATAACCGAGCACTACGCCCAAGAGAAACCCGATCGTCATGGGGGGGCCATCGCCCGCCGGGTGAATAAGGTACAGGATGGCGGCAAACAAAACAGAACCCACAATGATCGCCCGCAGAGAGAAGCTAGACCACCTTTTGCCGGCCATTTGACTGTATACAAACAGTAAAACGAGGCCTATGGCCATGCCCCCCACAATGTCAATGGGCCAATGGACGCCCAAATAGAGGCGGGAAATACTGATCAACGCCACCAATACGGCGGAAAACCAATAAGCCCAAGGTTTTTTTCAGCTCCAAAGCCAAAAACCCCCCCAAAAGGCGGTGCTCCCCCCCTGGGCATGCCCGCTGGGAAAGGAATAACCCTCTTGGGTGACCAAACGGAGTTCTCGCGGGGGTCTCTCGGTGGCAAAGAGATGTTTTACACCGGAGTTGATATATGCGGACAGCGCAAAAAAAACTGCGAACCGAAACCCGAAATGCTTGTTGATTGTCCAATAAATAACCGGGATCGCCAGCATATAAAACTCTAGGGAGCCCAACGAAGTAATCGCAGTAAAAAAATGCGGTAAGGCCCGGGACAGCGTATTGCTGCAGCCACAGGATCAGGCCGGTGTCAGCCATGCTAAGACCTCCCTGTTAAATTTGTCAACTATATTATTCGCAGTTCGGAGAAATTGTCCTTCTTAAAACGGTGATTAGGCAGGACTTTTCTGCGGAAACTGGAAAACTAAAAGGTATAGTAAAAGACTGGGGCGAAAAAAAATGAGTTTTCTGGATAAATTGCGCCTTAAAATTAAGGAACCCGCTAATGCACTGACCCATTTCGCCATGTTCCTGGCGGGTCTGGTGTTTTTGGCCCTACTGCTCAAAAGGGATGGGGCCGGGTGGATGGTACAGTTGTGGGCCTGATCTTCGGTTTAAGCATTATCTTACTCTATGGTGCCAGCACTTTGTACCATTGGATTCGCACAACCCCCCCCAAAAAAAAGAGCTGCTGCTACGCAAACTTGATCATATTTCCATCTACGTCTTAATCGCCGGTACCTATACACCGGTGCTTTATTATGCTTTAGAGGGACGGTGGCGCTGGATAACGCTGGCCGCCGTCTGGACTCTGGCCTCGATCGGGTCTGTTTTGAAGATCTGGTTTGTCAATCTGCCCCCCCGTGCCTTAACGGCCGTATTTTATCTCTGTTTAGGCTGGTTTGCCGTCCTTCTCCTGCCCCCCCAACTGGTAAGGGTGCTGCCCAAGCCTGCTTTAATAATGCTTATCGCCGGAGGACTCGTTTACACCTTTGGCGCGATCGTCTATGCTACCAAGATCTGCAATTTTGTGCCCAAACGTTTCGGTTTTCACGAAATGTTTCATATCTTCGTGGGCTTGGGCACCGTTTTACACTTTTTAATGATTTACCTGTATATAATTTAGAAAGGGGGGGGATAGCCCTGGCGGCAATTTGGGGGGGTACATTATTGATGGTAATCAGTGTGGTGCTGCGCATCGGTATACCGGTGTATTTATATCAACAAGCGAAACAGAGGCGTTTCGCCCTGCCCTGGCTGTGGGTTCTCTTCGGTATTTTCGAGCCGGTTGTGGCCCTCATGCTTTATTATGCTGCTGTTCACCTTTTAAGGAAACCCGTACATAAGGGGGGGAATGGGAATGCGCTTGGCAATGGTAATAGGGGGGGTCGCTTGCGCGATGTGCTTTTTTTTGCACATGCCGCGCTTGCCCATGCAGGGGGGGAAGTGTACTTTACTTTTGCCGGTGAGAACCAAGCGTCTATTGAACGAACTTTGAAGCTCCTGCAGGGCAAAATGGAAGGAGAGGGGGGGAAACGGACGAAGTTTTTTTGCCTCTTGGCGCAGGCTCACTTTTATTATGGGGGGGATTGGTTCTCCGGTGAGGAACAGATCCAAATTTGGCGGCAGGGCGAACAATATGCCCGCCGCGCCCTGGAGCTGAATTCGCACTCGGCGGATGCCCATTATTGGGTAGCAGCCACGCTGGGTTAAGATGGGAAGGGCCCAGGGCATACTAAAGTCTCTATTTTTAGTTAACCCCATGTTCGAACACCTCGGAGCTGCCCTGGAAATAGACAGCGAACACAGCTGGGCCCACTATGCCCTAAGCCACCTGTATCTGGAACTGCCCCCCAAACCCCTTGGCCGAGGCGATCGCACCCTGGCGCTGTCTTATGCGGGCCGGGCGTTTGAACTGGAGCCGGAAGAACCGGAGTTTGTCCTCCAATATGCTAGACTACTGCTGAAAGAAAATCACGTGGAGGAAGCCCGCTCTCTGCTGCTAGCAGCGCTTGATGATCCCACCGTCCGCTGGACGGAGCCGCTGTTTGGCGAAGCGGGCAGGCTTGCCCGATTGCCGGGCGATGAAAACTAGACATGAGAAGGGCCGGCCCCCCCGGGCTGGTTTTTCTTAACAAATTTTTAGCCTTTCCCCCCCTATTTTGGAAGGAAAACGGGCCCGCTGAACCGTAGTACTAACGAGAATGGAAAAATAGCAGTACGGAAAGGGGAATTGGTATGGCCTCCTATTTACCAGAACCATTTAAGATCAAAATGGTGGAGCCGATTAGGTTATTAACGAGGGAAGAACGTTTGGGATGTATTCGGAAAGCCGGTTACAACCCGTTTTTATTGCGCAGTGATGAGGTCTTTATAGATTTACTCACGGATAGTGGCACCGGAGCCATGAGCGATCGTCAATGGGCCGGGCTAATGCTGGGCGATGAATCCTATGCGGGCAGCCGCAATTACTATCACCTGGAAGAAACGGTTCAAACGATCACGGGCTACCGCTATGTGCTGCCCACCCACCAGGGCCGGGGGGGTGCGGAACAGGTTCTGTTTCCCCTCTTGGTGCAAGAAGATGAGTACGTGCTGGGGGGAACATGCACTTTGATACAACGAAGGCCCATATTGAATTAGCCCGGGGGGGCAGGGCGGTTAACTTTATTACAGAAGAAGCACTTGATACCGCACTAGAGTATCCCTTTAAGGGAAACTTTGATCTTAAAGCGCTGGAAGCGTTTATAAAAAAAACATACACCGCAAAAAAAATTGCCTTCATCGTAAATACGGTAACATGCAATAGCGTGGGCGGCCAACCGGTTTCCATGGCCAATATGCGGGCAGTATACGAGATTGGGCAAAATACGGTATTCCGGTTATCTTAGACAGCGCGCGTTTTGCTGAAAATGCCTATTTCATCAAGCAGAGGGAAGCGGGTTATGAGAACAAAGAAATTCTGCATATAGCACAGGAAATGTTCTCCTATGGCGATGCCATGACCATGAGCGCTAAAAGGACGGCTTGGTCAATATTGGCGGTGTGCTGGCCATTAAGGAGGATGAAGAGCTCTTCCGCCGCTGTCAGTCCATGATCGTGCCCCCCCTGGAAGGCTTTCCCACATACGGGGGGGCTGGCGGGTCGCGATATGGAGGCCTTGGCGATCGGCCTGCAAGAGGTGGTGGAAGAAAGCTATCTCGCCCAAAGAATAGGCCAGGTAACCTTGTTAGGCCAAGAACTCAAAGCGGGGGGGGAGTGCCTGTGCAGACACCCATCGGGGGGGCCATGCCGTCTTCGTGGATGCGGGCAAGATCCTGCCCGAAATGCCCAAAGCACACTTCCCCGGCCATGCCCTGGCAGTCGCGCTGTACGTTGAAGGGGGGGCATTAGGGCGGTGGAAATAGGCTCTCTTTTAAATGGGAGGAATCCGGAAACGGGTGAAGATGGTTTAGCCGAATTAGAGCTGATGCGGCTGACCATTCCTAGGCGGACGTTTACCGATAACCACATTCGGTACATTGCCTCTTCCCTAATCAAGGTCTGTCAGTCGGATCAAAAGGTTCCGGGCGTGGCCTTTGAGTACGAGCCGCCTATTTTAAGGCATTTTACGGCACGGTTTAAACTGGTAGAGGCTTGAAGCAAGGAGGTTTAGAATGGCTAAATTAAAGCAAACGTGGGACTTAGAGAGCATTTTTCCGGGAGGCAGTGATTCTTCCGAGCTCAAGGCTAGTCTTAATAAATCAGAAGAGGGCATAGATGCTGCGGGAATATGTGGCAACGCTCGATGTTAATTTAAGTGTAGAAGAGCTGCGCGAACTCCTGAAAAGAATCCAGGAGGTATCAATGGGCCTGGTCGAAAGCTCGGCCTTCGTGGGCTGCCTGACCGCGCAAAATGTACGAGATGTCAAGGCCCTTTTGCTCCAGGGTAATTTGGGCCAAATTGGCGCGAGGCTGGGGGTGGTGTCTACCGCCATTGAACATTTATACGTCACCATTCCGGAGGAAAGGTGGGCAGCGCTTTTCACAGCGGAAGAACTTGCTCCTTACAGCTTTATCCTTAACGAACAGCGCGAAATGGCCCGATTTAAAATGCCCCCCCGCGAACAAGAAGCGCTGGCCGCCGATTTGGCTGTTGACGGCTACCACGCCTGGTCGCGCTTGTATAACATGGTGGTAGGTAGGATGGAAATCGATGTGGAAGTGGAAGGAAAACGGGAAAAATTGTCGGTGGGCCAAGCAACTAATCTGCTGTCTCACCCTGACCCGATGCTGCGCCGTGCCGCCTTTACTGAAATAGAGGCCGCTTTTCTAAAGAAGCGGAACTCTGCGCCAGCGCCCTTAATCATCTGGCCGGATTTAGGCTGAATCTATATAAAATAGGGATTGGGAGGACATTCTCTGGGAGCCGCTGCAGGGCAATCGTATGCAGCGGTCCACCTTAGATGCCATGTGGCAGGCTGTGGAAAAGGGTAAACCCTCTTTGCTGCTTTATTTGCGGCGCAAAGCCGAACTGCTCGGGCTGAAGCAGCTGGCTTGGTACGATCTTAACGCACCTCTTGGGGGGGCGGCGGGGGGGAAGAAAATACCCTTTGATGAAGCGGCGAATTTTGTTGTTGAGCAGCTGGGTAAATTCAGCCCGGAAATCGCGGATTTCACCCGCAACGCTCTGGACAAAAGATGGGTTGAGGCGGAAGATCGGGGGGGCGGAAAGAGGCCCGGCGCATTTTGCACCTCTCTGCCCAAAAGCGGTGAATCGCGCGTGTTTATGACCTATTCGGGTACCATTAAAAGTCTGGGTACTCTGGCGCACGAACTCGGTCACGCTTATCACGGCCATGTCCTGCGCGATGTACCTTGCTTCTGCGCCGGTATGCCATGAACGTGGCCGAGACAGCTTCCATCTTCAATGAACTGCTTGTGGTCGATGGTGCTTTGGCAGGGGGGGCTTCCACACCGGAAGAAAGGCTGGGTATTTTAGACGATAAAATCGGAAGCAGTGTGGCTTTCTTCATGGATATTCACAGCCGTTTTCTCTTTGAAACCCGCTTTTATGCGGAACGGCGCAGCGGGCTGCTCAGTGTCGATAGGCTCAATGAGTTGATGCTGCAGGCGCAAAGGGATGCCTTTCGGGACGGCCTAAGCGACTATCACCCCCCCATTTTTGGGCTTCGAAACTGCATTTTTACAGCACGGGCGTGCCTTTTTATAACTTCCCCTATACCTTTGGGTACCTATTCAGCGCGGGTGTTTATGCCAGAGCCAGGGAAGAAGGGGGGGCGGGTTTGCCAAAAATTACCGAGAACTGCTGCTTGATACGCCGCGCATGACAGTGGAGGATTTGGCCCGCAAACACTTGGGGGGGTCGATCTTACTAAACCGGACTTTTGGGAGGCAGCGGTGCAGTTGGCCGTTGATGATGTGCAAGAGTTTTTGCGGCTTACTGAGTAGGCTATTAAACAAAGAGTCCAAAGACAAATGGAAGGCGGCAGCCTTCCATTTGTCTTTACTTAATGTAAGATACAAAATAGTGCAGAACTTCGAGCGCTTCGGTGGGGGGGTGTTCGGTTGTGGCCCAGACCACAATCTTTCTTGGCTGCAGGGGGGGTGGTCCACCCCGTATATTGTCTCACCCGCTTCATTTCCCCCCCCAGAGCCAAAAGGGCCCCCCCCTCATCCCGCAAAAAGGGAAATTGTTCTTCGCTTACAGCCGCAAGATCCGGAGCATGGCCCGCGGCGACCAGGACAACCAGCTTTTGTTCAAATGCCCCCCCGGCGGTAGAAGCTGTAGATCGAAAAGAGTTCCTCGTTGGAGGAGTTGAATTCCTCTGCGGCCGCCTGCATTATTTCCTGCAGATCGTAACCCGCTTCGCCCAGAAAGACTACCTTAGTTCGCCCTAAAGCGGGATCAGGAGGTTTTGGCCAGAGTACAAAGGCGGCGATGACAATTACAATCAGGCTTACCGCGCTGAAAACGGTTCGTTTAGAAATGGGTGGCGGGGGCCCGTCACCGGGGGGGGCCTTGCGCCCACTACCGCTTTCGCGGTCTGGGGGGGCAGCCTGTCCGGCCGCAGCCGCCGTTTTGCTTCCAGCAAGCCGCATGGTGTACCTCTCTACAGCGCGGGCAGATCACTACCTCGTCATCAGGCGCAATTGTTTCTCGGCAAAAAGCGCATGCCCTACCCGCATGGTCCACTCCGCCGCTTATTTTCTCTAAAGTTTCACTCATGTTCCCCTCTCCAGGCGTAAAAATATAGTATGATATCATAGATACAATAACACATCGCCGTTGAACTTGGAAGGGGGGGTGGCGGAGTGGGGGGGAAACCAACTGTAAGAATCTACACGGACGGAGCCTGCAGCGGCAACCGGGCCCGGGGGGGGCTGGGCAGCCTGCCTACTGCATGGTACCAATTATAAAGAGATCTCCGGATTTGTACCCCAGACAACAAATCAAAGAATGGAGATGCTGGCCGCCGTTGAAGGCCTGCAGCAGTTGAAAAGGCCGTGCCGGGTGCGGTTGTATTCTGACAGCGCCTATCTGATCAACGCTTTCACCCTGGGTTGGATTACCAATTGGCAAAAAAACGGTTGGCTTAACGCTCGTAAACAGCCGGTAGCCAATGCTGATTTATGGCGGCGGCTGTTGGAGTTAGGCAAAACGCATGAGATAGAGTGGATTAAGGTGAAGGGCCATAGTGATAATAAATACAACAACCGCTGTGATGCCTTGGCTCGGGCCGAAATAGAAGCGCAGAGGGGGTAGCGCTATGCAGGTGGATTATCTGCACTTAATTGAAGAGGTTGAGGAAATCACAACAGTGGATGGATTTATCGCGGCTTGCCTTGAGATTAAGGAAAGCATGTTTTTCTATGACCGCGATTTGATGCTGGCAGCCTATACCGCCTCTTTGGAGCTGTTAACAACGGTGGCTTTATTCGGGGGGGCGGGCCTGCGGGGGGGCCAAAAAGAGCTGGATAGGGCAGAAAGACAAATCCGCCGGTCCGCGGAGGGCCTATTGGAAGAATTGGCTAAATATCGGTTACCGCTGGATATTCAATTCGTGGTAGATAGTTATCTGCAGGAACACGGGCTCCAGTTCAGCTTGCGGCTTCCGGTTTACCTGGAGATGATGCGCAATTATGTCCAATCAAAAACCGAGGGGGGGCATCAACGGTGGACACCTTACTGCTGCAGGCACACCAGTCGCTGAACGAGAATTCGCAGACTGATGGGGGGGCACTTGACACCCTGTTGGGGGGGCAGGTGGGTCGGAAGATGCTGCGCGGCGCCCATCTGCGTCCCATTTGGCTGGAAATCAGCCATCCGCGTATCTATCTTGTCCTGGTGGGGGGGCTGCAGACGCTCATGAACAATTTTCGGGTAACCCCCCCTATTTCAACTTCCCCCCCTGGAGGAAATCTCTGTTGAGAGGCAGAAACGCAAAAAAAATAAAAGGCAATGTAGTATCGGATTTGGGCGTGGCCCGCAATTTTCGCGAAGGTGGTTCGGGTTACACCGATCTAAATGTGATTTTGACCAAGGATGATCATGACAGCTTTTTGGAAAAGATCTTATCGGGCGATGAGTTTTCGGCCCTTAAGCCTGACGGCACCATGATCAATCTGATTCAAACCATTTTCGCGGTGAGGCTGACCAATGATCAGATTGATGATGAGATTCTTCTCCCCCCCTTGTCAATTACTGTAGAGAGTGGGAGATCGAGGATATCCCTACAGCTGAGATTTAATCTTTTGGGCGGCCCACCTCGCCGCCTCGCGCACACTGGGGGGGCTGGGGGGGTGGCGGCGGGCAGTTTTATCTAGGCCGGGCACGGCCTCCTGCCGGCCTTCATTGCCCAACACGATGCAGGCATTGCGCTGCAGCACGTTTTTCCCTCGCCAGGCCAGGCTGGTCCGGCCAAATTGGGTTTTAAATTGGGCATTATCCATTTCCAACAGAGGCAGCAAGGGGGGGAGATGGGGGGGGCCCACCAGCGGCCTAAATTCGCGGTGCGGGCTGGGCGAAGCGGCCCGGTTTGTTGGGCAGGCTTGCTGGCAGGTATCACAACCCCACAGCCTGCTGCCTAGTTTTCTCTGAATTCAAGGGGGATTGAACCGGATTTTGGGTGAGGTAAGAAAGGCAGCGTTCGCTGAATTTTCCCCCCCGGCGCGATCAGAGCACCGGTGGGGCAGGCGCGCACACAAGCGGGGCACTCCACCGGCTGTGACCAGTTATCTGCTCCGTACTTGTGCGTTACAGGCAGTGAGATATCAACCAGGACCTCGCCTAAAACACCCAGGAACCGAAGGGCGGAACATAAACGCAGCAGTTGCTTGCGGGAAACCCAAGGCCCGATTCAATTGCCAGCGCTCGATCAACCAGAAACCCGGTGTCTACCGTCTTTGAACATTCCTTTGCCCCCCGAAATGCTGTCTTAATCCCGCAATGAGGCGATCAAGCCGTTCGTTTAAAACCAAGTGGTAATCAAGTCCCCCCCAAGCGGAACGGGATAGTGTTCCGTGCAGCGGGGGCCTAGGCCCCCCCGCATCACCGGTAAAGTACGACACGGCCAGGCAAATGACGCTTCTGGCGCTTGGCTGCAGAGCACGGGGGGGATCTATTCTTTTTTTTAGATCGCGATCGACAAAGGGGGGGTAACGCCCTTCCGCCCGGGCGAGTTCTAGGATAGGTTCCATTTTATCAACGGGTACCGCCGGCATGATGGCGAAGGCGTCAAAACCCGCTTTTGCGATTAACTCCGTCAAAGTTTCTAATGTATCCACGGGCACCTTCCCTCCCAATGGGTAAATAAAAAAAGGAGCACCGCGGCTCCTTTTTTTTATCGGGCTGCTTCCACCGAAACAACTTCGGGGGGGATTTCGTGTTTGAGGATTCTCTCAATGCCACCCTTCAAAGTCAGCTGTGCCATTGGGCATCCTACGCAAGCACCGGTTAATTTTACTGTAACAACGTTATCTTCGCTGATTTCAACCAGTTCCACATCACCGCCGTCGGCTTGAATGGAGGGGGGGCGAATTTTGGCCAGAACAGCTTCCACTCTTTTTCTCACTTTGACACCTCCTTGGCGTTTCTCTTTACTTAGTATACATCTAACCAATAGCAAAGTCCACCGCCAATTCAGGTGCCGCAAAAGGTGCGGTAGGGCCGCTTCGAGGGGGGGAGGGGGGCTGAGCATATTCGTTTTGCCGTTCGCTATGGGCATAGGGATTTTCCAATATGGTGAGCAGCCTGCGCAAGACGCTATAGTCCTCCTCTTGAACCGCTGCCCGCAAGGCTTCTTCTACTCTGTGGTTGCGGGGGGAATGACGGCGGGATTGTGGCGGCGCATCAATTCTTGCCGGGCGGCGGGGGGTTGTTTGATTGTTGTTCTAAACGTTTCTGCCAGTGTTTTTCCACTGCAGAAATTCCTCTGCCTCTGCCAGGCCGCGCTGGCTGGTACGTTCGAAGGTGAGATCCAAAAAAAGTGTTGGTATAATCCGCCTTGTGGCGCTGCATCAACTCCAGAAGCGTTCGCATCAGCTGTTTGTCCCCCCCATCTTGCATGGCCGTTAGGCCAAGTTTAGCACCCATCCCTTTAAACCAGTGCTGTTCATACAATGTGGGGGGGAAATCTTGAAGTATAGTCTGCGCAGTCTTCGCTGCCCGCTCTAAATCCGGATCGAGAAGGGGAGCACTGCCTCGGCCAGGCGGGCCAAATTCCAGAGGGCCATTTCGGGTTGGTTGCGATAGGCATATCTGCCGCCGCGATCGATGGAGCTGAAGACGGTGGCCGGATGATAAGTGTCCATGAACGCGCAGGGCCCATAATCAATGGTCTCGCCGCTGATTGTCATATTGTCCGTGTTCATTACACCGTGCACAAAACCCACAAGCATCCATTTTGCCACCAAAGCGGCCTGCCTCTGCAGCACTTTTGCCAAAAAGCGTGCGTATTTGTCCTGCCTCCCGATAAGATCCGGATAATGCCTATTGATTGCGTAATCCGCCAGTATTTCCAAATCGGCGGCCGCCCCCCCCGCGCGGCAGCATATTGAAATGTGCCCACACGCAGGTGGCTGCGGGCAACTCGCACCAAAACCGCCCCGCTCAGGGTTTCTTCTCGGTAAACGGGTTCACCGGTTGTAACAACGGCCAGGCTGCGGGTTGTGGGAATGCCCAAACCGTGCATTGCTTCGCTGATCAAGTGTTCACGCAGCATGGGCCTAAGGCGGCCCTGCCATCTCCCCCCCGCGAATAAGGTGTGGGGGGGCCCGCGCCTTTCAACTGCAGATCATAGCGTTCTCGCGAGGGCGTGATTTGCTCTCCGATTAAAAGGGCCCTACCATCGCCCAGCATTGTAAAATGGCCAAATTGGTGGCCCGCGTAGGCCTGCGCCAGGGGGGGTACCGATGCCGGGGGGGGCAGCACAGCCCGCCAGGATTGCCCGGCCTTCTGCAGTTTTTAAATAATCCGGGTTCAGGCCCAAAAACACTGCTAAGTCTTCGTTGATAACAACCACCTTTGGCTCGCGGACCGCGATCGGTGCTTGGCGTGAAAAAAAACATTTCCGGCAGGCCGGAATAGCTGTTTTCCAAATTCCAGCCGGTGTGAATCATTGTCTTCTGCATCATATTTACCTCCTCTTTCTAGTATGTCCCGCACGAAGCCAACTTTGCTTCCGGGGGAGGTATCAGCAGAGTCGGGCAGAAATAAGCAGTAGATGGGGGGGTAAGATCATTAACAGGGCAAATTTGAGATCGGCCTGCCCAATCCGGGAAGGGCCAACCCAAGCAGGGGGGGTAGCTTGGGCCGTTAGCGAATGGTAGCAGGGCCGGCTTACCGGTTAAGATGAGGAGGTTTTCATTGACAGAACAATCGACCATAAGAAAATACCGCGGATTTACTCTTGATCCATTTCAGGCCCAGGCGATCGATCTCATTGACGCCAACAAATCCGTGCTGGTCTCTGCCCCTACCGGGGGGGTGGGAAAGACATTAATTGCGGATTACATTATCGAAAAGATTTTTCGTTCAGGCGGAAGGGTTGTTTATACTGCTCCAATTAAGGCCTTGAGCAATCAGAAGTTTCGCGAATTCAAGGAAATTGTGGGCAGTGAGGCGATGGGTATTTTAACAGGTGATGTGGTGATCAACCCGGAAGCACCCATTCTGATTATGACGACCGAGATTTTCCGCAACATGCTGCAGGAAGACCCCGAACGCGTGCGGGATGTGCGCTATGTAATCTTCGATGAGATTCACTACATTGATGATCCCGATCGGGGCAGTGTTTGGGAGGAAAGCCTAATTTTCATGCCCCCCCCGCCATGCGTTTTTTTTGGGTTTAAGCGCGACCATTCCCAACGTTGATCAACTGGCCAACTGGATAGGGGAAGTGCAAAAACAGAAGATTGAAATAATCGTTCATGAGGAGCGCATTGTCCCTCTGAATCACTCTTTGTACGAACGTTCGCTGGGCTTTACGTCTATGCGGCAGGTGCAGCGCAAGTACCGCAGGTTAGCGGGCAGAGCCCGGATGGGCGCGTACAGGCAGAGCCTACCACCCATGCCGATTTAATTGGGGCAATTAAGGACAGTTACTTACCCTGCCTGTTTTTACTTTCAGCCGGCGTAAATGTGAAAGTAACGCCCTTGAACTGGGGGAAGAACACGATTTTTTTGGACCGCAAGCAAAAAAAAGGCAAGTCCGAGCGGCTATTGATGGGGGTGCTGGAGCGCTACCCCCCCACAGTAAAGAGCGAGCGCTGGCCGCATCTGCGCCGCCTATTAATGCGGGGGGGCATCGCCTACCATCATGCCGGTATGCTGCCTGTTTTGAAAGATGTGGTGGAAGAGCTGTTCACACACCGTTTGATTTCGGTTTTGTACTGCACCGAGACCTTTGCGGTGGGGGGGTTGAACTTTCCTTGTAAAACGGTCTGTTTCGATTCCAGCACAAAATGGGACGGTGTTTCGTTTCGCGCGATCTCCAATCGCGAATATTTCCAGATGGCGGGCCGGGCGGGAAGGCGGGGGGGCATCGATGAGGTGGGCTATGTATTTACCATTGTGGACCTGGCCTGGTTTGATCCCAGAGAATACCCAAGCATGAAGGAGAACGAAGTGGAGCCGCTGCAGAGCCAGTTCGCCCTAACTTACAATTCTATCCTGAACTTGGTGCGCAACTATAATGAAGAGGATATTCACCGGATTTTGGGGGGGCAGAACTTCGCTACCTACCAAGCCTCAAGCGAACGAGAATCGGTGCGCAACCGCCTGCGGGCGCTGGATGATGAACTTTCGGTTCACACCAAGCATCTGCGGGGGGGCCAAGGTGCGCTGGAGCGTCAGCTGCGCAACCGCGCCCGCCTCGAACAGGAACTGCAGGCGGGTGTCAACAAGCGCAGGAGGCGCCACCTTAAAAGGGAAATCAGGGCTATCACACAGCGGCTGGACAGCGCATTTACCGCAATTTACCGGCCGGGAACGGGCTTCGCTGCGGCGGGAAAACCGCCGCTATAGGCGCCAGTTAAGTGAATATCAGCGGCTTATGGAGCGGGCGGATACCTTAGATCCCCCCCACCAAAGGTATATTCAAGAGTTCTCGGATAAAAAGGCGGTCCTGGAGGCTTTGGGCTATTTAGAAGACAGCCGGTTAACAGCCGCCGGCCTCTTAGCAAGTCAGATTCACGGCCACGAACTATTAATTACCGAAATGTTCATGGAAGGGCTGTTTCATTCGTATGCGCCCTCCGAATTGAATGCAGTCATGGTTTCGATTGGCTATGAACCGAGAAAAAAACGAAAACCGCCTCAGGCATCGCCTTGATCTTAGCCCGGTACAGCGCATTTGGCACTTTCTATCCAAAATGGAGCAGAGAATGATCGGGTATTATACAGTGCAGTTTAACGATCATGTAGCTGCTCTGGCCTTTCGTTGGAGCAAGGGAGAGGCCTTCAGTGATTTGTTGAGCGATTCTTCCATAGATGAAGGCGATCTGGTTTTGCCTTCCGCCGGGGGGGAATCGACCTACTTCGCCAGGTGCGCAATGCAACTTTCGATGACCCGGTCCTCAGCGGAAAACTACGGGATTGCATCGCTCTTATGGACCGGGACGAAGTATCAATTTGGCTTTAGCCGGAGGAGGATGGCAAAATGTCCATACTGCATGTTGTGCCGGGTACTTATTTGCGCCAATGGCGCCGGCAAAGCCCGGCCGGGGTTGCGCCTGTTTCGGTGCAGAGTCTTGCTGCCCGGATTTTGAAGGAAGGGCTTATCCCCCCCTACAAAGAGGATAAAATTTTGGAAGAAGTGGCCGTCTGGCAGGGGGGTTCAGGAACATGGCGAAGAGCTGCGGTTTTGCCCCCCCGATCGCTGGTTACCCCCCCGGTTTTTGGCTGAGCTGCAGTGGCTATTTCGCCAGCTGGATCTGGGCGAAGTCGTTCTTGAACACATTCCGCCCCCCCGGGGCCGCTCGGAACTGCAGCTGCTGCATCAGGCCTACCACAGGGCTCTTGGGGGCCTGGGTGTTTTGGATCGCCCCCCCGGACAATTGCGGCGGGCACTGCAGCTGGTGCAAGCGGACCGCTATTTCCCGGAGGTGCGGGCAATTCAGTTGTGGGGGGGTTTAGGCGATTTAAGCCTTTGGAAAACGAGTTTTAACCGCTTTCGCCGGGGGGGGAGGCCGATTACAACGGTGCAGCCCGGGGGGGCAGAAACACCCCCCCGCATCGAAGTCATTACTGCAGCTGATCCCTTTGCTGAAGTTGAATTAATCGGCAGGGCAATCCGCGCTCAAGTAAATGCGGGCGTACCCCCCCGGAAAGAATCGGGCTTGTGTTTCCTCAACCGAGCCAATATCTGCCCATTTTACATGCGGTCTTTGCCCAACAGAATATACCTTGGCGCGCGCCCGCAACCAGTCTGCGCAATACCCCCCCTTTGGGCAAGACGATTTTAATCCTTATTGCCGGGGAACTGGAAGGCTGGAATAAACACCACCTGCAGCTCTTAACCGCTCCGGGGGGGTGGGGGGGTTTTCCCTTCGGTCTCAGCCTAGAGGGGGGGCAGCGCCGCCTGCGGTTGGCCCCCCCTTTAAAAGAATTACCGGCTTGGAGGGAATATCTAGGCGGTGAGGCGGGATGGGATAGGATTCTTCACTTCTTGTCCGAGACAGGGAAAAGTTTCGGCGCAAGCAGGCCCGTACGAAGTTATGGGGGGGTTTGGTTGGAAGAGATTCTTGCCGAATTGAAACCCGATAATTGGATCCTGCCTGAACAGGGCTTGGAAAACTGGGCGGAGCTGGCTAAAGCCTGGGATGGAATGCATACACTTGCCGGCAGTCTGCAGGAGTACGATTGGAATTGCAGCGGTAATGAGTTTTTGCGGCTGTTTCAATCTCTTTTGGACAGCTACAGGATTCGCGACTCGAGAGTCTTCACCCAGCAGCTGCAGGTGCTGAGGGTGGAGCAGTTGGGCGCTTATAAATACGATGTTCTTTTCGCCGGAGGCTTGGTGCAGGGCCAGTTTCCGCCCCCCCGCCAGTACACCCATTGGCTGACGAAAAAAAAGCGGCTGCGGTACACAGAGAACAGCTCTATGAGAGGTTGGTCAACTCCGCTGCACACGTTTTTTTGTACTATCCTGAAATTGACCGTGAAGGTAAACTGAATCTTCCTTCTACCCTACTGCCCACAAAGAAGGAAAATGACGGGGAGCCGCATGCTGCCGGACCGGCTCGCCTGCACTACCCCCCCTCACTTCATTTCGGCACAGGCCTTGTCAATGATGAAAGGCTGCTGGCCGCGCTGCGGGCGCGGATTATGGAAGAAGGTTTATCCGTTTCGCAATTAAATGAATATGCCAGCTGCCCTTACAAATTCTTCTGCCGCCATGTCTTAAATTTGAGGCCGTTGGAAGAGGAATCTTTGGAGATTGGGCCCCCCCTTGAACGGGGGGGTTATTCTGCACAGTGTGCTGTACGAGTTTTGGCGCGGCTATCTTACGCAGCCGGCACCCGATTTAGAAACGGCACAGATTGAGGTGGAGGCGCTGCTTGGGCAGGCTTACCGCGAGTTAGGACAAAGCCCGCCCATTTCTGTTATCAGCATGCTGCGCAACTTTATACGCGGCGATCTGCAGCTGATGTCAACCGGTTTTCGCCCCCCCGCATACTTGGAAAGGGAGTTTCGTGGTCTGGCCATCGAAACGGAGGCCGGGACAGTGGAAATTCGGGGCCGGATTGACCGCATTGATGTCAGCGCTGAGGGCGATTATGTATTGTATGATTATAAGACGGGCAGCGCCCCCACGGGCCCCCCCGCCATGCTGCGAGGCGAGGATATTCAAATTGGCGCCTATCTACTGGCGGCCCGCAGCCTGCTTCCCGCGGGCCGCAATGTGGGAGCAGCCTATTATGTGCTGGGAAATTCTAGACGGGCAGGAATTTTCCATGGTGACCATCATCGCCGCTTGCAGATCCGCAAGAGCGCTACCTGCCTGCCCCACGGGGGGGATTTTGTGGAGCAGATCAAATTTTTTTGAGCAGAGGCTGCAGCAGTTTTTGCTAGCCATTTTTACCGGCAAATTTCCAATCGAACCCGTGAACACAAGGATTTGCGGCTACTGCCCGTTTCAGGCGATCTGTCGAAAGGAGGTGCGCAGCGCATGAGTTTCAAACCAACGCCTCGACAAGAAGAAGCAATCACTACAATTGATAGGCATGTGGCTGTAACTGCCGGAGCCGGATCGGGGGGGAAAACAAGGGTATTAGTGGAGCGCTACCTAAATTTGTTGGATCACGGTGTGCCGGTGGAGCGCATAGCCGCCATAACTTTTACTAAAAAGGCGGCCCAAGAAATGAAGGACCGTATCTGCCGAATTCGGCCCGAACTCGTGGCTGATCTGGAGCGGGCCCAGATTTCTACCATTCACAGCCTCTGCCAGCGCATAATTCAGGAACATCCTTTGGAGGCCGCAGTCGATCCTCGTTTTCGCGTGGGAGAAGAATGGGAAGTACAAGCGCTGCTTATTCAGACTATTGGCGATCTCGTCGATGGCACGGAACATCCGGAAGAATTGGGGGGGACTTCCTCAGATGTGGTGGAGCTAATCAGAGACACATACGGCAGATGCTGCGGCAGGGCGATCTGTGCTTCGCACAAAGGATAGACCCGCCGCAGGCAGAATTTGCAGTCGCACCTTTTCGGGCTCAAATGGAAAAGTTTCTTGAATTGACCCCGATACGAAAGCACAGACCGTGATTATGGAAGAACTTCGGGCGGAATGGCCCGTGTTGAGCGCGTCCTTGGAGTTTCCCCAGGCCGAACTGCAAGTAGCAGCCCTTAACATTTTGGCCGACCAGATAGGGCGCCTGCGGGGGGGCAACTTCGCGGAGCGGGCAGCCGGGCTCAAAGGGCAGATAGCCCGGGCCTGTCTTTGCATTCAGCATGCGCGGGGGGGGCGGAGATTGTTGGCTGGTTAGGAAATCTGCTTGAAGAAGTGCACCGCACTTTCGGTGCTAATAAGCGTAAATTAGGTATTTTAGATTACAATGACCTTGAGCACCTGGCCCACACGCTGCTGCAGAATCCCCACGTTAGATCGGCATACGGCTTCGCCCATTTAATGGTGGACGAATTTCAAGATACTAACCCCC